>TARA_B100001057_G_scaffold501091_1_pt1 | contig 19435 bp, 18 predicted proteins | sample TARA_B100001057 | Tara Oceans TARA_B100001057 (sample SAMEA2621839) | marine metagenome | biome: marine biome (ENVO:00000447); feature: surface water layer (ENVO:00002042); material: "saline water (ENVO:00002010), including plankton (ENVO:xxxxxxxx)" | depth 5 m
TGCCCTTTTGTATGTATACCATTGTCATGGAAATGGTGAAACATTATACCATGAAAAAAATTGTTATTTTTATTGAAGTACATATTTAGTAAATTAATTACCACCTTTATCAAAAATAATCTAAATAAGAATTATAAATAATTATATATGATTTTTAGATAGTAATTAATATTAAGAAATTATAAAATTTCACTATGAAAAAACAAAGTAATAGCTTAAAAACATTCAAAGTTATTAAATTAAAAAAAATTTAGTTTAAAATAGTTAAAGTCATCTTGTTTTGAAATATAAAAAAAAAATTTGTGTCAGTATTAATAACAGAGCAAATTATGCTCGTATAAAAACTCTATTAAATGAAATAAGAAAAAATAAAAATTTTGAATTACAAATTTTATTAGGAGCTTCAGCAATTTTAAGTAGATTTGGTCAGCTTGACCATATTTTAAGAAAAGATGGATTTAATAATTTTAAAAAAATTTACTCAATTGTTGAAGGTGAAAACTTAACTACAATGGCAAAATCTACTGGTTTATCAATAATAGAACTATCAACTTTTTTTGAAAACAATAGACCTGATGCTGTAATTGTTATTGCAGATAGATTCGAAAATTTGTCTGTTGCAATTTCTGCAAGTTATTTAAATATTCCTCTGATTCACATTCAAGGTGGTGAAGTAACAGGCTCTATTGATGAAAAAGTAAGACACGCAATAACAAAACTTTCAAATATTCATTTTGTTGCAACAAAAAGATCAAAAGATTTTCTTACAAAAATGGGAGAAAATAAAAAAAATGTTTTCTTAACAGGGTGCCCATCTATTGATATTGCATATAGATCCAAATCTAAACTACCAAAAGATTTTTTTAAAAAAAATAGTGGTGTAGGTAATGTTCCAAAATATAATGAGAAATACATTGTTGTAATGCATCATCCAGAAACAACAAAGTTTGATGAAACTTATGACCAAATTCGAAAAACAATTAATGCTATAATAAGAATAAAAGATGTTAAAGTGGTATGGTTGTGGCCAAATATAGATGCTGGCTCAGATATCATTTCAAATCAATTAAGAATAATAAGAGAAAAAAAATTAATGACAAATATTTCATTTTTTAAAAATTTTTCTCCAGAGGATTATATTAAACTTATATATAATTCTGAATGTTTAGTTGGTAATTCATCATCAGGCATAAGAGAAAGTTCTTTTTTGAGCATACCTGTAGTCAATATTGGTTTTAGGCAAAATAATAGAGAAAGAGGTTTTAATGTACTTGATGTTGGACATGATGAAGATAAAATATTTAACGCGATTATCAGACAAATGAAAAGAAAAAAAATTAGAAAATCTTTTATTTATGGAGACGGTTTTGCACATAAAAAAATTGTGAAAATTTTAGTAAAGATTTTTAAAAAAGAGGTATCTGTTGAAAAAGAATTAAATTATCTTTAATTAATTAACTTAATAAACAACAAATATTCTTAAATCTGTAATTTATGAAAAAAACTGTCTTTATTGTAATATCTTCTCCATATTATTTAAAATATTTAACAAACAAAAGTTTTATAGATTTAGAAAAAAAATATAAAGTATTTTATCTTTTCAACCAACAGAAAATAAAAAAAAAAAGTTTTAAAATTAAGAATAAAATTTTTTATAAACTTGATAAAAAATCATCAATTTGGATATCTTATTTTTTGCATTTTTTAAGAATTTTAAACCATAAGAAATGTAAATCTTTTAAAGCCACTACTGAATGGTATTATCCTAGCTATAGAGCTTTGAAGCAAGTATTTAAACAAGAAAACATAAAAAAATCATTTTTTATTTCTTACTTAAAAATTTCTTTAAAAAAATCGATTATGAATTTTTTATCAATTAATTTTCTTTCTAAATTTGTAATTAATTATTTTTATAAAAATATGCATATAGAGGACAATTTAAGTCAAATTTTTTCTAAACATAAACCTGATTTAGTAATTTATCCAACGCATAGTTTTGAACCTGAATTTCTTAAATTGCAAAAGTTATCAAATATTTATAAATCCAAGACTTTTTATATAATTGATAATTGGGATAATTTAACATGCAGCACATATTATGAATTTAAACCAAACTTTATTGGAGTTTGGGGAGAACAAACAAAAATTCAAGCAGTAAAAATTCATAATTTTAATAAACAGAATGTTTTTTTAATTGGAAATTGTAGGTTAGATAATTATTTTAAATTTAAAAAAAAAAAATACGAAAAGTTTAATCAAAATTATATATTATTTGTATCTTGTAAAATAAGAGTTGATGAAATTTACTATATAGAACTTTTAAACAGAATAGTGAGAGAGAATAAAAAAATATTTAAAAATACAAAAATTATATATCGTTTACATCCTCAAGATAAAAATTTAGAGGTCATTAAAAAACTTGATCACTTAGAAAATGTATTAATTGATCAAACTGTATTCTCTGATAAGAAGGTTTCATACTTCAAGAATGACACTAATTTGATAAAAAAAAATTTTATACCGTTAGTATCGAACGCAAAATTTCTTACCGGGTTTGTTTCAAGTGTTTTAATTGAAAGTTTAATATTAAATAAATCCTACTTGGTAATAGCATTTAAGAGGAAAAACGAGGGCTTTTTTAATCCAGAGAGGTTTTATAAAAAACTTGTACATTATGAAGGTTTAGAAAAAATAGATAATGTAAAGTTTTCTTTAAGAGAAAAGCAATATGAAAAAATGGTAATAAAAATGTTTCAGGGTCAAAAAAAATCTTTAAGGTATTCTAAGACTCTTAAACAATTAGATTATTTTTATCATAAAAATAAAATACCTTATAGTAGAAAAATTCTTAAATTAGTTAATAAATTAATCTGATGTATTTTTATAATAAATTAAAAACATTTTTAAAAAAACCAGGATCATATTTTAGATATAAAAAAAAATTTTTAAGAAATTTTTATTTTCAATTTTCAAAATTTTTACATTTTAAAACTTATTTTTCACGAGTTAATACAAAAAATTTTCCAAAAATTATAACCAATGCTAAAGAACTTATAGATAATAATGAAGGTTTTAAACTAATTAATGCTTCAAAACTCAATGAAAAAGAAACAAATGTTAATGAAGTCTTAAAAAAAATTAATTATGATTTAAAAAAAATAGACCTTACAAAATTGAATTATTCAGATGAGGGAATAATAAAGTTAAAAACATCAAAAGATTTTAACAATGAAAGTCCTGAATTTAAGTTTGTTACTAATAAATATTTGATTGAAATTGTTTCTAGATACTTAAAATGTATTCCAATACTAACTAATTTATCTCTATGGTATTCGCCAAATAAAAAATTTATAGAAAATAGTAGTCAAGAATATCATTTAGATCATGAAGATTACAGGCAAGTAAAAGGTTTTTTATTTATTGATAAAATTAACTTAGATAATGGTCCTTTGAGTATAATTAATGTCTTACAAAGTGAAAATATTCAAAAATCAATAAATTACAAAATGACAAATTCAGGTAAGAGAGTTAATGACAAAATAATTATTGACTTAAAACGAAGTATAGAAATTAAGGAGAATATTATTATTGGTGAAGCTGGAGATTTATTGCTTTGTGATACAAGTAGTTGTTTTCACTATGGATCAAGATTAGGTAATCGACCAAGGTTAATTTTAGCATTCCAATATACTACTCCATTTAATTTTTTTATGGATTGGAATTGGATGAAGAGTGAAAGACTTCCTTATAAAGATCTTAAATTTGAAACAAACTCTTTAGTAAGGCAGGTTATTGGAAATAAAATTTAATATATAAAATGTTTAAGAAATATCTTGATAAATTATTACATGAAATTTCTAGAAGAATAAAAAAATTTTTTTTTCTAGGAATTTATAGAAGGGATACACCTGAAGGTACATGGAAATTTTATAATAAAATGAGGTTTATTTATAAATCAGAATTTGTAAAAAGAAAAAATTATAGCAAATATTTAGACGATACAAATACCAGTAATATCTTAGAACAAAATGGTTTTGCGATGTTAAATCTGAGTGATATATCAAATAAGAAAAAATTTATTGAAGCAATTACAAAATTTCGAAAAAAATTTGATGATATAAATCAGAACAAAATAGAAAATATGAGTTCTAATTCTAGAGGATATTTAATTAATTATAATTATGAATTTACTAACGAAGTAAAAATTATAGCTGATTCTTTTATAGACATAGTTACGAAATACCTTGGGACACTTCCTATTTTGGATACTTTTCAAATGTGGTATTCTCCAAATGACAATGAAAAATCAATTGGTAGCCAGCTTTTACATAGGGATGGTGAGGATTTTAAGCAAGTAAAAATATTTATACCAATTGAGGAAGTTAAAATGGAAAATGGACCGTTACATTTGATAAATAAAAAAGAAAGTGAAAAATTATATAAAAATTTAATTAAAAAAAACTTAATTACCAGAAGAAATCAAAAAATTGATGATAAATATACAAAAGAATTTAATTTTACATTTCATAAAATATTGTTGAATAAAGATCAATGTGCTCTCGTAGACACATGTGCATGTTATCATTTTGGCAGCAGAAAATCCTCAAAGCCTAGAAAAATATTATTTTTGCATTTTACATCTGCCTTTTCAGGAAAAACACCTATCTTTAGAAACTACGATACCAAAGAAAAATTTTTTTCAGAAAGAGATAAATTGGTCTATGGTTTACAGAAAAAAACGTCCAGTCATAGTAAAAATACTGTATATTTAACTATATAAAAAAGTGAATGAATAAAATTATTTTTATAAAAATCCAAAAAAAAAATTTAGTTAAACAATCAATTAATTTTTAATGTTTTATTTTACTGAAAAAAAATATTACAGTAAGCAAGCAATTAATACTTACAAAAAAATTGCACCAATATCAAAAAACAAAAGCGATAAAATAAAAATTTTAGTAGTAAGATTGAATTACAAAATTGAAAAAAATTTTCTAAAAAATTTTAAAAACTTGAAATTTATTATAACAAATACAACAGGTTTGGATCATATTGATAGAAATTATTGTAAAAACAATAATATAAAAATTTTAAGTTTAAATGATACAAAAAAACAAATAAAAAATATCCACTCAACAGCAGATCTAACTCTTGGACTTTTAATTGGATTAGTTAGAAATATAAATTTTTCAAATAAATATGTTCTCAATCAAAAAAAATTTGAAAGATATAAATTTATAAGTCATGATTTAAAGAATCTTACTGCTGGAATTATAGGTTATGGAAGACTAGGAAAAAAAGTTAGCAAATTCACGAAAATGTTAGGTATGAGGACTATAAATTATGACATTAAAAATAAAAATTTAGATATAAAAAAAATTTTAGGTAAATCTAATGTAATAGTGATAACTGCAACATCTTTTGATGGCAGAAAAATACTTACAAAAAGTCTTTTAAAAGTTTTAAGAAAAAACACTTACATTGTAAATACCTCAAGATTTTTTTCTGTTGATGAAGATGAAATTATTAAAAGGCTTAAAACAAAATCATTATTAGGATATGCAACGGATAGTATAGATGGTGAGTATGACAAAAATATTTATAGAAAAAATAAATTTATTAAACTCAGTAAAAATTATAATATAATTATAACTCCTCATTTAGGGGGATTTACCCACGAGTCTTTGAATAAAACAGAAGAAATAATGGCAAATTTTTTTTTCAAGAATTATAAAAATAAAGTATGAAAGTATTAGCTATTATACCCGCAAGAAAAGGCTCAAAAGGTATTAAAAATAAAAATTTTCTTAAAATAGGAAAATATACTTTACTAGAGCACAGTTGTATTTTTTCAAAAAAATTGAATTTTGTTAAAAAAATTGTAATTAGTTCTGACTCACATCAAGCAAAAAAAACTGCAGAAAAATTTGACATTTTTTTTTCTAAAAGACCAAACAAGCTTGCAAGAGATAAATCATTAATGATTGATTTAATTAAATTTGAAATTAAAAAAAATGTTAGCTTCACACATATTTTAATATTACAGCCAACATGTCCATTTAGACAAATAAAATGTTATTTTGATGCATATGATAAGTTTAAAAAAAATAAAATCGATACTGCAATCACAGTTAATAAATTGAAGGATCATCCAAGTAGAATGATCATTAAAAAGGGTAGTTTTTTTGAACCCTATGATAAAAATTTTAATTTTAAAAATAGACAAAATCTTGAGGATGTATTTCTAAGGACAGGTTCAATGTATTTTTTTAAAGTTAAAAATATTAAAAAATTTGGATCAATTTTTGGAAAAAAAGTTTTTGGTTATGAAGTAAAAAATAAATATTCAATAAATATAGATAGAAAAGAAGATCTTAAAAAAGCTCAATTAGCTTGATTATAAAGTTTAATTAAAATAATGAATGTAAAATGTTTTTGAAAAAAAGATCTTTTTTGGAGAAATATAAAAAAATTCTTTATTTACCAATTGAAACACATTCAAGAGAATTTCACTCAAAATTGTATCTTGCATACCAAGCATGTCAAAAAGGATGGGTTGCAATTATTGGTCCAGAATATGATGTTAAAAAGTTAGCTCAATATTTACCATCCGGGGTATATTTTGGAATTGGATTTCATCGAAAATCTGCAAAAGTATTAAAAAAATTAAAAAAATCTGGACATTTTGTTTTATTACAGGATGAGGAAGGTTTGGATAGGTGGGGACCAGAACTCTACAAAGAGTATAGAATTGATACAGAAATTAATAATTTTGCAAATTATTTTTTATGTTGGGGGGAAGAAGATAAAAAAATAATTGAATCCGCTTTTAAAATATCTATCAATGCATTACCAGTTGGCAGTCTTAGACTTGATTTATTAAACAAAAATTTAAGAAAAATATTTTTAGAAAATGTAGATGAAATTAAAAATGAACATGGTGATTTTGTACTTATAAATGGAAAATTTGGTACTATTAATCACATCAATGGATTTAATTATTATTTGAAGGATCTTAAATCGAGAGGTTGGATGGATACTTCATTTAAAAAACAATTTCAAAATCAAAGGTTTAAGTTTCAAAAAATAATTTTTGAAAAAATGATAGAATTATCAATCTCGCTAGCTAAATCTGGACAAAAAGTTGTAGTGAGACCACACCCGTCTGAAAGTGTTGATGTTTGGAAAAAGAAAACAGAAAAGTATTCTAAAAATATTAAGATAATACGATCTGGAAATATTATACCATGGCTAATGGCATCTAAAATTGTCATACATAATGGCTGCACAACTGCAATCGAAGGTTTTTTACTTAATAAAACTATAATTTCTTATCGTCCAATTAAAAACCCAAATATTGAGACTGATTTACCAAATGCAATAAGCATATGTCTAGAAACTAAAGAAGATATTGTAAATTATGTGAATAATTTCGTATTAGATAAGTCAAATATAACAAATACAGCTTCAATGAATATTCTGAGTGAATCTGTAAAAATAAATAAATCAAGTAAAGACTCAACTAATAAAATTTTAAACCTTATTGAAAATATACCTCAAAAAAAAAAGATCAGTAAATTAGATATATTAAAAAACAATATTTTTGTTGAAATTGCGCTTTTTAAATTGAAAATTGCAAAAATATTAAATAAAAAAAATTTTTCTTACCTTGAGTCTAAGTGCTCAAAACTAGATGTAGTAGAAACAAAAAAAATATTAGATCTTTTTTTTGAAAATAAAATTGGTCATCAAAAAATCGAGTCATCTGAAATATCTAATCATAGTCTTATTATTTCAAGTAAATAGAATTAAAATTTAATTACAATTAATAGTCTTTAAACAACTTATTAATAATAAAAGATATCTTTGTGATTAAAGGTTAAATATTTTAATTATCGCAAAAGAACATCACTAGATAGTGGTGTAATTATCACATTTTTATTTTTTGATTTTTTAAAAACTCCGTTAGGAGATAAATAGCAAAGTTCATTTTCTATATTTCTTTCTGGTAAAATTTTTTCAAAAAGTTTCTGTGTATTAATACATGATGTTTCAGCTATCAATTTTGTTAAGTTTTTTGTTTTTGACCACATAAAGATTTGTTCACAAATCTTTCCGAATATTTCAGGTGATGAATAACGCTGATCTAGCAATAAAATTTCTTCGTCATTATATTGTCCTACAACAAAAGCTCTTTCTTCATTATTTTCTTCTAAGATAAAATATATTGGTTTCGCAAGAGTATAGCTTTGAACTCTCCATTGAAGTAATTGTTTAGATAAAGTTAGCTCAATTATATCAGATGAATTAGAATTATATCTTTCTACCTCATATATATTATCTAAATTATTTTCTGTAATGAAACTGGGATTTTTTTTTACTAAATTTACTTTATTTAAATTACAAATAAATCTTTTTAAGGGTATTGAATTCCAGCGTAACCGTTTTAAAAGAGGCTCAGCCATTTTTGAAGGTTTGTAAGAAACAGATAATTTATATTCTCTAACTGCTTCAATTAAAATTACCGCACTCATTTTAGATGTTCCTCTTATGGCCCTATAATTTCCAAACAAATTTACAACCTTATCATTTTCTAAGTTACTAAATGGCATCAAGAGGTTTTGTCCAATTGCAGTAATATAATCATCCTGTACTTCAGCTATTGTATGATTTCCATTGCGAAGGTATGGATTTGAAATATAAGTTTTTTCAAAGATAGTTTTGTTACCAGAATAATCTTTAATTGGTCTTGCAAAGTCTTCAAATGCAAGAATTTTAGAAATATTCGGGTTGAAAACAATACTGCTATTTTTAAAAGAATTTGCTCTCCTTTTGCTAGTCACTTCTTCTAAAAAATGTGGTTTGAACAAAGATGTTATAATTTGTTTGCACAGTCCAATAACCGTATTGTTTGTATGGAATCTACAAAACTGTTTAACTTTATTGGGCTTATAACCAATATCAAGATTTAAATGATTAGATACCCAAAAAATTGCTTTTTTGTTTTTAGAACGCATAACCTCGCATAATGTAATACAAAGTTGAGAGTCGAATCCACCAAAAGGAACAGCAAAATAGTGAATCTCTTCTCCTAAAAGGTCTTCTAAAAATTTATCACAACTATCTATTTCAAAAAATAATTTTTGGTAATTAAACCCATTCATTTTAGCATGGCTGTAGCTATGATTTACAAATCTTATATTTTTCAATTCATTTTTAAGATTAATCAAATCCTTAGAGGTAAAATAATTTTTTTCACTTACTTTATCATTATTTCTAAAATAAATTTTTTTGTATAATGGATCTACGATATCATTTATCATCTTTTGTTGATCAAATTTTAAATTTTTTGACAAACTATAAAATGGTGCATTAATATCAAAATTAATTTTTGGAAATTCTGCCTTTATCATACTTACTATTTCTTCCCTATCTAAAAACTTTTCAATAAAGTAAACTTTGTCTCTCCAACCCAAAGACTCTTCAGTTATTTGTTGACATGGGCAAATTGCAAAAGGTATTTTTTTTTTATCAAGCCACTTAATTGCACTATATATACTGCTTGATACATCATCAAAAGTAATACAGAAACTTAGTTTTGAACTTAACTTTGAATTATATATATCATCTAAAGATACAAATTTTCCAATTAATGAACAAAATTTAATTTGTAATTTAAATGTTGATAATGAAATTGTGTGTAATCGATGAAATGGATTTTTTGGGTCAAAGTTTCCTATTCTATGATAATTAAGAATAATAGAATATTTGTTAGCTTTGAAAAATAATAAAAAAATATTTTTTAAAAAGTTTTTTAAAATTGATATCACTCTAATTTCTTCTAAATTTTTATTAAACACCACCAACATTAAGTATTTGCCCACTTAAAGAGGATGCTTTTTTATCAATTAGCAATTCCACTAAATCACATATATCGGATTTATGAAACTGCTTAGATATTATTTGTTGTGATATAATTCTTTCAATTTGAGAATTTTTTAGTCCTTTTAGCATATCGGTTTTAATAGGACCTGGGGCTATGCAGTTAACTCTGACGTTATAATCAGCAATTTCTCTTGCAAAGGTTCGAGAAAAAGCCTCTACGCCAGCTTTTGAAGCTGCATAAATAGATTCCCCTTTTAGTGCAAGCGCGACGGCAATAGTAGAAAAATTTATAAATATTCCTTTCTTTCTTCTTAACATCATTGGGGCAAATAATTGACAGCAATAAATTGTTCCAACTAGATTTGTTTGTACAAGCTTTTGAATAGTTAACTCTTCAGTAGAAATAGCCATATTTGTAGAAACAACACCTGCTGCGTTAATAAATGCTCTTATAGGAGTTTTCTTTTTTTTTATTTTAAGAGCAGCATGTTTTACTGATTCATAGTCGCTTACATCACATTTAATTATTTCGATATCAAGTCCACTATTTGATCGAGCTAAGCCAATTACTTTGTGACCAATTTTAGTTAAGCGCTCTGTAATTGCCTTTCCAAGCCCTCTGCTTGCTCCAGTGACAACTATCATTAACTTCTCATTTGATTACCAAGTTTTTTTTACTTAGCATTACCTGCTTTAGTTGATTAAAATTTTGTCTTATTTTCAATACATATATCTTTTGATTAATCATTTTTGTTTCAATCTTAAATTTGTGACAAAATTTCATTTTATACTTAATATTAGTTAAGAATGATCCATAATAACGTTAAGTTAAAGAATTGAAAAGTAGATTTTTCAACAATTGCAATATATTTAAAATCTTTTTTAAATAATTGTTAAATAATTTTTTTAAAATTACTTAGTGATTATTTGGTTAATAATAACGTATGAGATGATAAACCTACACCAAATCCACTTATTATCATAGATTTGTTGTTATTGATTAATTTATAATTTTCCATCATCAAACATGGTATTGACGTTGAAACTAAATTTCCATAGCTTGGGTAATTTACAGGAACTATAGCATTATTAGGTAAAGACTTAATTAAGTCATTAAGCATTACTTTCCCTGCTTGATGAAAAAAACATAGTGAATTCGGGTTATTTGATACGATTTCATTTATATCTTTCTTTACACTTTTTATTCCAAATGCAAAAACAGAGGGACCCTTCATAGTTATAGTATTTAATTTTTTCTCCATAATTAAATTGTTTTGAGTATTTGGTGCTGTTGAAATTTTTGATAATTTTATCTTCCATTGTTTGTTATCTTTTTCAAGAAGAGTCACAGAAGCCCCATCACTAAATAAAGTCCTTGTGGAATAATCTGAATTTGGCAAAAAATGTGTATAGGTATCATATGTAATAATCAGTGCTTTTTTGGATCCATTATTAAAATAAAAACTCACTAACTCTAATGCTTCAACAAATCCGGTACAGCCAGAATTGAGACCCAAACATTTACAATCTTCTTCTAAATTTAAAAATGAATGAGCATAGTTTGCAAAATTTGGAAAAAGAATAGTTGGAGTATTGGTAACACTAATAACTAAATCAACGTTTTTAATCCACTTATTTATTTTAATTTTTTTGATAGCTTCATGTGCTAAATTTTCAGAGGATTTAGAAGAGACAAATCTTTGATTAATACCTGTCTTTAATTCAACTTGACCTTTTTTCCATCCAGCTTCATTTTCAATAATTTCATTCTCTATTTTTTTTTCACCAAGTACTACTTTAAAATCAACAAATTTTATCATTTAATTTTTATAGATTTATCTAGGAACGAAATTAAATCTGATAAATATAGCAGATTTCCTAATTCTGATGGATCTATAATAGTATCGTAATTTCCTTCGAGTTCAGAAATAAGAAGAATTTGAGCCATTGAATCAAAATTTAATTCACTTAAAAGCATTGATGGATTACAATCTTTAGGTAAATTTTGAAAAATTACTTTAAAAATTTTTTTATATTTCATTTAAATATTCAATTAAATTTACGTATAATATAATATTAAATAAATTCTAGATTATTCTTTAAAATTAAGAAATATAATAGATCTTTTAAGGTTAAAAATTATGAATATTTTAAATGCCACCAAACAGGCAAATAAATTTATAGATAAGCTCGAAACACCAAACGGATTTAAACTTTTTGAAAGGTCTAAAGTTTCACCATATGCAAGATGTTTTGCAATATTTAATAAATATCTTTTAAATGAATTTAAATGGCTTGAAAAAAGAAGCGAAAATATATCTAATGAATTAAACATTGATCTCTATAAGCTTTACCAAAATAAAATAAATAACAGTATTGATTGGAGACATGATAAACCATTTCTACAACTTTTTTGTTTTACTTTAAGTTCTCTTAATATCCTTAATCGTAAACTAAATAATCAAAACTTAGAAATATTAAAAAAAATTTTAGATATCGATGTTAAAATGAGTTTAAAACAAAAAGGTGTTGACCGAGGACTGGAAAAAAGTGGAAATTATTCAATGTTTTTTGCTATATTTAACATTTATGCAAATAAATATTTACATATAGAAAGATCGAAACAAATTCAAGAATGGCTTAACTTTAATATTAATTCAATTAATAAAAATGGTTTTTGGGGTAATAGAGATAATATTGATTATTTACAATTTCAGAATGGTTATCATCAATATGAAATATTTGAATATCTTAAAATTCAAAGAGTACCTTGGAACAAAGCTGCTAGAAATACTCTCTTGATGGGAGATGCATATGGACATTTTGCTCCCTATCCTGGGGGCGGTGGATGTTATGATTATGATGCCACTTTCATATTAACAAGTAAATTTGTTGATGACATAGGTCAAAAAGGTATATTAAAAAAAACATTAAATAGTATTTTAAATGATCAAAATCCTGACGGAGGGTTTTGTGAGTCAAAGCATATAAAATATTATAAATTGCCAAATATTAAAAATATTATAAACCATATCATATCTCAGCCAAACCATATTAGATTTTGGTCAATAGTTATGAATTTAAATTTTTCTCGATATAAACACAGAAATATTTTTTCATATTGGACGCAACCTTACAGATATTGGGATGAGTCAAATTCTTGGGATACATTTTTTAGATTACTAACCATATATAGAATTTGTAATCATTTAAATATGGCTGAAAAAGATTTGTTTAAAATAAATAATTTTCCTGGAATTGGATAAAAAATTAAATATATAAATAAAACTTAAATTAATTTGTATGAATACTTTTCGAAAATTTTTAATCTTACTTTCAGGTCGTGAGCGTAAAAATGCATTATTATTATTAATCTTACTAGCTCTAATGGCATTACTAGATATGATCGGTGTAGCTTCTATACTACCTTTTATGGCAGTTCTTACAAATCCGAGTGTAATTGAAACAAATATTATTCTAAATAAAATGTTTCAAATTTCGAAAATATTTGGAGTTGAAAATGAACAGCATTTCTTATTTGCTTTGGGTATATTTGTTTTTATTTTGTTAGTATTTTCTCTGATATTCAAGGCATTTACAACTTATGTTCAATTAAGATTTGTTCAAATGAGAGAGCATAGTATCAGTAAACGATTTGTAGAAAGCTATCTTCATCAACCTTATAGTTGGTTTTTAAATCGTAACAGTGCCGATCTTGGAAAAACCATTATTTCTGAAATTAATCAAATTGTTTCAAAAGGTATCAAGCCATTAATAGAAATGATCGCTAAGGCAATGATTTCATTTGCTTTAATTATTTTACTAATTATTGCTGATCCAAAACTTGCATTAATAGTCGGTTTTTCTCTTAGCTTAGCTTACTTATTGATTTTTTTGCTGACTAAAAAATATCTTGCTAAAATTGGCTTTGAACGTCTTAAAAGTAATAAGTTGAGATTTACAGTACTTAACGAAGCGTTTGGGGCTATTAAGCAAGTTAAGTTTGCTGGATTAGAGAAAATTTTTTCAGATCGTTATACAAAATCATCTAAAAAATATTCAAGAACTTTAGCATTCTCAAATGTTATTAGTCACTTACCTCGCTATGGTTTAGAGATTGTAGCTTTTGGCGGCATACTGCTATTATTGCTTTACCTTATGCTACAAAAAGGTAATTTTAATGAAGCTCTTCCTATTATAAGCCTTTATGTTTTTGCTAGCTATCGTTTATTGCCAGCCATACAACAAATTTTTGCTTCTCTCACAAAAATTGTTTTTATTATTCCTTCACTAACTGATATGAGCGAAGAATTTAAAAATCTCAAATTACCTAGTTCAGTCGATAATCAAAAAAAAATATTTTTGAATAAATCTATTAAGCTAAATAAAGTTAGTTATAGCTATCCAGATTCTAAACAGATAGTATTAAAAGATATAAATATTAATGTACCTGCAAAAAGCACTGTAGGATTAATTGGTACCACAGGAAGTGGTAAAACAACTGCTGTTGATATTATTCTTGGTCTTCTTGAAACTCAAGATGGCACTTTAGAAGTCGATGGTAAAGTTATAAATGAAAAAAACAGGAGAGATTGGCAAAGTATTATAGGCTATGTTCCTCAAGACATTTATCTTGTTGATGATACAATCCAAGCTAATATTGCTTTTGGTGTTGAACCTAAGGATATAAATCAAGAAGCCGTTGAAAAAGCAGCAAAAATTTCTAATTTGCACAGATTTGTGACTGGTGAATTAGAAAAAAATTACTATACAACAGTTGGAGAACGTGGCGTAAGATTATCGGGAGGACAACGTCAAAGGATAGGAATTGCAAGAGCTTTATACCACAGGCCCCAAATATTGATTTTAGATGAGGCTACAAGCGCGTTAGACAATGAAACTGAAAGAGTGGTTTTGGATGCAGTTAATAATCTTAGAAAAGATATTACAATAATAATAATAGCTCATCGTTTAAATACAGTCAAAAACTGTGATATTATATTTAAATTTGAAAAAGGTAAAATAGTTAACGAAGGAAATTTTGAAAATTTATTTTTAGAAAATCAATAAATCTGATTAAATTAATTTTTTTTTATTTAATACTAATTGTCTAATAATAGGATGGGCAATATAGTAAGTTAAAAATTTATCATCAATACCTGAATAATTAATATTTTTTTTATTTTTCAAAAAATCAATTAAAGTTAATGCTCTTATTTTATTATCAAAACTACTTTCAATTTTTTTTAAATTTTTTGGGTTATCAAAATATTTTTTGTATAATATTTCCCCTCTATCAATCGATTTATTCATAATAAAAATAGTCACACAAATCTTCTTTTTTAATAATATCGAATAATAAATCGTTGTACTTCCTTTAAACTTAGGTAAATCACCTGGGTGACAATGTAATAATTTTTTTTTTAATAGTGAAGAATTATTAACGATTTCACCAGGGTATGTTGATATAATATTAATATTTTTTTTCTTTAATTTTAAACTTTTATTTATGATGCCTGAGTTTACATCGTTTGATTTACAATAAATTAGTAAATTCTCCAATTTTTGTTTTTTAATTAATTTATAAACTTCACCAAATTTTTTTGAATATAAAATTATATTGTTTATTTTGATTCTATTTTTGATTATTTTATCAAGATAAATCAATGATCTTGAAGTTTCAGACAATATCAAATTTATCATAAATATGAATAAAGTAATTTTTTCTCACGCTGAATATTTTTTTTAAAATGATTGGTTAAATTAGAGTGCTTATTTTTTTCAAACATTAATATTAATAAATCATTAATTTTCAAAATAGTATTTAGTTTTTGAATTTTGTTTATCTTTTTACTCTTCATCACAAAATTACTAAATATAATATACGATTTAAAACATGCATTTGTATTTGTATTTTTTTGTAGTGAATAAATATTGTATTTTGCTTTTAATAGAATATTTGAATTAAATTTTTCATAAAATTTAATAAAATTTTTATTATTTAAATTTTTTGAGTAAAAATTACAGGATAGGCATTTGTTTTTATTACTATCTACCTTTGATAACTTATAAATATATTGAATTGCTTTTTCTCTCAATAATATATTTTTTTTAGAAAAGAGTATTTTTTGATATTTTACACTCCTATAATATTTGATATTTTTTTTTATTTCTCTTAACATTTTTTATTACTTTTATAATTTGATTAATTTTTTTTTCGGAATAAGGTACAAAATTATTTTTAATTTCTAAATCACTTTGATAAGGTTTTGGAAATTTTAAATTCTTCCCAACAACATTTGTTTTATAATAAATTTTTTTAATATTTCTTTCTTTTAACTTTGATATGTTGGTATTGATATATATTTGAAAATAATCTTTGAATTTTTTTCTATTTAATTTTTGATGTTCTTTAAATATCGATAATATTGAGCAAATAACTGTAAAACCTTGAATTTCTAAAAATTTACATAGATCCGATATTAATTGTGAGTTTATTTTTCTATCTTTTTTTGAATATTTGAGATTGTAGGTTATATATTTTCTAATTACATCACCATCTACAATAATTTTTTTTCCTTGAACTTTTTTGAAAAGTTTATTTGCCAAATAGGTTTTCCCAGAACCGGAGAGTCCAATAATCCAAATCACCATGTTTTTATGTCCTTTTCAGCAAACTTATGATCAGAAATAGTGTCGATTTCATACCAATAGCTTTTATATTTTTCTACTGTAAGGGTCATTATTTTATTTTTAATACATAAGTCCAAAAAAGATGTCATATCTATCTTTTTATTATTAAGTTTGATAAAAAATTTATAGCATTTTTTAAAAGTGCTTTTTTTCAATTTGATAATTCCCATAAATTGATATTTTGGCATTTTTTTTTTATTAATTTTTGTACCAATTTCTATTATCTTGTTATTTTTTATTATTAAATTTTCAGCATCTTTAAAAATATTTTTTAAAGGCATTCTATTTTTCCAATTATTTAGCCAATTTGTATTTACAGGTAGTATATTTTTTTTAATTTTTAATTGATCATGAATTCTGTAATCAAAAATTACGTCACCATATACTATTACCAGGTCTTCTTTTATTAAATTTTTTGTTAAAAAAAGACTATAAACCATATTTGTTGATGAATATTTTTTGTTAATTACATTAACGAAATTATTTTTTTTTATGATTTTGCTCAAATATTTTTGCTTAAATCCACTGACAATAATTTTTTCTTTAAAATTATTAAAAAAATCTAAATTATGAAGTATTAATGGTTTATAATTTAAATCAACCAAACATTTTGGTTTATTCCTGAATTTAGCTGGTAATCTAGATCCTCTACCTGCTGATAATACTATTAGTTGCATAGAACTTTCTTATTAAATTTAAATCAAAATATTTAATTTTATTATATCTTTCAGGATGCCAAACTATACCTAAAATTTTTTTCTTTTTGATATGAAATGCCTCAATACTTTTATCCTCTGCTAAACCAAAAACATTTATATTTTCGTTATTTTTAAACTTTATGATTTCCATGTGATATGAATTTACAATTTTTTTGAAACTAATTTCATCAATTTTAAAAACGACTTTATGATTTCCAACATGACCACTTTTTTTTGCAATTTTAAAATCATTTTTCTGCGCTAGATAATGTGCTCCGTGGCAAATACCCAAAATTGGTTTATTCTTTTTCAAAGAAAATCGATATATATAGTTATTAATTTTATTTCTCAATCTATCTGCATTATTTTTAAAGATAGAGTTATTTCCACCAGCAAGAACAACTAGCTGATAATCATCTTTTGTGTGTGAATTATAAATTTTTATTGATGAGTTCTTAAATATTTTTTTTAAAAAATTTATTAATCTTATATCTACAGAAAACTCGAACTGATTTTTATATATTTCTCTAATAGTTGGAATAATTAATATCTTCATCATAAAATACTAATTTTTTTAGAGATTGGATCAAGATTTACTTTTTTAGAATTAATTACATTATTAAAATTTATTGAACCCACCCCAATAGCTGCTGGAATATTTAATTCTGAACATCTTATTGACATATGCGAATTTACACCACCAAACTCAGTTATTAGACCTGAAATTTCATGGTTAAAGATAAAATCATAACCAGGATCTGCACCTCTAATACAAATAATTTTATTATCAAGTGACTTGAAATTGTTTTTTTCTAAAAAAAATATTTCATTTTCTGAGATTTTATTTCCAAAAAAATTTGGCTTTATTGTCTTTTCGGTAAAATAAAACACATCATCAGAATTTATAATAATTTGAGGAAGCTCAACAAATTGATTGAACTGATATGTGTCAAAGTTATTTTTAATATTTGTTTCAAAAACATTTTTTACATTTTCATTATTTAAATTATAGTAAAGTTCCTTTATTATTTTTATATTAAGGTGGCTTACTTTAGAAATACTTATATTATTTCTTTTTGACAAAAATTTTATTTCTTTAAATATATAATCAATACTTTTTGTAAAAATAAATTTTGAAAATTCTCTGAACTGAATTCCTTTTGATAAGAAATTCATAAATTCATTTAGAGAGAGATTTTTATTTAATTTCTTTATAAATTTAGTTGTTTTAATTTCACTTTTTTTTGAAAGTTTAAACTTCTTGATTTTATTTTTTATAATTTTACGTGGATATTTCTTTTTAAAAAGAGAATCATAATTTTCTTTATAATTTTTGCTTGATATTTCATATGTATTGGGTCTTAAGTGACCATATTTTTTACAAAAATCTTTTTTTGACAAGTATTTGTCGTTCAAAATTTCCGTAGTTATACTTTTAAGATTTTGAAAAAATAAGTCATGTTCATTTTTATGAATAATACCTTTATTTAGCATTGAATTTAAAAGTTCTACAGCTATGAATCCAGATCTGGCTAAACCTGCGAAGGGTTCTGTGCCATATCTTTTACAATCTTCTATATACCAATATATCTTATCAATTGAATAAATGTTAGATTTATTAACATAATCTTGTTTTTTTTCTAAAATTTTAATTTTTTCAATATCATCATTAATTTTCGAAATTGAGTTTATAGTAATTTTTTTTAATTGATTTTTTATTTTATTTTTTTCTTTTTTATTCAAAACCGTTTTGTTAATTTTTTTCAATTTTTCTTCTGTCTCTGCATTAAAACATGTAAATAAGATTTTGAATTCTACTTTGTCATGGAAATTACTGTTATTTTTGAATACATTTAAATAATAGTTAATAAGTTTTTCTTTAGTGCTATCATTTAAGTTTTTTGGTAACCAAGAGTTAAAATCTACTCTGATATCAATGTAAGGTGTACCTAAGAAACTTGACATTAGATGATTTGAAGTAAGGTCACTAAATCCATATTTTTCTCTATTTTTTGCCCATATAAAATCTGTAATAAGTTCCTGATACAGGGATAATGCTAATGCTTTAGGTTTTGTTCCAATCATCTCTGCTGGATTCCAATCTGGCATTACGCCAAAGTAAGAAGTATGACCATACAAATTGTGATTTTTTTTTTTTA
>TARA_B100001057_G_scaffold150960_1_pt1 | contig 19389 bp, 13 predicted proteins | sample TARA_B100001057 | Tara Oceans TARA_B100001057 (sample SAMEA2621839) | marine metagenome | biome: marine biome (ENVO:00000447); feature: surface water layer (ENVO:00002042); material: "saline water (ENVO:00002010), including plankton (ENVO:xxxxxxxx)" | depth 5 m
GACTGCGGCCGAGATCGAGATGCGGTTGCTCGTGGCGACTGGCATGGATGTCACCCCCGGCGCGGCGCATGTCTCGGCGTGGATAGCCGCCAATCGTGACAGCTTTGCGCCGGTGATGGGACGGGGGCTTGCGGATGCCCCGAAATGTTCATGCGCTGTCGGCGATTCAACGTTGCCGGCAAATCCGACGCATATACGCGCTGATGAAGCTGTGACCCTCGTTCCGGCGGCATTGAACAGCCCGCAGATGTTTGTTGGACATTATCTGGAGCCGCGACTTGTCTATACCGAATCGGCCTTTCTGACGGGCCCCAGCGCGGTAGAAGGGCGGCGGACAATGCATCTGGGCATTGATGTGTTCGCGCCTGCAGGCAGCGCTGTCTTTACGCCGCTGGATGGCCATGTCGTTGCCGCTGTGAACCGCAATGCTCATCTGGATTATGGCGGTGTTCTGGTGCTGGCACATAGCGATGACCGGGGCACGCCCTTTTACACGCTTTTTGGCCATCTTGACCCGCACAGCATCGTCGGTACGGCGAACGGGCAGGCGGTAACGGCAGGACAGCAGGTTGCAAGCCTTGGCGAGGCGGCGGTAAATGGAGGCTGGCAGCCGCATTTGCATTTCCAGATGGCGCATTGCCTGCCTGATATCATTGGCACCACAGTTGATGACTGGCCGGGTGTCGGTGATCCTGATGATCTGGCGTTTGCAGCCGCGCTATACCCCAATCCGGCAGAATTGCTCGGACTGGCACCTGAACCATATCTCTATCCTGTGGTTTCAGCTGAAACCCTTCTGGCCGACAGGCAGGGGTGGTTCGGGGCCAATCTGAAGCTGTCATATCGGCAGCCAGCGCAGCTGTTGCGGGGCTGGCGGCACTATCTCTATGACGAAATGGGGCGCACATTTCTGGATGCCTATAACAATGTACCGCATGTCGGGCATGCACATCCGCGGATCAATGCGCTGATCGAACAGCAGATCAAGCTGATCAACACCAACACGCGGTATCTTCATCCAGCCCAGATGGATTTTGCCGACGCGCTGCACCAGCGCCTGCCTGATCACCTGACACATTGCTATTTTCTGACATCGGGGTCAGAGGCGAACGAACTGGCGCTGCGGCTGGCCCGCGCACATACCGGGCGGCGCGGCATGATTGTCCAGGATCATGCGTATCATGGCCACACAACCGGCACGATCGATATCAGCCCCTATAAATTCAATGGTCCCGGCGGCGATGGCGCGCCGGACTGGGTTGAGATTACCGGCATTGCAGACCCGTATCGCGGGCCGTATGGCTATGATGATGCCAATGCTGGCGAGGCATACGCCGCCGACATTGATCGCGCCATAGGGGCATTGCAGGCGCGCAACCTGCCCTTGGCGGGCTTCATCGCAGAAAGCTATCCGAGCGTGGGCGGCCAGATTGAACCGCCTGCAGGGTATCTTGCCGGTGTCTATGCGCGGGTGCGCGCGGCGGGAGGGCTGTGCATCGCGGATGAGGTGCAAACAGGCCTTGGGCGGCTTGGCGATGCGTTCTGGGGCTTTGAGACGCAAGGCGCGGTGCCCGATATGGTGGTGCTGGGCAAGCCGGTTGGCAATGGCCACCCGATTGGCGTGGTGATCACCACCGCCGAAATTGCCGCGAGTTTCGCCAATGGTATGGAGTTTTTCTCGACCTTTGGCGGCACCACACTGGCATGCCGCATCGGGGCAGAGGTGCTGGCCATTGTGGATGATGAAGGGCTGGCGCAGAACGCGGCTGACCGTGGGCAGCAGCTTCTGGGCGGGTTCCGCGAATTGGCGTCATGTCATACCCTGATCGGCGATGTGCGCGGGCGCGGCCTGTTCCTTGGTGTTGAACTGGTGACGGACCGCGCTACCAAAGACCCGGCTGGCGCGCTGGCCAGCTTTGTCAGTAACAGACTGCGTGATCACCGTATTCTGATTGGCACTGACGGGCCCTTTGACAATGTTCTGAAAATCCGTCCGCCGCTGACGATCAGCGCAACAGATTGTGACCTGTTGCTGGCAAGGCTGGATGACGTCCTTCATGAAGCAAAAATAATAGTCTAGTTTGAAAGAAAAAATTATTTCACTAGTTTAAACAGTAATAATTGCCTTTTTAGAAGTGGTGGAAACAAATCGGTGACCCGCACTTTTATTAACAACTCATCAGCCATCATCAGAGGATATTCAATGTCAGTGAATTTTAGGAAGTTAGTTCAAAATGCGGTGCCGGAAATGCGCCATGTTTTTGAACCAACGCCACTCCAAAAAAATGAGTATCTATCCAAAATTTATGAAGCAAATATTTGGCTAAAAAGAGAAGACCTTAGTCCTGTGAGATCCTACAAAATTCGAGGTGCGTGTAATGCGATGCGAAAATTAAAGGGTCAGAATCACTTTGTATGCGCGAGTGCTGGCAATCATGCTCAAGGTGTCGCATTCATGAGTAAACATTATGGCACTAAATCCACAATTTTTATGCCCACAACAACACCACAGCAAAAAATTACAAAAACAAAGTTTTTTGGAGGCGATCACGTTGAAGTAGTGCTAGCCGGAGATTATTTCGACGATTGTCTGAGAGAGGCGGAGCTTTTTGGTGAAAGATCCAGTGCCTATTTCATCTCTCCATTTAACGATGAAAATGTAATTGAGGGGCAGGCAACTGTTGCCGCTGAGATTGAAGCCCAGTTTGGAAGAATACCGAATACTCTCATTATGCCGGTTGGTGGAGGCGGATTATCATCTGGAATAATCAAATATTTTGGTAACGAAAGCAATTACTTCTTAGTTGAACCATGTGGCGCAGCGAGTTTATCAGCGGCGATGTCTGCCGGAAAACCGGTGAAGTTAGATACAATTGACAACTTTGCAGATGGCGCTGCCGTTGCACAAATCGGAAATAAAAACTTTGCTAAGCTGAAAGACGTAAAGGATATTAATATAATAAAGATCCCAGAAAACCGCATTTGTACCACGATGTTAGAAATGCTTAATATTGAAGGGATAGTTTTAGAACCTGCTGGTGCGTTGGCGATTGATGCTTTGAGAGATGTGAAAAAATCGATTCAAAATAAAGACGTGATTTGTATCTCGACAGGAGGAAATTTTGATTTTGAAAGGCTTCCGGAGGTTAAAGAACGCGCCCAACAATATTCTGGATTAAAAAAATATTTGATATTAAAATTGCCACAGCGTCCCGGAGCTCTGAAGGATTTTTTAAATACGCTAGGACCAAATGAGGATATTTCACGTTTTGAATATTTGAAAAAGTCGGCTCGAAATTTTGGCTCTGTATTGATTGGCATTGAGACCACGAGTTCAGATAAATTTGAGACTTTGTTTTCAAGATTAAACGCATTGGGTGTTAGCTATACAGACATTACTGATGATGAGAATTTATCTCAGTTTCTTGTTTAAGCTTTTGCTAACGACGCTTAGAGATTGTTTCCCAATAAAGATCCTTTTTTGGATTAAAGTTTTTCCTGCGGATGGCTTGAGGGTCGTCGGGATACCTTAATCCGTTGAAATGTTTTTCTGTCATGCATTCTTGAAAACGAGAGAGCCGAATAAAAATATCAACAAGGTGGCTGCCAATCATTTTTAATCCACTAAACGTCTATAACTACTATGAATTCAACTTTCTATGACGGAGTGCTATTGATCGGTCTAGGTATGATTTTATTTTTTTTCTCTCCTCTTTTTTTCCTTTCATTATCAACAACTTCCTTAGGAAACTGACTCATGAAACAACAACAAACCCCTTCGTCGATCATTGTCCGAGGGCCGTTCGGATGAGCGATATGCTTATAGAATCCATGATGTTTATGATCGTGGGTATGATGATGTTCAAGACCATGATGATGATCGTCTGATTCTCCTAAGGAGCTAACCGCCTCATCATCCTCTGGGTCAGTTATAGGATTGAACTCAGCATGATGATGATGAGCTGCAACTTCCCCTCGTGCCATCCGTTCATTAAATGAGAGCATCAAATCGTTGTTACCTTCGATGATGCCCGCCTCGGCTTCTTTGATCCTTTCTTCGAATGTAGTAATTACATGATCTTGATCAGAAAGGTATTTAGCTTTGAAAAATTGAATTTCGGTGTTTTCTTTCGCAATTATATCCACATACTTATAAATTCGATCTATTAGACGACCTGTGAAAAGAAAGTACGGGGCGACTACAATTTTTTTGTAGCCAAGCTTTGTTATTATCTTTAGTCCTTGCCCGACAGACGGAAACGTCACACCAGAATAAACTGTCTCAGACCAACCAAAACCCATGTTTTCAGACACTATTCTGGTGAGCTTTGCGGCTTCAGCGTTCGCCAAAACATCAGATGTGCCTCTGCCAACAACTACAAGCATCGTATCATAAAAGGTATTTTGGCTATCTTCTGCTGTATATAAACACTCTAGTATGCGTGTCTGGAAAGCAGCAATCATCTCAGGGTGTAGGCCTAATTCCCGACCGTATTTGACGGTGATTTCTGGATTTTTTTCTTTGTAGGACGTGAGTACAGATGGAATATCATTTTTGGCGTGTGTGGCAGCGAAAAGCATTCCCGGCACTGCTATAATCTCATTAACATTCAAAGCTTTTAGCTCGTCTAGACCCATGTGAATGTTTGGTGAAGAGTATTCAAGAAACCCATATCTGACAGGCGTTGTTGGAAATTTTTTCTCAAGCCCTTTTGCTAGGAGCCCAAATTCTATTTCCGCTTCCTTTGAACGACTGCCGTGTCCACATATCATAATACCAGTTTTTTTCATGACGCCTCTGCCTTCCGATAAAGTAACGAGCAGTATCTGCCTTACGGCTACTTAAACTACATTAAGCTTTGTTGTTGATTGGGTTCCAACGTTTCCTGTTAGCTCGTGTTAAGTTTCACAAAAACTCATTATCACGCACGGCACTTTTTCATATATACATGCAGACCAACACCACTTTGCAGCGCACTCCGCCCACTGCTCCCTTGCTAAATTATTTCTTGCAATGTGTCAGGATTGTGCTGAGGGAGTATTATTTCAGATTATCATTAATTTATTCACATCTGTGAAATCAAAAGTGGTCTCTTTTGCACCAAGGTAGGTCGCAAAGGGCGTACCACAGAGGTTGGAAAACATTTGGTTATTTTGCAGTATTAAATACATTTTCCTTATCATTTAGCTCAACTTTGTTTGCTATTTTTTATCTGTTGGTGGTTTTTTGCTTCAAAAAATTGATATAACAATTCTACGAAGGAAGGCGCTGCCAGATTCGATTTTACCGGCGACATCGAACGCAATAAAAATCTGACGTTAAAAGATTTAGTTTTTTCACATGATTCGTACTTGGTATCAATACCTGTTTGGAACCAGCATTATCATGCAATCCCTGCGGTATGGTCGTTTGCGGCGATTGTCGGCGCGACAGAGAAGCTTGGTTTTACCTGGTTTCTTTCTGATAAGCTGAACGCGATAATGGCGATTACAAACCTAGTCGCGCTGATAGTGCTGTCACCGATTGTGTTTGCGGTCACGATGGAATTCTTCGATACCCGCGGCAAATCCAAAGACAATCCGTGCTAGCGCAGGACGCAAATCATCTTGTAATAAGGGCGGCGATTGTGCCTCCCTTTTTCGTTTGCTAGGTCTAAATACCCATCTTGTGAACAGAAATGATCCAGCCATGCCCCAACCCCGTGTCTCGTTGCCAGTGTTCTCTGTCGATCCTCTGCTCGTATCTGTCAGGCGGGGCGGTGCCGAGGAAAGCCTCCACCTTGTTGATGTTGTGCTGTGTGATGCTGATGGCAGTGTTGTGATGGGCCTTGGCGAGGTTGAACGGATGGTATTTCCGCGTTCGGCGATGAAACCGTTACAGGCGCTGGCGTTGGCCGAGAGAATGACAAGCCTTGATCCCGGCTTGCGATTGACCCCGTCCGAGCTGTCGCTGATCTGTGCCAGTCATAATGGCCAGATCGAACATGTGGAAGGGGCCCGCGCGCTTCTCGAACGCTTTGGGCTGTCGCCGGACCTGTTGTCCTGCGGGTCGCAATGGTCTGGTGACACACCAACGATGATCGAACAGGCGCGTAGCATGAGCGCACCGGAACGCATTCATAACAATTGCAGTGGCAAACATTCTGGCATGCTTGTACTTGGCAGCCTTATGGGCGCAGATCCCGCTGGTTATGCCGATCTTTCACATCCCGTCCAGCAAGCAATCCTCGCCACGCTGGAATTTATGACAGGCATCGATATAACGCAGTTCCCGAGTGGCATTGACGGGTGCGGGGCGCCGGCCCTCAGCGCACCGCTAGGCAATTGGGCAAGGGGATTTGCTATGTTTGCCGGGGGTGGGCAGATGCCGGACAGCCGCACCGCTGCCTGTGCTCGTTTGCGCGACGGTATTGCCGCTGCACCGCGGATGATCGCGGGTGACCGGCGTATGTGCAGTGCTGTTGCCGCCGACTTCGGCAGCCAGATCACAGCCAAGACCGGCGCAGAAGGGGTATATGCCGCTGCCTTTCATGACTTTGGGCTAGGCCTGATGGTCAAGGCGCGCGATGGCAACGGGCGTGCATCAGATGCGGCGCTGGGTGCTGTGATCCATGCGCTGGGCTATGATCTGCCGGATGCAGTGCGTGATTTTACCGAGCCGGAGTTGCGCAACTGGGCCGGACAGACGGTTGGCGAACTCAGGATCGAAGGGCCTCTGGCGCTATCATGAAGCTGCTTTGTGGCATTGATTTTCACTACCAGCCGGTGACGGCGACAGGCTATTCAATGACGTTATTGATTGACAGCGTGCGACACAAGCAGCCCATAATCACAACAGTTTAAAGGTGGCTGTGGAGCAAAGCTCCATGCCTTAAAGAGGGAATATGGTGCGGGTGAAAAATGACTGCCCTATGCCATAGTCATCCCCGCGACTGTAGGTTGGTCGCTCATCCATTGCCACTGGGCCTGACAAGGCCTGGGAAGGCGGCCGGGTCATGACCACAAGCCAGGAAACCTGCCTTTAACGCCAGAAGTAACGGCCGGGGACTACCGGGAAGCGCACGCTATTTTTGCTGTTCGCAACCTTTTCCCCGGAAATCTGCCAGTTTGGTCACAAAAAGGTTTCGAGGGAGGCTCTTGATGACACGCATTTTTCTTTCTGCTGCAGCCATGATTCTGATGTCTGTTGGTGCTGCATTTGCACACCATCCGCTTGGCGGTATGACTCCGCAAACAGCCCTACATGGGCTGTTGTCGGGCATTGGCCATCCGGTCATCGGGTTTGACCATCTGGCCTTTGTTGTAGGCGTTGGCCTGATCGCCGCATTTCATCGCAGCAAGTTGGCAATGCCGGCAGCCTTTGTCGCCGGCACCATGGCTGGCACAATGCTGACGGTATCTGCCGTTACCCTGCCACTTGCCGAGTTTGTCATAACCGCATCTGTGGTGGTGGCCGGTATGGTCGCGATGCGGGGTAAGGTCGCTGATCTGCGATTTGCAGCTACGCTGGCGGTTATTGCGGGTCTGTTCCATGGCTGGGCCTATGGCGCGGCTGTGGTTGGTGCAGAAACAACCCCGCTTGTTGGCTATCTTGCAGGTTTTGGGCTGGTGCAGATGGCCATCGCGGGTGGTATTGCGCTTGGCGCAGCCGGGATCTGGAACATCACAAATGCCGAGGCCCTGCAGCCGCGTCTTGCTGGCGCTGTCGTTGCCGGTGTCGGACTGGCCTTTCTTGTTGAGAATGTCGAGGGAATGATCTTCTCGCCCATGTAATGCTGCATCGGCGCCTGTTTGTGGGCGTTTCAAAGGGCATTGGCATGGGGCAGGGTCGGGTGGCTCTACCCTTTTGTTTGCCTTCCAGCCACCTGACGCACGTTTTACCAAAAGGGGTGTCTTATGGCAGCCACGCGTATACCAGCTACCGTCATTACCGGCTTTCTTGGCTCGGGCAAGACCACACTGATCCGTAACATCATCATGCAGGCGAATGGCCGCCGCCTGGCCCTGATTGTAAATGAATTCGGCGATATTGGCATGGATGGTGCGATTCTGGAGGAATGCGGCGCTGACAGCTGTAACGCCGAAGACATCATCGAACTGGCGAACGGATGTATTTGCTGCACCGTTGCCGATGATTTTCTGCCCAGCATGCAGCAATTGCTGGCGCAGGAGCCACGCCCCGACCACATCATCATTGAAACATCCGGTCTTGCTTTGCCGCAGCCGCTTGTTCAGGCGTTCAACTGGCCAGATATCAAATCGCAGGTGATGCTTGACGGTGTGGTGACGCTGGTGGATGGTCCGGCGCTTGCTAATGGTGGTGTGGCGCATGATCTTGAAGCGCTTGAGGCGCAGCGGGCTGCTGATGAGGAATTGGATCATGAAAGCCCGATCGATGAGCTGTTTGCCGACCAGATCGGTGCTGCCAACCTGATCGTGCTGTCAAAGGCGGATGTGCTGGACAGTGACGGTATCGCACGTGCCCGCAGTGTTGTTGAAGGACAGCTAACAGTCCCGACGCCGATCATTCCGGTTGCTTGCGGTGCCGCCCCGATGGATGCCATCCTTGGCCTGGGGATGGAAGATCAGGCGCATGAACGCTCACAGCATATGCATCACCATCATGGCGATGACCACGATGATGATCACGATGACGAGCACTACCACCACCATCATCATGAGCATGGTCATGATGAATTTGCCTCCTATGTCATTGCGCTTGAGGGTGTGGAGGATGCGCAGACATTTCAGACCAGCATTGCGCAGATGGCCTCGGAATTCGCTATTCTGCGTGCCAAGGGGCGTGTGCCTGTCAGCGGCAAGGCGCTGCCTTTCGTGGTGCAAGCTGTTGGCCGCCGGGTGGATGGGTATTTTGCCCGCGAAGCGGACAATGGTGGCGGACAGCTTGTGGTGATTGGGCTGGCCGGTCTGGACGCTAATGCAATTGCAGCACGCCTCGGTGGCACGGTGATCGCGGGACATGCATCTTCTTAAGATCGATGAGAGCGGCGCGCTCTATGATTCTGACGAGGCTGTCGATCTTGGTCAGCCGGCTGGAGATATCATTTTTCTGACGTCAGCGGATACCGAGGTAGCGCTCGTCTCGGCTGCTGCGTTGCGGTGCCATAAACAGCAAAAAGAACAAGAACAGTCGCTGGAATTGCGGGTGGCAAACTATCTCAGCCTGTCGCATCCGTTTTCGGTTGATCAGTATATCCAGAACACGGTTGCCGCTGCGCGGTTGGCGGTGGTGCGATTGCTGGGCGGGCGTGGCTACTGGTCGTATGGTGTGCAGCAACTTGTCGCCCAGGCTGCCCTGCCGGGCGGGGTGCCTGTCATTTTCCTGTCCGGTGACGGCAAACCTGATCCTGAACTTGATTATCTGTCAGATTTCAATGTCGAGGACCGCAGCAAATTGTCGGCCTATCTTGATGCTGGCGGGATGGATAATGCCATCCAGTTTCTGGTTGCCTTGTCCGATCTGGTGGATGGTACCAGCCATGCAGACCCGCCGCGTCCCTTGCTGCGCGCGGGTATCTACTGGCCCGGCCAGTCGGGCAAGATTACCAGCCTCGATACGCTGAAGGACGAGTGGCTTGATGATGCGCCTGTCGCAGCGATTGTCTTTTACCGAGCGCTGATGCAGGCGGGTGATCTGGCACCGATTGATGCGCTGGTCGAAAGCTGCCGGGCGGCCGGGTTGAACCCGCTGCCGCTGTATGGTGCCAGCCTGAAAGAGGCAGAAAGTGGCGGCATTATCGCTGGCTTTTTGCAGCAGTCATTGGCGGATGTGATCCTGAATCTGACCAGCTTTGCGGTATCTGACCCTGGCGGCGGCGATACAGCGACGCCGAGCCTTTTATCTGCCGGGCCGTTTGGCGCTGTTGATGCGCCGGTGTTTCAGCTTGTGCTGTCGGCAAGTCTGGCTGCTGACTGGGCGGCATCGGGGGCTGGGCTAACCGCGCGCGATCTGGCGATGAATGTGGCTCTACCGGAACTTGACGGGCGTATCCTTACCCGCGCTGTCGGTTTCAAGCAGGCCCCGAAGCGGCATCTGCTGACACATGCGATGACGACTACCTATGATGCGGTGCCGGACCGAATTGATTTTGCCGTGCGACTGGCGGAGGGGTGGGCGCGGTTGCGGCGAACTGCTACGGCAGACAAGCGTGTTGCTCTGATTATGGCGAACTATCCGAACCGTGATGGCCGGCTTGCCAATGGTGTGGGTCTCGATACGCCAGAAAGCGTTTTTGGAGTACTGATGGCACTGCAAGGGGCGGGTTATGATGTGCAGGGCATGCCTGATAGCGGTGCAGCGCTCGTAGCGCATATGCGTGCCGGGCCAACCAATGCTGGCTGGCAGGACCGCATATGCGATGCAGCGATGTCACTGGAGGCTTATGACCATATCTTTGCCAGTCTGCCAGCCGATGTGCGTGAAGCGGTAACCAGCCGATGGGGTGCGCAATCCGATGATCCGATGTGTGACGGCAAGGCCATCAGGCTGCCATTGCGCCGCTTTGGCAATGTTGTGGTCGCTGTCCAGCCGGCGCGCGGCTATAACATCGATCCGAAGTCAACTTACCATTCACCCGATCTGGTGCCGCCTCACAATTACCTGGCGCTATATTTCTGGTTGCGCCATGAATTCGGCGTGGCCGCAATGATCCATTTTGGCAAGCATGGCAATCTGGAGTGGCTTCCCGGCAAGGCGCTGGCGCTTAGCGCGGCCTGTTTTCCCGAAGCGATTCTGGGACCGACACCGCATCTCTACCCCTTTATCGTCAATGATCCAGGTGAGGGCGCGCAGGCCAAGCGTCGCACCGGCGCAGTGATCCTTGATCATCTGACGCCGCCAATGACGCGAGCTGATAGTCATGGTGTGATGGCTGAACTTGAAGCGCAGATGGACGAGTATTTTGAGGCTGCCGGTATGGACCGGGCGCGCTCTGATGCTTTGCTTGGCGATATTCTGATGACCGCCGAGCGTGCAGGTATCACCGCCGATTGTGGCATTGAAAACAGTGACGATGCAGGAGAAAAGCTGCTGAAGCTCGACAACTTTCTCTGTGATCTGAAAGAACTGCAAATTCGCGATGGACTGCATGTCTTTGGCACGTCGCCGGCGGATGATCTTGCCGATGGTCTGTTGACGCAAATCCTTCGAACGCCGCGCCATGCCGGTGAAGGTGCGGATGCCGCCTTGCCACGTGCACTTGCCAGCGACCTTGATCTGCGAGATACGGCTGGCGACATCCTTGATCCACTGACAGCTGAAAGAGGGCAGGTATGGCAGAGTGCCCGTCCTTCTGTTCTGCAATCCATGTCAGATCAGCCATGGCGCACCGTCGGTGATACGGTGGAACGGCTGGACAGGCTTGCCCGTGCCCTTGTAGATGGGAACGCGCAGACTGTTGGTCCGCAGTCTGCCTTGATTATTGATACAGCTTTGCCAGCGATCCGCGAGGCTTTGATGGCGTGTGGGCCGCGTGAACAGCAGGCTTTGCTGAACGGGCTTGCTGGCCGGTTCATTCCTGCTGGCGCATCTGGTGCACCGACGCGTGGCCGCCCTGAAGTGCTGCCGACTGGACGCAACTTCTTTTCGATCGACAGCCGCGCGCTGCCAACACCCGTCGCATGGCGGTTGGGATGGGCGTCCGCAGAGGCGTTGCTCGACCGGCATCTGATGGAGCATGGCAACTGGCCGCGTGCCGTGGTGCTGTCTGCATGGGGTACGTCAAACATGCGCACAGGCGGTGATGATCTGGCGCAAGCGTTGGCGCTGATGGGGGTACGGCCATCCTGGGATGCCAGTTCACGGCGGGTCACCGGATTTGAAATCATCCCGCTGGACGTGCTAGACCGCCCGCGCGTCGATGTCTGCCTGCGCTGTTCCGGATTCTTTCGCGATGCCTTTCCAGCGCAGATGACGCTGTTTGACCGTGCCGTGCGGGCTGTTGCGGGGCTTGACGAGCCGGATGACATGAACCCGCTGGCTGCCAATGCCCGCCGCGACGCTGAAAGCTTGCAGGATAGCGGTATGGATGCAGATGCCGCGCAGTCCCAGAGCCTGCTGCGAATTTTCAGTACCAAACCAGGTGCCTATGGGACCGGGTTGCAGACGCTGATCGATGAAAAGCTGTGGCAGGAACGCGCTGATTTTGCCGAGACGTTTCTTGTTTGGTCATCCTATGCTTACGGTGAACACGCCGAAGGTATGTCCGCGCGAGGCGCGCTGGAGGCGCGGCTTTCAGGCAGTGATGCAGTTCTGCATAATCAGGATAATCGGGAGCATGATATTCTTGACAGCGATGATTACTATCAGTTTGCGGGCGGCCTGTCGGCAGCGGTGGCACATCTGTCGGGGCGGGATGTGCCGGTCTATCACAATGATCATTCGCTGGCTGAACGGCCTGTCATTCGCACTCTGGCCGAAGAGATTGGCCGTGTTGTCAGGGGGCGGGCCAGTAACCCGAAATGGATAGAGGGCGCGATGCGGCACGGCTACAAGGGGGCGTTCGAAATGGCGGCAACAGTGGATTATCTGTTTGCTTTTGCCGCGACTACACGCCAGGTGGCCGAACATCATTTCACCGCTCTGTTTGAGGCCTATATTGAAAACGAACAAGTGCGCGCGTTCCTGCAGGATGTGAATGACGCCGCCTATGCCGATATGCTGGCCCGTTTTGACGAGGCGATCGAACGCGGCCTATGGACACCCCGCCGCAACAGCGTAATCTCTACACTGGGAAAGCATCTGGCAGCCCCGGCAGCACAACAAAGACCGACCCGGACACCTGTGCAATAAGTCCGCTCACCCTATGACGATAACAAACAATGAAGACAACATCATGAACGCGCCATCCGACGACATCACCCCGCCACAGGACGATACCGCCCGCCATAATGCAAAGATGGCGCGCAAGAAACAGGCGCGCGACAAGATCATGGCCTCAAAAACTGACGAAAAGGGGCTTGTGATCGTCCACACGGGCAAGGGCAAGGGCAAGTCATCCGCTGCCTTTGGGATGATTTTCCGCTGTATCGCGCATGATCTGAAATGCGGTGTGGTGCAATTTATCAAGGGCGGTATGGATACGGGTGAGCGCAATCTGATCAACACGCATTTTGGTGATCGTTGTGATTTTCATACCATGGGTGAAGGCTTTACCTGGGAAACGCAAGACCGCGAACGTGATATCGCTGCTGCTGTTGCTGCATGGGAAAAGGCCAAGGACCTGATCCGCGATCCAGATTATCACATGGTGTTGCTGGACGAGATCAATATCGCGTTGCGCTATAGCTATATTGATCTGGCCGAGGTGCTGACCTTCCTTGAAGATGAAAAGCCCAACATGACTCATGTTGTGCTGACTGGCCGTAATGCGGCCGATGAATTGATAGAAAAAGCTGATCTGGTCACCGAGATGAGCCTGATCAAACATCCCTTTCGATCAGGCATCAAGGCGCAGATCGGCGTTGAATTCTGATGCCTGCCGCCATTATGCTGCAAGGTGCCGGCTCGAATGTTGGCAAATCGGTGCTTGTTGCCGGTCTGTGCAGGCATTTTGCCAATCAGGGCCTGCGGGTGCGTCCTTTCAAGCCGCAAAACATGTCGAACAATGCTGCTGTAACAGAAGATGGCGGGGAAATTGGCCGCGCGCAGGCGATGCAGGCGCGGGCCTGTCGTGTACCGCCTAGCATTCACATGAATCCGGTGCTGCTGAAACCCGAAACAGAAACCGGCGCGCAGATCATCGTTCAGGGCAAACGCTTTGGCAGTATGCGGGCACGAGAATATGGAACGCACAAACAGACATTGCTGCCACGCGTCCTCGACAGTTTTGAAAAGCTGAAGGGCGATGCGGACCTTGTCATAATCGAGGGAGCAGGCAGCCCGGCCGAAGTGAATCTGCGGGCTGGTGATATCGCCAATATGGGGTTTGCTGTGGCCGCTAACGTGCCTGTGATCATGATCGGGGATATTGACCGCGGCGGCGTTATTGCCAGCCTTGTTGGCACAGATTCGGTTCTTAATAAGCAGGATTCTAAACTTATTAAAGCGTTTATAATCAATAAGTTTCGTGGTGATACGACTTTATTTTCTGAAGGAATGGATATTATTTCCCGGGCCACCGGCTGGACAGGCCTTGGAATTCTGCCGTGGTTTGCGCCAGCGCGGTTTTTGCCAGCTGAGGATATTCTGGATATTGCAGGAAAAACGGGCCGTGATAATGCGGGCCGTGATAATGCGGGTAATCATAATGCGGGCGCGCTGTTGCATATTACCGTGCCGATGCTGCGTCGGATTGCCAATTTCGACGATTTGGACCCGTTGGCAGGCGAAACGGATGTACGCCTTTCGTTGGTCGAAGCTGGTGAGGTGATTCCGGCAGATACTGACATGGTGCTTTTGCCGGGGTCGAAATCGACGATCAGTGATCTGGCTTATGTGCGGGCTCAGGGTTGGGATATCGATATTGCGGCGCATCTGCGGCGCGGCGGCGTGGTGATGGGTTTGTGCGGCGGCTATCAGATTCTGGGTACAATTATCGCTGATCCAGACGGGATTGAGGGACCAGCCGGCAGCGCGCCCGGCCTTGGTCATTTGGCTGTTGAAACCGTTTTGGCTGGCGAAAAGACACTGACCCATGTGGCAGCTCAATCAGCCAGGTTCGGTACGACTGTGCGGGGGTATGAGATCCATATGGGGCGCACCAACGGTGCCGATTGTGCGCGCCCGATGCTGCAGATCGGTGACCGCCAAGATGGCGCTATCTCGGCCGACGGCCGGGTGATGGGCAGCTATGTGCATGGTATCTTTGCAGATGATGCGTTTCGCCGCGCATTTCTTGATGATCTGGCGGCGCGGCGTGGCCAGTTTGGCACCTTTGGTGTTGTGGATTTCGATGCGCGGGTTGACTCCGTGCTGGATGAACTGGCAACCCATGTGGCCGACAATCTGGATATGGACGCCATTGGCCGGATTGCCGGTCTCTAGCCCGCCATCATCAAGGCTGGCAGACCTGTCGGTCCAGCCATCAGCCCCCCTATCAATACAAACAGCAGAATGGCGAAGATTATTTGGGTAAGCGCAAGCAGCCGCAGTGATGACAGGATTGCCGCCGCATCAGCGTCCTTGCCCGTTTCATGGAATCTCGGGGCGGCACGCAGGCGGTTGCCATAGCGACGCGGGCCGGCCAGCCAGACATCAAGTGCGCCGGCTATCGCGGCCTCGGGCCAGCCAGCATTTGGCGACGCATGCTGTTTGCCGTCACGCAGCATCACCCGGGTTGCCGTCAGCATGCGGCCACGAAAAAGCGCTGCAATACAGATCAGCCCTGCAGTTATGCGTGCCGGCAGCAGATTTAGCAGATCATCCAGTCGCGCCGCACCGCTGCCAAAAGCCAGATAACGGGCATTGCGATATCCGATCATGCTGTCGGCTGTGTTTATGATCTTATAGGCAATCAGGCCGGGCAGGCCTGTCAGCAGAAACCAGAATGCCGGTGCGAACACGCCGTCTGACAGGTTTTCTGCGCCCGTCTCGATGGCGGCGCGGGCGATATCGCCTTCATCAAGATCAGCTGTTAATCGCCCGACAATCATGCCAACCGCCTGACGCGCCGGTGCGAGCCCCGCATCAAGAGCAGTGGCTACCGCCCGGATATGATCGTCGAGCGAGCGACCAGCCAGCAAAATAACAAGCACTGCCAGCACAAGCGCTGGCCCACCAGCTGTGATAGCAAGGCCAAGCCCGACGCCAATCCCCGACATAACCAGCGCCGTGATGATGCCGCGGCATCGCCGCGCGCGCCCCGATACGCCGCGCCGATGATTCCATCGCCTGTCGAATGTGGTGATAAGTCGCCCGAACAGCACCACCGGGTGTGGCATCCGGCTCCACAGCACATGTGGCTCCCCGATCATCCTGTCGAGCAACATGGCGGCTACTAGCATTGCAGCTCGCAGCGCGAATGCGCTTGCTGTAAAGCCGGTCAGCAATCCGAAATGAGCTAATGGCAGCCAGTCCTGAAATGACAACGCGGGTAACAAAATGGAGATCTTTCCTGCTAATGACGTCAGAGACTTTGCGGGATACAGCGTGGTCGGGCATATGGCGGTATAATTCAACTTTGGTCGCTTTGGCGCAATTGTTTTCAAAGCTGGGGGCTACAGTCTGCATCTGGTCGGAGGATCTGGAAACAGGTTGGAAACGATTTCGGTGCGGTGGACCCGGACAGCCCAACAACCCTGGGCCCTAAACGTGCGTGCAAAGCTGGCAGGTGAATCCTGGCGATTCAATGGTGGCGGTTGATATCTCTTTATTGATATCTTCTAGTTTGTGCCTATCAATTGAACGCAATCTTGCCTTGGTTTTCATCACGTACGGCGGAACGTTCGGCGTGTTCAACTTAGCAACCGAATGGCCCATGGGGACAGCGCCATGCATCACACAAGCTCTTTTCATTACACCTTGTCTGGCGCCGTCTTTGCTGTGTCAACGATGGCTACCGATCGATCGGTAGCGAATTGGAGACATCCTTGTGATCTGACAGGTTGCGAGCACCTGGACGAGTTAGCTTTTGTTGGGTTTTGGCATGATCTAGGGCATTTGTATATTCCTACGAACGATTATGGGCGTCGCCATCACCCCTATCCCCATGCCGATTATCCGTTGGAACCAGAATCAGTGCGCAGCCGCTTGGCGGCAAAGCGTGTTGAAGACAGCTGAAATTCTGATGCAGCCATATCTGAAAGACCCGCAGGCGATTTACCAGAAGTCATTCGCCATTGTGCGCGAACAGGCGGCAATATCTGCATTGCCCGCCGGCCTTGCAGAGGTGGCGGTGCGTCTGGTTCATGCGTGCGGCATGCCCGACATTCTGGATGATCTGGATGCAAATGACGGCTTTGCAGACAAGGCGGTGGCAGCGCTTTCAGGCGGGGCTGCCATTTTCTGTGATTGCGAGATGGTGGCCAGTGGCATCACCCGCCGGTTTCTGCCGGCTGACAATGATGTGGTTGTCACGCTGAACGATCCACGCACCGCTGATCTGGCTGCCTGTATGGACACAACACGGTCGGCGGCGGCAGTCGATCTGTGGGGAGAGCGTCTGGCCGGTGCGCTGGTGGTCGTCGGCAATGCGCCAACAGCGCTGTTTCGTGTACTCGAGATCATGGCGGCTGACACAATTGTCCCGGCAGCGATCATTGGCTGTCCCGTCGGGTTTGTTGGCGCGGCTGAAAGCAAACAGGCGCTGGCGCGGACTGCCGGCGACACCACGTCATGGCTGGCAGTGCACGGGACGCGCGGCGGCTCGGCGATGGCATCGGCGGTGATTAATGCGCTTTGTCTGCAAGCTGACAAACGCATGGCTGGTGGTAATCCCGCCGGCAGTGAGGCTTGATGATGCGCCCGCGCGAAGCAGGTGTTACTGTCGCAGGCGTTACCGAGGCTGGCGTCACCGCATTGCCCGATCATGTGCGCCAAAGAATCGCCGAAGCAGATTGCATAATCGCAGCATCACGCTTTCATGCTGACCTGCCAGACGGTAAGAAAATTCTGGATTGGCCAACGCCATTTTCAAATATTTTCAATTTACTGGATGATCTTTCTGATAAATCACTTGTATTGCTGACCACGGGCGATCCGATGTGGTTTGGCGCGGGTGCCAGCCTTGTAGGGCGTCTGGGTCGCGACGGGTGCGAGATTGTGCCGGCGGTATCTGGCTTGCAGCTGGCGGCGGCCCATCTTGGCTGGCCGTTGGCGGCATGTCGGATTGTCAGCGTGCATGGTCGCCCGGCGGGGTATCTCCATTCTGCGCTCTATCCGCGGGCACGGCTTCTGGTGATTGCACAGGATGGCAGCAGCCCTGCCATTTTGGCAAAAGCCCTGTGCGATTGGGGATATGGCGCAGCGCAAATACATGTGATGGCGCATCTGGGCGGGCCGGAAGAAGTATGTTTTTCCGGAACTGCCGCCGGCTGGCAGCTTGATCAGGTGCCAGATTTTCACATTATTGGCATCGCCTGCGGGACTGATATGCCGGCAATCGGCGTTGCTGCTCCTGATGACAGCTTCCGCAATGATGGCAAGCTGACCAAGCGGGATGCGCGAGCCAGCGCGCTGGCAAAACTGGCCCCGTTCCCGCAAGCTGTCTTGTGGGATATCGGTAGCGGTTCCGGGGCTGTCTCCATCGATTTTCTGCGCGCTGCCCCCGGTGCCACGGCGCATGCCATTGATCGCAACGATGACCAGCATGTCATGGCAATTGAAAATGCCGACCATCATGGTGTCGCCGGATTCAATACCGTCACCGCTGATCTTGCCAGTGACCCGCAGGCGGTATGCGCTGTGCTGCCTGACCCTGATGCGGTGTTTATTGGCGGCGGGATGTCATCTGCAGTGATTGAACTGGCACAGGCGCGGCTGCGGGCTGGTGGAGTGCTGGTTGCGCATGCGGTCACGATTGAGAGCGAAAGCCTGCTGGTGTCGGCATGGCATTCGACTGGCGGCGATCTGATGCGCCTGTCTGTTCATCATGCTGACCCGGTAGGCGGCTTTCATGGCTGGCGTCCGTTGATGCCGGTTACGCAATGGGTCTGGCACAAGCCGCCGCAGCAACAACATCAGGGCGGGGCGTGATCATGCCAGAAACAGAAGCAACAACAGGCATATTATACGGGGTTGGCACAGGTCCGGGGGACCCGCAGCTGGTCACACGCCGTGCCTGGCATCTGATTGAAGCGGCTGATGTGATTGCCTATCCGGCCCCTGACAGCGGCGCAAGCTTTGCCCGCTCGATTGTTGCCGATGCGATCCGCCCGCAGGCAACCGAAATAGCCATGATTGTGCCAATGCGTGCCGGCCGTGCACCTGCGCAGGATATCTATGACAGTGCGGCTGACGATATCGCCGCGCATCTGGAAGCTGGCCGCGATGTGGTTTTACTATGTGAAGGAGATCCGCTGTTTTACGGGTCTTTCATGTATCTTTTGGTGCGGTTGCGGGACCGGTTTACTGTTGAGATCGTGCCGGGGGTCAACAGCCTGTCTGCCTGTGCAGCGGCACAGGTGCATCCGCTGGTGGCGCGCAGTGACCGTCTGACGGTGCTGCCCGGTCCGCTCGATAATGCGGAACTTGCCAGCAGTATCGAAGGGGCCGAGGCTGTCGCCATTATGAAAGTAGGTCGTCATTTGCCCCGAATTCGGGCGCTTTTGACACGGCTCGGGCTTCTTGAAAAATCGCTCTATACCAGTCACGCATCGCTGCCGCATCAGGCCTGCCATGCCCTTGCTGAAGCGCCGGAAGAGGCGCCGTATTTTTCAATGATCCTTGTCTATAAAGGGGATGATCCGTGGATCAGTTGACGTCTGGCACTG
>TARA_B100001057_G_scaffold246542_1_pt1 | contig 19366 bp, 11 predicted proteins | sample TARA_B100001057 | Tara Oceans TARA_B100001057 (sample SAMEA2621839) | marine metagenome | biome: marine biome (ENVO:00000447); feature: surface water layer (ENVO:00002042); material: "saline water (ENVO:00002010), including plankton (ENVO:xxxxxxxx)" | depth 5 m
CACTCCGTTGGAGGCATCCAAATCTGCTTCGAGAAAAGGAGCACCATTAAATGTGGCACCGGAGTCGGAAATATCAATGGCCAGACGACCACCGATCGTCCGAACCACTGCACCGTCAGACAAGTCAGCAGACGTGATTTTTCCGTAGGCAATATGGCGAAGTAAGACTCCACGAAGAGCTCGCTTGTCATCTAATAGGGCAGCGAGAGCATCTGTCGGAATTGCAGCAAATGCATCGTTGTTCGGGGCGAAGAAAGTCCACCTCCAATAGCGGGATTTTTGATCGAAGAAGCGAGTGTAACCCGCTGCGTCAAGAGCGACCTTGAATGTCGCAAGGTCATCCCGGGAATCAATGACTCCGACCAAAGTTTCAACAATTTCAGGAACTAAGACCTCATCAATCACATGCACAACCCCATTCGCAGCCAAAACATCAGGCGCAATTACAGACGCCGGCCCCACTGAAACCCCATCCTCGCCAACGACAATATCCAGATCACTTCTTCCAACAGTCCGAATCGTGCCAGTCTCGAGCTCGGTGCTCTCTACTGCGCCGCGGACAATATGGTTTTTCAAAACAAATCGAAGAAGCTCACGGTCGTTCTGGACGGCTTCAAGAAGTTCGGCTGGGAGTTTCTCAAAAGCTTGGTTGGTCGGTGCAAACACAGTCAACTCAAGGCGGTGACTGTCGAGAGCTTTGGCGAGTCCGGCCGACTCCACTAAGCTAGCGAGAGTCGAAAGATCTTCGTTTCCAGCAGCGAGCTCCAAAATCGTCTTCGGTGCCATAAACTCGGGATCAAGCACGGTATCGATCCCATGAATTACTCCATTAGTGGCCCTAATGTTTGTCTTCACGACCTTGGAATCATTAACTTTTATTGCCGATGAAAACCACCAAAACGATCGATAACGGGTTGTCTTAACTGCAAGGGTCCCCTCGTTCAATGCCGTAAGGGAGCGACTTCCCAGCCGGTAGGACGATATGCGCTTACCAGGCACAACATGGTAAGTGAGCAAATTTGTCAGCGCAGCCTTATCAGCGAGAAGCGCGGAAAGACTATCCGCTGGGATTTTCTCAAAAGCTGCGTTGGTTGGAGCGAAGATCGTAGCTCGGTCGATGTCAGCGAGAGCATCGGCAAGACCAGCTTCGGTCACCGCTGTTACCAAAGTAGAATAATTCTCTAGGCCAGCGAGCCGTTCAACCAGATTCTGGGTCCGGGAAGGACTCTTACGCCCCCTGGACTGAGCTTCAGATTTTTGAGGAATCGCCAAACCAAGGCCAATGGTGAGGCAGGCAAGGCCAGTGAAGTTTTGGAGTAATTTCATAATTTGATCATGTGATACCCTAGAAACCCTGAGCATTAGTAAAGATGCATCACTTCTCAAAGGGTGCAAACTGTTTTTGACAAATGGATTACACACCAAAAGTCAGGGAGAATTGCTTTGAATGTTCAGGCTCCGAAAACCAAGCCGAAAAATGGCTTAGCTCCTCCGAGTAGAATTACAGAATAAAATTTCCTTCTTTTAAATCTAAAGAGCACCCGTAGCGTCATACCGATGAAGCGACCAATTACGCGAATCTCTCTGCCTTTAGTTCTCTGCAACACTCTCCTGGCACAGCTTACTGACCCTCCAGTCTCTCCACTCATACCGCAACCAACACTTTACGACTCTGTTGTGAAAATCGAGGTTGCAACCCAAGTCCCGGACTACCGGACACCTTGGAACAGCGGCCGCTTCAGCGGAGGAACCGGAACAGGATTTATCATCGGACCAAATCAGATCCTGACTAACGCCCACGTCGTTTCCGATAATCGACGCCTTCTTGTGACTCGCCGAGGCTCCTCACGCAAACACGTAGCCCGGGTGCGTCACATCGCACACGATTGTGATCTTGCACTTATCGAACTCCAAGATTTTAAACCATTTGAAGGACTTCCATACTTAGATATCGGAGGCATGCCTACACTTGAAAGCCGTGTCAGTGCTATCGGATACCCGGTTGGCGGAGAGAGACTCTCAGTCACACAAGGTGTGGTCTCACGAATCGATTTCAGCAATTACAGTCATTCCCGTGCCGACTCCCATCTTGTGATTCAAATCGATGCTGCAATCAACCCAGGCAACTCGGGTGGCCCTGTCGTTCAGGACGGAAAGGTCGTCGGTGTCGCTTTTCAGGGAAATACGCAGGCTGACAATGTTGGATACATCATTCCTACCCCAGTGGTGAAGAGATTTCTCAAAGATATTTCGGACGGGAGCTACGATCAATACATGGACCTTGGGATCTCACCATTCCCTTTATTCAATCCTGCAATGCGCAAAGCATATCAACTCCCTGCTGACGGAAAAGGCGTCCTCGTCGCAAATGTTGTTCCAGGCGGGCCAGCCGACGGAGTCTTAGAGCGCGGCGATGTTCTTCTCAGCATTGACAACAACGCCATCGACAGCGCTGGCAATATCCAAATCGGTGGGGAATTCGTAGACATGAACGAAATCGTGGAACGGAAATTTTCAGGCGATACGGTCAAACTCACGCTAATTCGAGAAGGCAAAAATCTGGATACAGAGCTCACTCTTAAGGCATTTCCCTATTCGCGTATATACTCGATCCAATACGAGAAAGTCCCCCGCTATTCATTTTTTGCGGGTTTAGTTTTTCAACCCCTCGATCTTAATCTTTTTGCCTCCTTCAAGTTCAATGATCGCCGCCTTCGCCAGATCTTCGCCGACTATGTCTCGCGTGGACTATTTAAGAAAATGGAGGACGTTGTCGTCCTAACTCGAGTTGAAAACGATCGTCTCACCACACGGATGGCCGGCTTTACCGGGATGGTCGTATCCAAGGTCAACGGGCAGGAAATTAAAACTCTTCGGCAGTTACATGAAATTTTGAACGCTTCAAATCCACCTCAATACCATACCGTTGAATTCAATGGCGGCAATCGACCACTAGTCATCCCAAGCTCGGAGGTTCTCGCTGCCCAAAAACGGATCATGGCTCAGGTCGGCATCACAAAAGCCTCCCAACTCGACTAAATTATTTTTGCCCAGCTTCAACAGGTGAAATCTATGAAAAACCTTCTCTTGATTCTTCTTTTTCTCCAGCCACTCCAGGCCGCTCCGGAGGATTCGCTTGTCCGGATCAATTCGACCATCCAAACATACAGTGCTTCTCAACCTTGGGAAAAAACACCGCCGCGTTCGCGCCGTGGACTCGGAGTTCTTCTTCCGGGCAATCAAATTCTCACCACCGCAGCTATGGCGGCAGACTCGATTTACATCGAGCTACAATCAGCCGATAGTACGAAGACCGTTCCAGCCAAAGTTAAGGCTATTGATTATGAAGCCAACCTAGCGCTTCTCGCTCCCGACGCAGAACAGGGTTTTCTTACTGAACTCAAGCCAACCACAATCGCACCACCCGCAAAACCAGCTGATGAAATTGAACTTCTCCAACTAGAAACAAATGGAGAACCACTTTCCACGATCGGAAAAATTCGTTCGATGGAATTACTCAGTACCTTCGTCAGCGGGCGCTACTTTCTTGGCTATGTTGTAAAAGCATCGATGCAAACTTCTCGTAATTCGTTCACCCTCCCCGCCTTCCAAAGCCAAAAGCTCATCGGGATCCTCACAAGCTACGATTCAAAGGACCAGATTTGCGACGTAATCTCGGTAGATATTATCTCAGCTTTCCTGAAGGATGCCGAAAATGGGAGTTACGAAGGATTCCCAAGTCTCGGGATCGCAACAACAACGACGGAAGACCCACACTTTCGCGGTTGGCTAAAGCTACCCGAGAATAAGGGCGGTCTTTATGTGACCCGAGTTTTACCGAAAGGGTCTGCCGCCAAAGCTGGGATGAAAAAAGGTGACGTTATCCTAAATGTTAGTGGCTTTGCCATTGATCGCAGGGGGTATTTTGAGCACCCAGTTTACGGAAAACTCTTCTGGCCACACCTCGTGCGGGGAGGCCCCATCATGGGTTCCAAAATCTCAATAGAGGTTCTGCGGAATGGCAAAGAACAGACCATCGAAGCAACCCTCCAAAAGCCGCCCTCACCTCTGGTCCCGGGATATCTTTACGACGAAGCCCCTCCTTTTCTTATTAAAGGGGGATTAGTATTTCAGGAGTTGTCGCGACCTTACCTTGAGGCCTTTGGCAAAGATTGGGCGACTCGAGCTCCGCTCAACCTGTTAGACGTACTAAGTAGCCCCGAAGACTACGAAAAAGGCCGGCGACGCGTCGTTGTCTTGACCCGCGTTGTCGCAACGGAAGCAACAATCGGTTATGACCGCCTCGCCAGCCAGATTATCAAGTCAGCAAATGGAAAGCCCGTAAAGGGACTTCCCGAATTAGCAATGGCCCTTGAAGACCCTCCAGAAAATGGGATCCACACAATCGAGACAGACAAGGAACCCTACCAAATCTTCCTTGATCAATCCCTCTCTGACCGCGTCGATCAAGACTTTGTCACACGGGGCCTTCCCACTCTTAAGAGACTCTACAAAGCGGAGTAAATCTAATCCTACCTTATCTTATTGGGTTGGAACCTTGAGAACCTGATTAATCCGTAAATCATCGGATTCAAATCCATTGGCTTCTTTGATGGCGGCTATTGAAACCTTATAACGGCGAGAAATACCACTGAGGGTATCACCACGAACGACTTTATAGCTGATAAAATTTGCAGGCGTAGCCGTCTCTAATTCACCATTCACTGCTGGGGGTGTCGGTCCCGGATCAACCTCGGTATCTTCTTCCGGCTCCAGTATAACTTCATCGTCTTCGACGATGATAGCGCGAGGTGGTGCCTCAAGGTCGGGTTTTTCATTGGCAAGTTCAACGACAGGCTCAGGTACCTCAAGTTCACCGATCGCTGCACCCACCTCTTTGGAAGCTTCCTCCACAGCGGCTGTTGCTGGGTTCGGAGAGTCCAAAACCTCAGGTTCAGGTGGAATTTGCGAAGGAGTCGCAGGTTGTGGTTCTAACACCCCCGAAGAGACTCCCTCTGTGGAAAGATCAGTCACATCACTAGAGGAATCAGCTGCATCCGGTTCGGAGATCGTTTCAGCCGACTGAATTTGGGAGGTCTGCAATCCTGATGGCGGAGTTCGAGGTGTCCCACTCTCAAGAATCGGCTCAGGAATTGTTGAAATAACCTCATCTTCGACCGCCGCCACATTAGGGCTATCGGATTCTTCCATTCGCGCTCCAGCCGGCAGAACCATGATGAGCTGATGAATTGCCTTGCCAGTGGTATCGGTGAACACGTGGCTCTTACTTCTCTCCATACCTTTTCGCAAGCAGGCGATCTCGTATTGGCACAGTGGGCCTGCTTCCATCCCCCAAATCGCCTCCGCGCTTAAAATTTCATCAGTATTGAGTGTTTTCGTTATTGCCCGGTATTGATTTTCTCCTTTGCTAACCCTGCCTTCAATCTCCGCAAAATAATCCTCAGGGGCAAGCTGCTCTTGAGCGAACATCAGCCCAGCCTTGCTCATCCATGGGCCAAACTCAATAGCCCGCGCTTGCTCTTCGGTGGTGAACTTTTTCCGAGTTGTGCCTTCAGGCGTTTTTGAATCCTCGCAAGAGACCAGATGGGCCAGTAAAGCGATGACTATGAAAGATTTTACAGCGAAAGGAATTTTCATGGAGACGAGATTAGGGATTAATTTCAAAAAAGAACGGCGCTTTTCTAACTCTCTGGATATCATCGATCATAACAATTGAGAAGCTTCGATTACTTTTACCATGAAAAGTTCCGCCACGCTTAGGATAGCGTGCTAAAAAAACAAAAATCTCCTTTATTCGATTCCAAGCTCTTCCTTGAAATCACGACGTAGTTTTCGTTCTCCAATATTAAGTAGAACTCCTGCGTTTAAATCAGACAAGCCCTTATCATAACCTTTAGAGTAATTAAATAGGTGTTTCGGGAAGTATTCGGAGAACTCCTCACGCTCGTCATTGGTGAGCCTACCCCAAACCGCAAAATTTAACGTCCGCGCAAGCTTCTGCTTCATCTTAAGAGTCAACTTCCTGCCCTGACAGGCCCGCTGCACCTGCTTATGGGTCAATTGTTCAGGCGAGGCTGCGACGAGATCGTGATTTGAGAGTCCCCAGCTCCCGAGAAGCAACACCAATGGCTGACTCCCTAGATCCCGCTCTTCAGTCATCTCTGAGTTTAGGCAGTCACGAGGCGAAGATCGCCAAGGCGGCGAACAAGTTCACGAGTTTCGCGTTGCCACTGCCGAATGCTGGAACGGGAGGCTTCGAGTGACTCTGAGACCGAAGATTCTAGCTCATTGAGGTTATTTTTAAGTTTAATCAGAAGCTCGTCGACGCGGGCCATAGTGTGTTCACAGATAGTGCCATCTTTTTCATGAAGCTCGGCGAGCTTTGCCTCGGCCTTGCGCTGAGCCTCTCTCATTTCAGCACCGATGATTTTACTTTCGGAAACCCGCCGGAGATTGCTCACCAAGCCCAATTTATGGAGAAGCATGATAGCCCATTTCGTAGGGTCAAAATTCCAGGCCTTCACACCGTTACGGTAATCATGCTGAAATTCATGGTGGTAATTGTGATACCCCTCGCCGTAGGTCACGAGAGCCATAATCCAGCTGTCACGGGCGCTGCAACGAACTGAATACGGCTGATTACCGATAGTATGACAGAGGGAGTTAATGAAGAAAGTTGATTGCTGAACCAAGACGACGCGAAGGGCACCTACGACAAGAAATCCGCCAAGGGCGCCAATCATTCCCCCCATGAAGAAATAACCGGCGACCGCCGGTAAGATCAATCCAGCAATAAAAGCGATAGAGACATAATAGCGATCTTGGAAGCGAACCAAGGAGTCTTTTTGAAGATCCTTGACGTTATCAATCGGCTGGGGAGCATTAAGCTTAAAAAGAATCCAACCAATATGAGCCCAGAAAAAGCCCTTGGAGATATCGTAAGGGTCTTCTTCGTGGTCTGTGTGCTTGTGGTGGCGACGGTGGTCCGAGGCCCAGTGCACTACGGAATTCTCAAAAGCGCAGGCCCCAAAAATCAAAGTAAAAAGGCGTACTGGCCAAGTAGCTTTAAAGGATAAGTGCGAAAAAAGGCGGTGATATCCCAGAGTGATACTTAGACCGGTAGCAATCATGTAGAAGGCGAACATGGTCCACATGATCCAATTTAAATCATGCTTAATCAGGTAAATAGGAGCAGCGATGACTCCCAAGCCAGTGATAACAAAAAGAAATGAAGAATTGACCCAATTGACTCGATAGAACGGAATTCGATGATTCATAGCTGATATGTGTTTTGAAGCTTAATTGCCGGTTTGTGAGCAGCTTTAGCCGCAACACCCCCTTCCGTCTGAAGTTTATCAGTTTAAGAATCAGGAGGCGAGGGCCAATTTTAGATCGGCCGGAAAACTGATTTCGCCAGTCAAATCTTTCGATAACTTGAATTATTTCAGAATTGCCCGATTAGCATCAATCTGCTTTTTTTTGTCAGACATCGCCAAAACGATCGTATTAAGGCTACGAATATTACTCATGAAGAATTCTCTCACACTTTCAACCGCTGCTCCTCTTTTTAGCTTAATTATATTTGTCTTTACTGGGATTCAAGCCCAGGCCGATAAGCCCCCTAAGGGGTTTGAAAAAATCGATCGAGAGATCGTGATCAGCACTTTGGAAGCTAAAATGAAGTATAGTATTGGTAGCTTCAGCGTAAAACCTAACGCAAAGATCAAGCTCGTATTGAAAAACCTAGATAGTCTTCCTCACAATTTTATCCTCTGCACGCCCGGAAAAAAGAAGGGAGGAGACAAGGGTAAGGAAGTGATCGATGCAGTACTGAAACTGGGAGACAAAGGGGTCGAGCAGAACTGGGAACCAAAAGGACACCCCCGCATTCTAGTAAGCTCCGGAATGGTCCAACCGAAGGAGGAATCTACAATCTTTTTCAAGGCTCCAAACAAAGAGGGTAGTTATCCTTATATCTGCACTTTCCCTGGGCACTATCAACTGATGAACGGGGTCATGAGGGTCAGTAAGTCGGGTAATCCCACCGAGAAACTGCCAGTGATCCGAGATCTTCTCTCATACACACACCTGGGCAGCTTTAAAACTCTCGCTGACCTCCGCAAAACCAAGGCAGTCAATGTCGAAGAAGAAAAAAAAGGCGTCATCTCTCTTCAGCACGCAGCACTCAAGAAGAATGCTCGTGATAATTATGGAATTGTCTGGGAGGGCTGGCTCGACGTCCCGCGCGACGGAAAATATACCTTCACTTACGACACCGACGATGGTGGCTCGGTAGCAATCGGCGGAAAAGAAATTATCACCCGAAACTACGTCGGCCCCGCTGGCAAGCCATCTAAAGGATCAATCAAGCTCAAAAAAGGACGTGTTGATATCAAGGTTGAATATTATGAACTCTCCGGTGAAGAACATGTCTCTCTGTCTTGGGAGGGGCCAAAAATGAAAAAGCAATACCTTTCCGATAGCAAAACGAGCGGAGGGAGCAACCGAGGTGGGGGCGGAAACAGCATCCCGGTGATCGCTCCAGCAGGAGAGGCAATCATTTACCGTAATTTCATCGCAGGCACCGACCCTCGGGGCATTGGAGCAGGATACTCCGAGGGAGTGAATTTGGCCTTTAGCGCAGACTCTATGAGTCTAGATATGATTTGGAAAGGCGGCTTCATTGATGGCGGACGCCATTGGATCAACCGTGGCCAAGGCTTCCAACCGCCAGCAGGCGAACAGGTGATTACTCTAAATCGCGGCATTCCATTTGCTGTCCTTGAGAGTCAGACCTCCAAATGGCCGAACGAGGCTGACCTAAAGATGCCACCTCGCTTCAAGGGCTATAGCCTCAACAAGCAACAACAGCCCACCTTTAAATATCACTTTGGCCCCGTAGCCGCACTCGATTATCCTAGCCCGAAAGAAGATGGGTCAGGATTCACTCGGACCATCACGATTAATGTTCCCTCGCCTGGCTCTGCAGGCGAGCAGCTTTACTTTCGGGTGTTAAGCGGTGGAAGCGTTCAAAGCGGTAACGAGAGGACCTTCAGCTTTGAGAACGATCTTATCGTAAGCGTGCCTCTCTCCGAACTCCCTCCATTCACCCGTGAAAACGAACTCCTGATTCCAATTCCGCTCACCCCAGGTAAGCATAGTGTAACCATCGATTACACCTGGAAGTGATTAGATATTCCAAACTCAAAAAATTTAACACCATGAAAAACTTTATTCTCTCAGCCGCTCTCATCTCCACTGCTCTGGCAGACCCGCGCCAACCTGAATTCTACCTCCGCGAAGAAATTCCAATGCCGGAAGGCGAAGTTTTGGAGCTTGGAGGAATCGCTATTATGCCCGGCCAAAAAGTGGCAGTTTCCTCCCGACGCGGGGATATCTGGGTCTGCGAAGGCGCCTATGCAAAAGATCTTTCAGAGGTCAAATGGACCCTCTACGCAAGAGGCCTGCATGAGCCTCTCGGAATGTTCTATCGAGATGGATCACTTTTTGTGACCCAGCGCCCCGAAATTACAAAACTCACGGACACTGATGGTGACGGTAGAGCTGATAACTTCGAAACCGTAACCCACCATTGGGGAATTGACGGTGACTATCACGAGTACAATTTTGGATCTGATCCCGATAAAAATGGAGACGTTTGGGTCGTTCATTGCCTCACTGGTTCGGGAGGTGCGAGCCAAAAATCTCCATGGCGTGGGTGGTGTTATCGTTATAATCTTGATGGTACGGCTACCCCGACCTGCCCTGGTATTCGTTCTCCAGGAGGAATCGGTTTCAACAAATTGGGAGACGCATTTTACACCGACAACCAAGGACTCTGGAATGGATCTTCCTCCCTCAAATGGCTCAAGCCCGGCGGTTTCATGGGCAACCCAACCGGTAACAAATACGTTGATCTCGTTGACGGCATGGAAAAGCCGCCGAATCCAAAGAGTGATTCCCGTATGGTAATCGAACACGACAAGGATAAGCGGATCATCCCACCAGCCATCATTCTGCCACACGGAAAAGTTGGGCAATCTCCAACTGCCGTTATCTATGATAGCACTAACGGAAAATTCGGCCCTTTTAAAGGACAAGTCCTCGTCGGAGAGCAAACCCACTCTCAAGTCCAACGTGTCTACCTAGAAAAAGTCAAAGGACTCTACCAGGGTGCTGTTTGGAAATACCTCGAGGATTTCCGCTCAGGAATCGTTCCAGCTCGCATGGGTGACGACGCGACGCTCTTCGTTGGAGGAACAAATCGTGGATGGGGCGCCCGGGGGGGTAAAAACTTCACATTTGAGCGGGTGCGCTGGACCGGAAAAACGCCCTTTGAAATGCACGAGATGCATGCAAAGCCGGATGGCTTCACCATCTCCTTCACGGAGCCTATTAACGCAGCTTCTGCCAGAGATATGAAATCTTACAATTGTGAAGCCTGGACCTATGTTTACAAAAGTGGATACGGAAGTCCTGAGGTCGACAAGGTCACTCCGAAGATTGACTCGGTCACCGTTTCACCTGACCGAAAATCTATCAACCTTAAGGTTTCTGGACGGGTGCGCGGCCACGTCCATCACTTCAAACTTGACGGACTTAAATCAGCCAAAGGAGATTCTCTCTGGCACCCAGACGTTTACTACACCCTCAACGAGATCCCCGAGTAATCGGATCACCCTTCAATCTTAAAGCCACCCTTCAAACAGAGGGTGGCTTTCTTTTTGGAAAAGCTGTCCGGTTATCAAAATCCCATGTTGCACAGCCTGTTCTTTGCCCCATTATCACATTATGCGTCTTATCCTAGTCCCTCTTTGTTTCACTCTCCTCCATGCTCAGGAAAATAATAAGGAGGAAAAAAAAGAGGATTTCCCAAGCGTCGTAACCAAACAAGACACCGTCACCATTGCCGGTAGAAAAATCGACTACAAGGTCACCGCTTCCACCCTCTCCCTAAAAACAGCAAAAGACGAAGACCGTGCTTCTATTTTTCACGTCGCTTACGAGCGAATCGGTATGGCTGATCGCCACAAACGCCCGATTCTATTCGCCTTTAATGGAGGCCCCGGCTCGTCGGCAGTATGGCTTCACATGGGAGCCCTCGGCCCGCGCATAGTTCCGACTACACCAGACGGCACCAAAACTCTCCCCCCCCCTCTTACCGTCAAAGAAAACCCCCAATCGATTCTTGATGTCGCAGATATTGTTTTTATCGACCCGGTCTCGACTGGATTTTCACGGGCAGAGGGCAAAACCAAGGCTGACGAATTCCATGGAGTTAATGGAGACATCCGTTCAGTCGGTGATTTTATACGCCGCTGGGTGACCGAAAACGACCGTTGGGCCTCTCCAAAATATCTCCTTGGTGAAAGCTACGGTGGGATTCGTGCGGCCGGTCTTGCCAATCACTTGCAAGATGAATTTGGAATGTCCCTCAATGGGGTTGTTCTCCTTTCCTCTCTCATCGACTTCCGCACTCTTCGATCTAACGTTGCCGATGACCTTAGCTATTCGGTCTTCTTTCCCGGCCTCACAGCTACCTCCCACTACCATAGAAAGATTCAAGGCGATCGTAATGAACTTGTTGAGCAAGCCCGCGCCTTCGCCTTTACTACGTATTCCCAAGCTCTGTTAAAGGGAGCCGCGATCTCTGCCAAAGAAAAAAAATCAGTCGCCGACCAAATGGCCGCGTTTACCGGTCTCCCAGCTTCCCTTTTCGTCGAAACAAATCTGCGACTCTCTTCTTCCAGATTTCGCAAGGAACTTCTTAGGGAGGAAAGCAAAGTCCTCGGTCGCTTCGACGCCCGTATCGCTTGGCCCTCAACCTCTCCGGAAAGCGATTATCCAAGTTATGATCCCTCTTACTCCGTAGCTTATGGGGCCTTTTCGACAGCCATTAATGACTACCTTAGTCGAGACCTCGGCTGGGAAGGCCACCATCCCTATAAAATACTCACAAGTGATGTTCGCCCCTGGGATTGGGGAACAAGTAACAGCGTAGTCAATATGGCGCGCAACCTTGAGTCAGCAATGCGCGAAAACCCTGATCTTAGAATTCTGGTAATGTGCGGCCATACAGACTTGGCCACTCCACCCGCCAACATGCAATACTCTATCAATCATCTTTTTGAGATCCCCAACGAGCGCCGAATGGCCATCAAGTTCACATGGTATGAAGCCGGACATATGTTCTACCTCAACCAGCCAGATCTAGAAAAGATGCGCAAAGATTTGGTAAATTTCATCAAATAGAAATTTCTGCCACCCCCCAATTTTTCTTAGGGAGGATGGCAGTCCCACAAGGACTCGAACCTTGAATGACTGAACCAAAATCAGCTGTGTTACCAATTACACCATGGGACTGGATCCTTGTCTGCGCTTAAAAGCGTGCGGCGGAGAAATAAATTCAGTCCCGCGCCGTTGCAAGACCGAAATAGGCGGAAATCCTATTTTTATTCAGCTCGACTGTCTTCCGAGGCTCCTCTTTCCACTGTAGGATCGATTTGTGTCGAAAAAGCATACCCAGCGCTAATGCGACTGAGCAAGCTTTGTCAAAATCGAAACCAGAGAAGCCAACCCTTGACCTCTTCTCCAAAAACCAAGAGGTTCAACTCCTCTCATGGATTACGGAACGCTCATCGAAAAACGCAAAGCACGCCTTACCGAGATTGAAAAACTGATGGAAGATCCGGGGTTTTTCAACGACCAGAGAAACTCGACTCAATACATGCGCGAGCACCGCTCTCTAAAAAAGCTCATGGGACTCTGGGATGAATTCCAGCAAATCACTAGGGATATCGAAGGTAACGAGGAACTCGCCAAAGGCGATGACGAGGAATTTTCCGCGATGGCCGAAGACGAACTTCCCGCTCTCAGGGAGCGTCACGAGGTTTTAGCTCAGGAAGTTCAATACGCGCTCCTTCCCAAAGACGAAACCGAAGACCGCGATGCCCTTCTCGAAATTCGGGCTGGTGCCGGAGGCGATGAAGCCTCCCTTTTCGCCGGCGAACTTATGAACCTCTACCAGCGCTACACCGAAAAGCGCGGCTGGAAATGTGAGCATCTTGAAAGTTCACCCTCCGACGTTGGCGGTTATAAGGAAGTGGTCCTCAAAATCACTGGTGAGGAGGTTTTCCGCTACCTGAAATACGAGTCCGGTGTCCACCGTGTTCAGCGCGTCCCCGCAACCGAAACCCAGGGTCGTATCCACACTTCTACCGTCACTATCGCAGTTCTACCCGAAGCCGAAGAGGTCGATGTTCAGTTAAAGCCCGATGAACTGCACATCCAGGCCACTCGTTCTGGTGGCCCCGGAGGACAGCACGTGAATACCACTGACTCCGCTGTTCAGGTGACCCACCTCCCAACCGGTATTCAGGTCAAATCCCAAGACGGTCGGTCCCAGACCCAGAACAAAGAAAAAGCCCTGCAAATCCTGCGTGCCAAACTCTTCGAAGCTGCTCAACGCGAAGCTCAAGAAAGCTACTCGGCTCAGCGAAAATCTCTTATCGGCTCAGGCGACCGTTCCGAGAAAATTCGCACTTATAACTTTCCTCAATCCCGCGTTACGGATCACCGCATCAATCACACCTCTCATAATATGGAAGGAATTATGACCGGTGACATTAACGAATTCACCGATCACCTCCAAAAAGCTGAAATGGAGCAACGTCTTGCAGAAGAAGAATTAGGGTAAACTCCTAACATTCATTCACAACTTATTCACAGAAGAATTGCGAGCCCTATTATGACGACGATCCTCGATGTCCTCGAGAAAGGCACTGCTTTCCTCGAAAAAAAAGGGATTGGCGAGCCCCGGCTTAACATGGAGCTCATGGTTGCTTATGAATTGGGTATCAAGAGGATGGATCTCTATCTTCGCTTTGACCAACCACTCGAAAAAGCAGCGCTAGCCTCCCTTAGAAAAAAACTAAAAAAACGTAGCGAAAGCTTTCCACTTCAACACATAAACAAGGTTGTTCACTTTGGTAATTATGAATTCTTCTGTGATCACCGCGCCTTGATCCCCCGTCCAGAAACCGAAGAACTGGTCGATCTTGTGAAAAAGCAATTATTTACAAAACCTGCCCGTATTCTTGATATCGGTTGTGGTTCCGGCGTTCTCGGACTAACCCTTTCAAGAGAGTTGGGCCCAGATTGTGAACAACTAACTCTAGCAGACTTATCCACAGAAGCCCTCTCGCTTTGTGAACAAAATCGCAAGGCCCTCGAAGTAGAAGCAAAGCTAATTGAGAGTAATCTCTTTTCAAATATTACCGGAAACTTTGATCTCATTGTAGCCAACCTTCCCTACATAGCAGAGGGAGAACGTGGGAAACTAGAGCCAGAGGTTCTTCACGACCCCGAAATAGCTCTTTTCAGTGGTCCAGATGGACTAGACCTTCTCCGTCCCTTCTGCGCCGAGTGCAACGCTTTTCTCAATACTGGGGGAATCGTGGCTTTGGAAGTCGGCTATGATCAGGGCGCAATCGTAGCCGGTTTTCTTCGGGAAGCTGGACTCACCAATGTCTCGATCGGAAATGATCTCAATGGAATCCCCCGCTTTCCCCTTGCACAGAAGGCTTAAAAAGCTCACTTCAATTCCCCTAACAAAAACGGACTATGGACAAACTTCTCGTGCACGGCGGCACCTCTCTCTCCGGATCCATTAATATTTCCGGATCGAAAAACGCGTCCCTTCCCATTCTTGCAGCAGCCCTTCTGACCGATCAGCAAGTTGTCATTGAACGCGTACCCGATGTCTCCGACACCAATTATATGCTTCAAATTCTCAGTGCCCTCGGCTGTGAGGTCGAACGCTACAGTGGCACTGTCAAAATTACTGCAGCAGACATTCACCCGGAGGCGCCCTACGAGATCGTTCGAAAAATGCGGGCTTCTATTTGTGTCATGGGGCCCCTTGTAGCGCGACTCGGGCGAGCGAGCGTTTCTATTCCTGGTGGATGTGTGATTGGTGACCGTCCCATCGATCTTCATTTGAAAGGACTTCAGGCTATTGGTGCCAACATCGATACCGAAGGAGGTAATATTCTCATCGAAGCCAAGGAAGGACTCGAAGGCCAGGAAGTTGATCTTAGCGGGAAGCACGGCCCCACTGTCTTAGGAACCGATAACCTGCTAATGGCTGCAGTCCTCACCGAGGGAATTACGGTTATTGAATCAGCCGCGTGTGAACCCGAGGTTGTCGACCTCGCCAATTTCCTCATCTCGATGGGAGCCAAGATCGAAGGGGCTGGCACCCGTCGGATTACGATCCAAGGAGTGACTTCTCTGGGTGGAACTCACCATACTGTAATCCCTGATCGCATTGAAGCTGGAACCTTTATGGTTGCCGGCGCGATGGCGAGCCAATCAGGAATCACCCTAAACCGTATTTGCCAAGATCAGCTTACCAGAGCCACGCAAAAACTCATAGAAGCCGGCCACCTCGTGAAATTTAACAAAACCGGAGACAGTGTCACAGTCCAGCCCGGGGATGCTCCAAGCGGCTGTTCTATCACCACTGCTCCTCATCCTGGATTCCCCACCGACATGCAGGCGCAATTCACAGCCATGTTTGCAACGACGCCCGGCATCTCTGTTATTGAAGACACCATTTTCCCTCAACGCTTTATGCACTGCGCCGAGCTCACCCGTATGGGAGCAGACATCAATGTCGACAATGGAACAGCTGTTGTTCATGGAATAAACCAACTCAGCGCGGCGCCTGTTATGGCTTCCGACCTACGTGCCTCTGCAGCACTCGTTCTTGCTGGATTAAAAGCCAAGGGCACTACCGAGATCAATCGTCTTTACCACATCGATCGTGGCTACGAAATGATCGACGAAAAACTTCTCCAACTTGGCGCAAAAGTGGAGCGTACTCGCGGCAGCGCATGATCCTCTAGCTTGCGGTAGCAGACCATTCCTCTTAAAATTTCGACGCAAACAGCTATCCAATGACGAAGTTTCTGTCTCTCTTTTTAGGCGGCCTAATAACCGCAAACGCAGACCTCGTTGCGCACTATGCTCTCGACGAAACCGACACGACCACGAGTATCGTCCAAGATTCCCTCAAGCAGAACGATGGTATCCTAATTGGAAGCAGTAGTCCTGCCAAAGATTTCAAAGCCCTTCATGGAACTGGCTATGACTTCCCTCTTCGCTCCGGCTTTCGCGTCAATCCTTCTCCCGAAGTCCAGCCCACGGATCAATTCACCATCACTTGGTGGTTTCGTCCAACGACTCTAAATGCCTTCGACCGTTTTTACGAGACTCTCTCAGGCACCGGAAAAAACGGTTCCGGGATTCGCATCGATCTCGGAGGAAACGGGCGCCAAGTCCGAGCCCTCCTTCGCGATGGCAACGGATCTACCGATACCGCGGTCACCAGCCCCTTGACTCTCACAGCCGGAGCTTGGTACTTCTTTGCGCTCCGTTACGACTCGCTGAATAATTTTTGCAAAGTCACTGTTCTTCGTGATACCGGCGGTGACATTACCGCGTCAAGCATTAGCGCTTCTACAACCACCAAGACTTCTCTCGGAACTGACACAATCACACATAACACTGGCGTGTTTTTTGCTGCAGACGACGCCGGTGCAGCAAGTTCAAACGATTTTGGAGGCGCCATGGATGACATCGCCATCTTTCAAACTAAAGACGACTTCGGAGTTCTTTCAGATACTGATCTTGCCAAGGTTTTCAACAACGGAGCCCTCGCTTTTGACCCACCGGCCCCACGTCCTACTATCAATTCTTTCACCGTAAACCTAAGCGGTTTTGACTCCGGCGACTCCGTCGTTCTTAGATGGGATACCACTGCTGCCGACTCAGTAGAAATCACGCCCAACGTTGGTCCTGTCAACGCAACTGGCTCAGCCAATTTCACCGCGACACTCACCGAAATCTACACACTCACTGCGACCAACGCCGAGGGGGCGACGAGTGCCACCGTCCAAATCACCGTCGATGGATTGGCTCTCGCACCAAAAATTAGTGAATTCGTTGCAAGTAATTCATCCTTCGATGATGGAGATGGCAACTCCAACGACTGGATAGAGATTCACAACCGCAATACCACACCATTTGACATCTCTGGCTATCACCTTACGGACGATCCTGCCAATATGACCAAGTGGTCCTTTCCGACCAACACCATTTTGGATGGTAATGAATACTTCGTAGTCTTTGCTTCAGGCTCCGACAAAACGGATTCAGCAGGAAATCTCCATACGAGCTTTAACCTCAGCGCCAATGGCGAATACCTCGCCTTAATTTCACCCGATGGCACCACGATTATGCAAGAATTCCCCCCAACCTACCCTCCTCAAAAAACCGATACCAGCTACACCTCAGAGGGCTTTCTTTCCCTTCCAAGCCCAGGGTCCCCAAATACCGGGATCGCACAACAAGGATATGTCCGGGACACCACTTTCGACGTCGATCGCGGACACTATAAGGAGCCTTTTGACGTCACCATTGAAACCGGCACTCCGGATTCAAAAATTTACTATACCCTCGATGGAACTCACCCTACTCCTGACAACGGCAGTCTCTATAGCGGCCCTATTACCATTTCGACTACCACTATCCTTCGAGCAGCCGGCTTTAAGGATAACTTTATTCCTACCAACGTCGACACCCAGAGTTACATCTTCCTCAACGACATCGTCAATCAATCTAACAATCCTCCTAATACAACATCCACGTGGGCTGGTCGAATTGCTGACTACGAGATGGACCCTCAAATCGTCGACGACCCAAAGTATGCCGATAAGATTATTCCGGCACTCCAAAAATTCCCCTCCCTCTCCCTCACGATCGCGCCCGATGACTTTTACGGACCCAACGGAATTTACCAAAATCCTCAGAGCGAAGGTTCGCTTTGGGAGCGCCCTGTCTCAGCTGAACTCATTTCTCATGATGACTCCGAGTCCGGGTTTAAAATAAACGCCGGGCTTCGTGTGCAAGGAGGAAGCAGCCGAAATCCAGACACTCCAAAGCACAGTATGAGCCTCCGCTTCCGAACTCAATACGGTGCCGGAAAACTGCGTTACCCTCTTTACCGCAATTCCCCAAAAGGTCGGAAAGCAACGAGAAGATTTGATACCTTACAACTCCGCTCAAACTACAACTACGGCTTCTCCCACCGTCACTTCTGGCAATGCGATAAAGCCCAATATAATCGAGACCAATTCACCAACGATGTTTTTATGGAACTGGGAAACATCGGAGTTCACGGACGCTGGACCCATCTTTACATAAACGGAATTTATTGGGGATTATATCATCTCCATGAGCGTCCCGATCAAGACTTCATGGAAGCCTACTTCGGCGGTGAGGACGAGGACTATGATGCCATCAATAAAGGCCAAGCCCAGTTTGGGTCCACCGCTCGATACAACACTATGGCTTCGATTTCCCGCAACAATATAGCAAGCAACTCTGTTTACGAGATCCTACAAAGCCATCTCGATATAGATTCCTTCATCGACTACATGATACTTAATTTCTTTATCGGTAATAATGATTGGGATGGCAATAATTGGCGAGCCGCAGGTATGGGCCCGACCGGCATACCATTCCACTACTTCCCATGGGATTCTGAATTTGCCATCTCAACAGCCCGCAATAGTCCTGCGTACCTCAATATCGCAGGAGCACTTAACATCAACGTCACAGGACGTAATAATCGTAACAACAGAGCCTCTGGCATTCATCAAGATCTCACAAAAAATGCAGAATACCGACTGCGCTTCGCCGACCGGGCACACTCCGCACTCTTTAATAACGGACCTCTTTCCTCCACCGGAGCCACTGCAATTTGGCGACGCCGCTCCGATGAAATGGACGATGCGATTGTCGCCGAGTCAGCCCGATGGGGAGACTACCGAAGAGATGTTCAGTCCGCGGGCGGATGGCAGAAGTCAAGCTACGAGCTCTACACCAAAGACGATCAATATCTTGCCACACAGGAATATATTATCGAAACCCACCTCCAACAACGACCCGCAATTCTCCTCAATCAGCTTCAAGCCCGGAATCTCTATCCGTCTGTTGCCGCTCCCGTCTACAGCCAAACCGGAAACTCACTCACTATAGAAAACCCCAACGGAGCAGGCTCAATTTTCTATACCACCGATGGTTCAGACCCACGTGATCCAAGTGCCTCGACTTATTCAAACGCCGTAACTCTCGCCGCAAGCGCGACTTACAAATCACGCGTCCTAAAAAACGGGGTTTGGTCCGCCCTACAATTAGCCGATATCATAACAGGGACTCCCGCCAACGCCACTAACCTCGTGATTTCTGAACTCTACTACAACGAACCCGGATCAGCCGA
>TARA_B100001057_G_scaffold42986_1_pt1 | contig 19360 bp, 19 predicted proteins | sample TARA_B100001057 | Tara Oceans TARA_B100001057 (sample SAMEA2621839) | marine metagenome | biome: marine biome (ENVO:00000447); feature: surface water layer (ENVO:00002042); material: "saline water (ENVO:00002010), including plankton (ENVO:xxxxxxxx)" | depth 5 m
TTTTGACAATTTATATTATTCTCTACACCTGATCTACTTATCTTATACATCTCTTAACATCTCAATATGAGGTATATCATCCTCTAAGTATTCCTCACTTGCCTTAATAAAGCCAAACTTTTCGTAATAATTTTCTAAATAGCTCTGTGCAGATATTCTTATAGCTTGCGCGCTATCTTTTTGTACTAAATCTATGGCTGCGTTTATGACTTGCTCAGCTATTCCCCTACTTCGATATGATTTTTTTGTAACTATTCGACCAAATGATACTTCTGCAAACCTTGTACCAGCCGGATTAATTCTGAGATAGCTGATAATTTCTCCATTGTCTTCGACCCATAAATGTTGGCATTGATCATCTAAACCATCCATGTCTTGGTAGGGGCAATCTTGTTCGATGATAAAGACCTCTATTCTGAGTTGCATGATCTTATAAAATTCAACCTTGTTTAATTGGTTAAAAGTTTTTATTATGACTGGTCCAATTTGATTGGGCATGAGCAAATTATGAAAGAAAGTGTTTACGATTTCAAAGTTAAAGACATAAATGGGCAAGAAGTCTCCATGTCTGACTATAGTGGTAAAGTTTTGCTAATTTGTAATGTTGCAAGCACATGTGGCTTCACACCTCAATACGCTGGTTTGCAAAAAATCTATGACAACTTGAAAGATCAAGGCCTAGAAATTCTCGCTTTTCCATGCAATCAATTCGGAAATCAAGAAAAAGGCGATGAACAGGAAATTAAAGATTTTTGTGAAGCAAACTATGGTGTAACTTTTCCTATATTTAGCAAAATAGATGTTAACGGTGCTAAAGCTGAGCCCCTATTTGTCTATTTGAAATCACAGATCAAAGGTTTCATGAATACGGAAAGTATTAAATGGAATTTTTCTAAATTTTTGGTAAATAAAAGTGGGCAAGTAGAAAAACGTTATGGCTCATTAGATGTCCCAGAAGCCCTTGAAGCCGATATTAAAGCGCTGTTAGACACATAATTATCGCATCTTCCCTACCATTTTTAGTTTGATAGTAATTTTTTCTAACTGAAAGCTGATCGAAACCATTCTTCCTATAAAAATCTTGCGCAATTCTGTTTGATCTCCTAACTTCAAGCAATGCGGTAGATAAATCAGCTAACTTCATTCTTGCTCGCAATATTTTGATCATATAGTCGCCAATTCCCTTTCGTCGCATGTCATGAGCAACTGAAATATTTTGCAAATGACATTCATCTAGCACTTTATTGGCAATGCAAAAACCAACAAGTTTTGAATTATGAATAATTACAAAACTCATGGATCTAAGTTCAAGGATTTTTATAAAAGTTTCTTTAGACCAAGGAGTCTGATTTGAATAACCTTCAATTTCCATAACATCATCTAAGTGATGTTCAGAAAAATTTTCTATTATGTAGTTATTCGCCAGTGAAATTTGGTTTTCTCTTCTCAACGAAGGCAGTTACACCTTCAATGTTATCTTTAGCACCAACAAGCTTTTCTTGAATTGCTGCCTCATCTTGTAAATTCTTCTCGTATGACTTATTAAAACTTTCTCGCATTAAATGTTTGGTCTTAGCGATAGATTGTGGAGCCAAATCAACATAATTTTTAGCTAAAGCAACTGCTGTTTCAAAACTAGAACCATCCTCACAAACCTCTGAGCAAATCCCTAATTCTAGACACTCACCTGCAGTTACTCTTTGGGCTTCAGCAGCCATTCGATAAGCTTTTTGATAACCAACAACTCTTGGTAGTAGCCAATTGGTACCGCCGTCTGGTATTAACGCAATCTTTGAGAAGCCAACCTGAAAGAAACTTGAGTTTGACATCACAACAATGTCTGAACTTAAAAGGTATGCACAGCCTATGCCTGCACATGGACCCTCTACTGCAGAAATAACAACTTTATCCATATAAACTAAATTATTTAAGCCTATGTGGTAGCCTTTGTTGAGTGCATCCTCAACACTACTCCAGCCCATATCTGTACCTTGCTGTGCCGTTAGATCAGCACCAGCACAAAAAGCGCTGCCATTACCACCAATTACTACCGCTCTAAATTTCTTATCTTTTGCTTTTTCAGAATACTCATTAAAAAGGAGCACTGTTTCCTGATCTAAGGCATTTCTTTTTTCAGGTCTATTAAGTTTAATTACTGCAATATCACCTAAATCCTCAAATAAAACTTTTGGTTCAGTCATTTAATTCTTCCGCTATTAGATAATTATTAGTTTTTGTTAATAAGACACTTTTCTTCTCAGCATCTTCTCTATGAAATTTTATAATAGGATTTGCTGTCTGTCTTGAATGAAAGAAAGATTTCTCTAGTTCTTTCATTTGACTCTCGTTAGGCGATGCGTAAGATTGTTTATCCAGCCATATTCGTATAATCTCGGAACGTTCAAAATAATCTAGCTCTATAAGCTCGGATATTAATAAACCATCGTCATCACAAACTTTTTCCAGCTTTTCGCTCAAATATCTATGATATAAATTGCTTTGTTTTGCCAATAAATTAGCCATACGGGCTGTATTTTTTCTTGCTGCTGGCCACCTGGCAGTAATTTTTGGAATTATTTGATTGCGCAGAAAATTTCGACTGTAAGCATTATCTTCGTTGGATTCATCTTCAATAAAATCTAGCTTTTTTGAAGTAGAGATATCGATGATTTCATGCTTTGAAAGATTCAAGATTGGTCTAATCACAACTTTTCCTTTCACATTAGAAACTCTTTGCATGCCAGAAAGCCCTTTAAGTCCTGTACCTCTTAACACACGGAAAAATACAGTTTCAACCTGATCATCCATATGATGGCCTAAAATAATTACTGTTCCCTCTTTGTAAGCATCAAAAATACCGAACCTAGCAGCTCTTGCAGCAGCTTCATAGCCTTGGCCCTGTTGTTCAACATTTACTTTTTTTTCTTCGAATTTGATTTTGTGCTGTTGGCAAATTTTTGAGCAATGTTCAGCCCAAGAATCGCTATTTCCTTGAGTTTGGTGATTGATATGTAAAGCGGTTAACTTTTCTGTTTTTTCACAGCTAGCTAAGAATTCAAATGCAGCGAATAAGGCCAAAGTTGAATCAGCACCACCACTAAAACCAACTATTATTTCATCGCTTTCTAGCAGAATATTTTTTTCTGACTCGGTAAAGAAATCCATATCAGACTCCTATACTTTTAAATTTTTCGTATCGTTTGCTTGTTAAGCCTTCTATAGAATGTTTTGATAAATTTTTTAATTCATTTAAAAAATAATTTTTAACGTTTTTATAAGTCTCTTCATGGTTCCTATGAGCACCACCTATAGGCTCATGCACTATTTCGTCAATAATGCCCAGCTCAATAAGATTTGCTGCATCTAATTTTAATGCGTCAGCTGCTTCTTCAGCATTTTTTGCAGTACGCCATAAAATTGAGGCGCATGCTTCAGGTGATGCTACTGAATAGATTGAGTATTCGAGCATACCAATTCTATCAGCAAGACCAATGCCAAAACCTCCCCCTGAGCCACCTTCTCCAATTACTAAATTAACAATTGGTGTTTGTAAATCAGACATGATCTCTAAACTTTTGGCAATTGCTTCATGCTGACCAGAATATTCTGCTTTTACGCCAGGATATGCCCCGGGTGTATCTATTAATGTCAGTACTGGTATAGAAAATTTTTCTGCAAGCTTCATTAATCTATTAGCCTTTCTGAAGCCAGATGGATGTGGCATACCAAAGTTTCTGCTGACTCTATCTTCAGTTTCCCTTCCCTTTTCGTGCCCTATTACGACAACTGGATAATTATCTAAAAAAGCAAAGCCGCCAATGATTGCTTTATCATCTTCACTTAACCTATCGCCATGTATTTCTTCAAACCCGTCGAATACTTCATACATATAATCTAAGGTGTGTGGACGATTTGGATGTCTTGCTACTAGTACTTTTTGCCAAGGACTTAAATTTGAATAAATCTTTTCAGTTTCTATTTTTGATTGTTCCTCCAACGCAGCTATTTCTTCAGCTAAATTAGTAGGAGCAGGAACTATTTTTTTTAGTTCCTCAATTTTTTCTAAGCAAGTATAAATTGGTTGCTCAAATTCTAAATGTTGTTCCATTCTTAAAACAGTTTGTAATTCTCTTCGCCAAAAATCTCATTTATCTTGTCGAGCGTACTATCCTCTAAAGAAATTTTAAAGGTGTCAACTTTTACTTCACTGGAAATATTTAGTTCATCATCCATTAAATTAAGAATTACTTCTAAACCATCTGGATCGTTTAAGCTCTTTAATTCTTTAAACTTACCATTGCCAAGCTCCTTCAACTTTTTTCTAGGTACATTTAATTGGATTTTAGATGTAACAAGATTTCGTGCCAACTCTATAGGCATAACATCTGTAGCTCGTATTTTTATGCCAACATCCTCAAAATTACCTCTTCTGTAATCATCTGCAACAACTGTACCTTTAATCATTACTACAGAATTTTCTTTAAAAAGCGGTTTTTTCTCGTCATACAGTTCTATTGGCACTGAAACATCTATTAAGCCTGTCTCATCCGAGATCTCTAGGAATACAAATATACTTGTACCCTTCTTTACAATACGCCTGTGGTTTATTAAGGCAGGAATAAATTTTTCATTAGTCGTGGTCATAAGCTTATTAATAGGCTGTAATTTTGAAGAAATAGTTTTTCTTAATAATGAAACTGGATGCTTGCTGTAATAAAAACCAAATGATTCAAGCTCCATTTTTAGTTTCTCTGATTCAGAAAAATGTTTTAGTTCATAGCCACTTACTTTCATATCATTTTCACTACCAAACATTTCCATAACTGCTGATTCTTTTGATTTAAATTTCTGTTCTGAAGCTTCTAAGTAACTCTTAATTGAACTTACTGCTTCATCACGCGTACATATCTCATCGAAAGCACCAGCTTTTGCCATGCTCTGTAACGACCTAATACCTCCTTTCCTTAAATCTACTCTAGATGCAAAATCCATAAGGCTGGTATATCGGCCATTTGCTCTTTCAGCACAAACTACTTCTATAAACTTTCTTCCAACATCTTTTAATGCAGCAAGACCGTATTCGATTTCATCCTTTTCGTTAACAATAAAAGTTGGGTGTGATGTATTTATATTTGGCGATAGTATCGTTACATCCATAACAGCACAATCCTTTACATGAGGTTCAAGCTTATCTGTCTTATCTTGTTCTGATGAAAGGACTGAGGCTAAAAAGTGAGATGGAAAATGTGTCTTTAAATATGCTGTTTGATAAGCAATTAATGCATAAGCAGCCGAGTGAGATTTATTAAAACCATAGCCTGCGAATTTTTCTATATTGTCAAAAATTTCATTAGCTTTTTTCTTACCAATACTATTATTTTCACAACCATCGACAAAAACACTTTTCTCAGCTTCCATCACATCTGCTTTTTTCTTACCCATGGCTCTACGCAAATTATCAGCATCTCCGAGTGAGTAAGAGGCTAATACTTGAGCAGCTTCCATAACTTGTTCTTGATAAACAAACACACCATAAGTTTCATTTAGTACCTTTTTAAGATCTGGATGCTGGTAGGCAATACTTTCTCTACCGTTTTTTCTATTGATATAGTCATCTGCCATTCCTGAATTAAGTGGTCCTGGCCTGTAAAGTGCTACAAGAGCAGTTATATCGGAGAAATTTTCTGGTTTCATACGTTTAATTAAATCCATCATGCCACTTGATTCCAATTGGAAAATTCCTTTTGTTTTTCCAGAACTTAGTAAGCTGAATACTTTAGAATCATCATAAGAAATCTTCTTAAGCTTAAAATCAGGGTTCACTTTTTGAACGGACTTTACTGCATTATTAATCACAGTTAGTGTTCTCAACCCTAAGAAATCAAATTTAACTAGACCAACATCTTCAACATCATACATATCAAGTTGAGTTGCCATAGAGTTAGTTTCAACATCGTAATGAAGCGGAGTAAATTCATGAATATCATTCGGGGCAATAACTACACCAGCCGCATGTTTTCCAATACTTCTTGCACAACCCTCTAATTTCAAAGAAAGCTCAAGAACCTCAGCTGCTTCTTCATTATCTTTCCTAATTGCTTGTAACTCAGATGACTCATTTATGGCGTCGTTTAATTTGATTCCAGGCGTGAGCGGAATCATTTTAGCAATCATGTCACCAAAGCCATAAGGTTTGCCCAAAATTCTTGTCACATCTCTTGTTACACCACGCGCTGCCATTGTTCCAAGCGTTCCAATCTGTGCAACAGATTCAACACCATATTTGTTTTGAACATATTCAATAACTTTATCTCGGCCTTCGATACAAAAATCAATATCAAAATCAGGCAGAGACATACGTTCAGGATTTAAGAATCTTTCAAAAAGCAAGCCATGTTCAATTGGATCAAGGGAAGTTATAGAAAGCACAAATGCAACTAAAGATCCTGCACCTGAGCCTCTGCCTGGACCAACTGGAATCTCTTGATCTTTTGCCCATTTCACAAAATCCATCACAATTAGGAAATACCCTGGATAGCCTTTATCAATGATTATTTTAAGTTCTTTATCCAGACGTTCTTGGTAAAGAATTTTATCGATTTTAGAATTTTCATTTAGATATTCATCCAGTTTGTTTTGAGCAATTTCTTCAAGATGTTGAGCAAGTGACTTATTTTCTTCAATTTCGTAAGAAGGCAAATAATATTGCTCCTCTTCTAAAAATACATTGCATAGTTTTGCTACTTCAAAAGTATTTGCCATTGATTCAGCACTATGATTTTCAGCCATTTCATTCGTAGATTTGAAATATTGCTCTGTGGAGATAGTTGGATTGTCAATTTCATCTTTAAGTAAAGTTGCATTATTAATTGCTACTTTAGCTTGATGTGCAAGGTGGTCATCCTTTTGCAGAAATAGTACATCATTCAACGCAAGGACTGGGATTTTTAATTTTTCAGCTATTTCACAAATGAGTGCGGTCGCATTGTCATATCCTTGATCTGAAAAAGTTGTAGCTCCGATAAATAAATTTTCTCTAAATGCCTTATGAAATTGCATAATTTCTTCTTCTAATCTCAGTAAGTCTTTCTTGAGTGCAAGATTTCTTAAATTATTTGAATTTGCTGGCAAGATGCATACAAGATTATTCGAATTAGCTAATACCTCTTCAACTCTAATACTTCTTTGCTCATTTCCAGCATTCACAAAAGCATCTGTACTCAATTTAAATAAAGCCTCAAGCCCTGCTTTATTTTTTGCTAATAGCAATATATTTGAAAAACCACTTTGATTTTTTACATCAAAATCCACGCCACAAATTGGTTTAATGCCTTTCGAAATTGCATATTTATAAAATTTAACCAACCCAAAAAATGTATTCTTATCTGTTAAGGCAACAGCAGGCATGCCTAATTCAACTGCTTTATCAATGATCTCTTGTGTTTTTGGCAAGCCACATGAAATACTGTAATGTGATTTTGTTTGCAAATGAATAAAATTAGACATCATTAAATTTTAAAACTTTTTCTGTGAATGTTTGATAGTCCAAATTGATTTATAGCCTCTTTATGATCTTTTGTAGGATATCCTTTGTTTTTCTCTAAAGAATAATTTGAGAAGTTGACTGAATAGGCAACCATCAACCTATCTCTAAACACTTTTGCTACTATCGAAGCAGCTGCAATTTCTTGATGCTTCGTGTCTCCTTTTATTACAGCTTCAGCATTAACCATTTTCTTTGGAATATATTTTCCATCTATCAAAATAGAATCTGGAATTATTGGAAGATTCATAATTGCGCGTTCCATTGAAAGGTGTGAAGCTCTTAAAACATTGAGGCAATCTATTTCTTCAGAAGTTGCAATACCAATACCTACATAAAAGTTTTGCCTAATGTGTTTAGCTTGAATATATCTATTTTTCTCAGAGGTTTTCTTTGAATCTTTGAAAATAATTTCAGAGCCTTTATCTCCGATTATTACAGCTGCTGAGACTACTGGACCTGCTAAACATCCAAGCCCAACCTCATCAACTCCTGCTATCTTCATAGAGCTCTTCAGCAAAAGTATTGAAATTTGGTTTAATCAATTTTTCTTTTACTTTCCTAGTTATTTCAACTTTGAAAGACAAATCATTGATTATGCTTTCTAAATCTTCAGCAATATTCTCTTCAGTCACTTCTGATTGTATTAATTCAGAGAAAACTTCTTCATCGGCAATAATGTTTGGGAGACTTGCAAATTCAGTCGAAACAAAGTGCTTTAGAATAAAATGATTTAACCAATTCATTTTATAAACTACTGTTGCTGGTGTTTCAGCAATTAATGCTTCGAGAGTTGCTGTTCCAGAGCAAATAATGGCTGCTTTAGATTTCTGTAAAATTTCGAGTGCTGAAACTTTTTCACAAATTATATTATCGTCAACTAAATATGAATCAATTAATGATTTGTCTTCACTTTTATAAACCGGAATAACAGCTTTGTAATTTTTATCCTGATTAAATTTTTTAAATCCTTGGATCATTGCTGGCAGATTATATTTGATTTCAGATCTTCTGCTGCCTGGCATTATGCATATCTGATTTTCTCGAACTGCTTCATTCACACTCAGATCTTCTGCTAATGGATGACCTATGCATAGAGATTTTTTTTTGACATTTACGCAATATTGCATTTCAAATGGAAACAAACAAAGCATATAGTCTACATGTTTAAAGTGTTTTACTCTGCCGGGACGCCAAGCCCAGACTGAGGGACAAACAACATGAACAGTCTTAATTCCTTTAGCTTTTAATTTTTTATGAATTTCAAAATTAAAATCTGGAGAATCAATACCAATAAAAATATCAATATTAGAATCTAGAAATTGTGTGATAATTTTTTTGCGAAATGATGTAATCTTATGAAAATTCAATAAAGGTTCAACTAAACCCATAATCTCCAAAATTGATCTATCCTCGGATAGACCAAATTCTTTTAAAGGCCCACCACCTATTCCAATTACTTCTAAATTATCAAATTTATTTCTTAAAGCTCTCAAGATATTAGAGCCTAAAAGATCACCAGATGGTTCGGCAGATACAATACCGATTTTCAATTATCTTATTACTCCTCTAGTAGAATTTTTAATTGAATCTACAAAAATTTTCAGGCTATCGTTGCTTTTGCATTCCTTTGAAATCATATCTAATGCTTCTTCAACCTTAAGGCCTTGTCTAAAAAATATTTTGTAAGCTTTTTTGAGATTGGAAATATCATCTGCCGAGAAATTTTTTCTTTCTAAACCAATACTGTTAAGGCCAGCCTGTTTGATTGGACTTCCGGCAACTCTAGTGAAAGCAGGCACATCCATTGTTACATGTGCGCCAAGTCCAGTGAATGAATATGAGCCCAACTGACAAAATTGGTGAATTAATGTATAACCGCCCAAAGTAACATGATCACCTAGTTTCACATGTCCAGCTAAAGCAGAGTTGTCTACCAAGATATTATCGTCACCTATCACACAATCATGAGCAATCATTACTCCTGGCATGACTAAATTATTGTCCCCAATTTTTGTATAGCCTAAATCAACATCTGTTCCCCTGTGAACTTTACAGAATTCTCTAAAAATATTATTTTTTCCAACTTCTAGACTAGATTTTTCACCTTTGTATTTAAGATCAGGTGTAGCTTCACCAACCAGACAAAATGAAAAGAACTTATTTCCAGAGCCAAAATTTGAGGGCCCTTTTACTACAACATGTGCATCAAGTTCACAATCAGGTCCTAAATTTACATCAGAACCAACTATCGAGTATGGCCCAATCTTTACACTACTATGAATTTTAGCTGAAGGATCAATTATTGCTGTTTCGTGTATATTACTCATTTAAACTTCTATCTGCGCAAAGTATTTCTGCTGAACATACTCGCTCCTCATCTGAAAAAGCTTCGGATCTAAATTTCCAAATACCTCTTTTAGAGCTGATAACTTCTGTTTTAAAAATCAGTGTCTCACCTGGAAGAACTTTTTTTCTAAATCTTACTTTTTCAATACCTGCCAATAAATATACAGACTTTTCACTTGCAGCTTGATTCATTATATGTGCTCCTAACAGTCCACAACTTTGCGCCATAGCTTCTAACACTATAACACCTGGCATAATTGGAAAACTTGGAAAATGTCCTTTGAAAAAAGGTTCATCTGGTGAAACAAAACGTTCAGCTACAATTGATTCATTACTGATCTCGATAACCTTATCAATAAACAAGAATGGGTCTCTGTGTGGAAGTAACGTCTTTACGTCTAAGATACTCATTATTTTTTTATTTTCGCAATAAATTTTAGGGAATCTGAATGCTTTTGTATTGGCATTACACCACTGTATATTCCAGGCTCTTTCAATGATTTTGTTACAAGTGTTTTAGCATAAACAACAACATTATCGGCTATTTCAATGTGGCCTACGATTCCTACTTGGCCAGCAATCTGGCAGTTTTTTCCTATTCTAACACTGCCAGCCATTCCTGATTGACCAGCTATGGCAGTATTCTCGCCAATATGGCAGTTGTGCGCAACATGTACATGATTATCAAGCTTCACACCATCTTCAATAATTGTATTTCCTAAAGCCCCCCTATCAACCGCTGTTTTAGCACCAATCTCAACATTATTTCCGATCTTAACGCCGCCAAGATGTTCAATTTTGACCCAACTATTATTTTGTGGAGCATAACCAAATCCATCTGAGCCAATAACTGAGCCCGAATGAATAATTGTATTGTCACCAATCTCAGTACAAGAATAAATTGACACATTATCATGAATAATTACATTATCGCCAATCTTACAATTAGGATTAATGACAGTGTTTTCACCTATAACAACATTTTCACCAACTATTGTTTCGATGTTTTCATTTTGGTCTTTATAGCTTTTTGAGAAGAGGCCTGAACAGACTGCATATGAAAGGTATGGATCTTGCACAATGACAAAATTTTTAATGTTCGAAATCTTTTGTGAAATTTCTTCAGTTGTGATTACTGCACCAGCATTTGGATTCAAATGCTCGATGAATTTTTGATCTTTTACATAACAAATCGATTCCTGAGAACAGGTTCTAGAATCATGTAAAAATTGGATTTCGAGATCAAATGACCCTAGAGGAGTTCCGCCCAATAATTCTGCTAACTTCTCTAGAGTAAATGATTTCATGTAGATAGATTACTACTATTCAGACTTTTCGGTCAAAGCATTATCCAAGTATGCTATAACCTCTTCAGTAATGTCTAAATCAGGATCTGCATAAAGCAAAGCTCCTGGAGCAACTATCATGTCATATTCTTTCTGTGTAATTAGCTCACCTAATACTTTCTGAAAAGTAGGAGTAAGAGCATTTACCACTTCTTGCTGAGTTTCTTGTGCTTTAGTTTGAAGTTTATTAGATAAAAACTGAAGTTCAGTTTGCTTATCTTGCAATTTTTTCTGCATATCAACTTTTTCTTCATCAGAAAGAATTTCTTGATCTTTCTGAAACTTATCAACCAATGCTTGTGCTTCAGCTTGTAATAATTCAAGTCTCTCTCTATCAGCAATGAAGTCAGTATCTTCATCAAGCTTCTTGAAAGTTTCTTGAGCAAACTGTGTGCTTAGCATTGCAACTTCAGCGTTAAGTACGACTGTCTTAGCATTAATTGGTGCAGCAAAGGCTACTAGCAATAATGAAAGAAATAAAACTTTTAGTTTGTTCATAATTAATCCTTAAGTTTCGCTATTTTATATGACTTTTTATAAAGAATCGACTGTTTTTAGAACTTATTACCAACAGTAAATTCAAATCTCTTTGTTCGGTCAAGGGGATCGTTATTAAATGGAACAGCAAAGTAAACGCTTATAGGGCCAAATGGTGTAATTGCTGATCCACCTAAACCATATGAACCTCTTAGGTCCTCAAAACTTGGTGTAAAACACTGAACTTGATAGTTATAACAGAAGGTTGAGAAAGCATTACCTAAGTCTATGAAAAATGCTGTTCTGAACTGACTCTGATCTTCAATAAATGGAACTTTGAAAATTAAATTAAGACTTGTTTCTAATAACACGTTACCTCCAATTGGACGGTTAATACCATATTGTGCAAATGAGTTGTAATAAGGTGAATCTGGCTCCCCATCAAAATTGTTATCTATAAGTGGTGGGCAGTAGTCTTCTGCTGAAACATAACCATAACATGGCACAGGAGTAATTCTAGGGCCAAGACTATTAGATTCATAACCCTTAATGGAGTAAGGTCCTCCGGCATAGAAATTCTCAAAATATGGCGGCACTTCACTATCACCAAAAGCATCAACATAACCTATTCTTGAGGCAGCCTTAAATACGAAATCTCCTGTAATTGGCTTATAAAATTCATTTCTGTAATCAATTCTAAAATAGTTCAGAGTTGAACCAGGAACAGTTGTTTGAACTGAAATCTGATTTAACGAACCGTCTGTAGGAAAGATACCTCTGTTAAGTGTTGCCCTTGTGAAGTAAGCCTGAAGTTTAAGGGTATCAAACACATCACCTTCAGATTCGAGGAAGTCCGCAATTTCACGTGAAGCTAAAGAACCTGAAGAAAGCTCGGTATGATCAGCGGCTATATTAAATCCAATTCTTTGAATTTCAGATATAGGGAAACCATAACTTATAGAAGCCCCATAACTTGCAGTGTTATAGTCTGTCACACCAAATGCTGAGTAATCAAATTCTCTAAAGTTAACAGTGAAACCTCTGCTTGCTCCATCTACTGTGTAATAAGGATTTTCATATTGGACAAAGATATTCGTTGAATAGTCACTCACATTTGTTCCAATACCCACTGTATTTCCACTACCCAAGAAATTTTGTTGTTGAACATTAAAGTTAAATGAAAAACCAAATTGAGAATAACCAAAACCAGCTATCACGTTTCCATATTGTTGTTCTTCAACATCAAAAATAACATCAACGAGATCTTCCTCTCCCGCAACTGGAATTGTTTCAACATTGACTGTCTTAAAAAAACCAGTTCTTTCTAGAAGTATTTTAGATTGTTCAATTAATTGATTTGACGCTGGAGCACCCTCAAACTGCCTCATTTCTCTTCTGAGAACTTCATCAGTTGTAAAGTAATTTCCATTGAAAATAATTCTTCTTGTATAGTTTTTTCTGCCAGGATTGAATACAAAAGTTATATCAGCCGAATTATCGTCTTCATCAATAGTTGGAACTCCTTCTACTTCAGCAAAGGTATAACCATCATTTCCCAGCGCGTTAGCATAAAATTCCTCATAACTTGTAATGAGTGATTCTGAATAATAAGCATCTTCTGGAATGTTTATAAAACTTTCTAAAAATTCTCGATCTAGTGGTAATTCTCCAGATATATTAATGTCATTTAGCTTATATCTTTTTCCTTCTTCAAGAATAAGAGTAATAAAAAGTTCCTGTAAATCGTCGCTAATTGAAACTTGGGAAGATGAAACTGCAAATTGGAGATAGCCTCTATCTTTGTAAAATGATTCTAAGTTTTCTAAATCCGTTCTTAGTTTCTCTTTTGTATATCTATTATCATTTGTAAAGAAAGAAATTATTGACCCTTCTGATAATTCAAAAACACGCTTAACCTCGGTATCAGTAAATGCATCATTACCGATGATCTCAATTGCTGAAATAGCCGTAGATGTTCCTTCGTCAACGTCTATGTCTACTTCAACTCTGTTTCTGGGTCTATCTTTTTGTTTAACATCAACTGTTGCTCCATACCTGCCTTGTTGAGAGTATTGTGCTTGCAATCCTCTTGTAATTAGATCTAATGTCGCTCTCTTAAGAACAGATCCCTCTGAAACACCCTCACTGCCCAAAGCAGCAAGCAGGTCTTCTGTTTTAATTGCTGAATTTCCGTCTATATAAATGTTTGATATTGTTGGTCTCTCTTGAACTTTAATAAATAAAATATTTCCCTCAGCTCTTAATTGAATATCATCAAATTGACCAGTTGAAAAAAGAGTTCTAATAACTCTTTGATAATCCCTTTTATCAACTCTGTCTCCTATGGTTATTGGAACTGTATCTAATACACTCCCAAGGGAAACTCTTTGAAGGCCCTCGATTCTGATATCTTCGACTAGCATCTCAGATGCTGCTGTCATGCTAAAGATTAAAAAAAATGTCGCTAAAAGTTTTTTCAAATTATTCTCGCTATATCATTCACCATTACAAATACAAACAAAGTTAACACTAATAAGAAACTTAGATTCATTAATGTCGCTTTTAGTTTCAAACTTAATGGTGATCCTTTCACTTTTTCGACTAAAATAATCAAAAATTGACCCCCATCCAACATTGGTAATGGTAAGAGATTAAACGCTCCAAGACTAATACTCAATATCCCAAGCAATAAAAGAAAGGGAATTGCTCCTGATAGCAAGGAATCACCTGCAACTTTCGCTATTCCAACAGGTCCACTGAGGTTTTCGAAACCCATAGTTCCATTTAAAGTTTTATACAAAAATTTAAATGTATTCACTATCCAAAATCGAGTTTGATCATATCCAAAGCCAAGAGACGTTGCAAGATCGTTTGATTCAGGAGCTAAACTTAAACCAAAAGATTCATTCTCTGTCTTTGAAGGCAAAGTAAAAAAAAGTTTTTTATCGTCTCTATATACTTCTAACGAAATTTGCTCTCCAAAAACATTGAGAAGACTTGTTGCCTGATACATAGAAATTACAGGCTGATTGTTTATTGATGAAATAATATCTCCTGATTTAAGTCCAATAAGTTCAGCCGGACTATTATCTGCAACTAGTCCTATACGTGGCTTAAAATCAGCAAAGGGAACTATGTCAAAATATTCAGTTGGTGCTTGGCCTTCTGAGAACTTTAAATCTTCTACAGACCTTATGTAATTAATACTTTTCTGGTTTGCATAATCATAGAGCTCAAAATCGATATCTCCGGAATAACCGGTTAAATCAAGAAGATTTATTTGTAGACTTTGAACATTTGTTATTTTTGTATCATTAATTGCTTCCACTTGATAAAAGCTTTCTGTGCTCAAGTCTTTAATTTGTGCTGAAACCATATCCGATTGCTTTGGTATGAATAAACCAACTAAAGAAAACACAAAAAAAGCCAAAATGAAGTTATAAATTGGCCCTGCCAGCACAACTAATGACCTTTCAAGTGCTGGTCTATTTGCTAACACATACTTTTTATCTTGATCTGAAAGCTTATTATAGTTTGTTGTATCAGCAGGATCATGGAATGCTACATATCCACCAAAAGGAATAGCAGAAATAGAGAATCTTATTCCATCTTCATTTCTCCATTTTATTAAATCTGGGCCAAATCCAACGCTGAACTTAATGATTTTAACTTTGAAATATCGAGCTACAGAATAGTGTCCATATTCATGAAATGTTACTAGGATTAGGAATAAAGAAATTGCTCCAATTAGGGTATACATTCTATCTACTTCTTATAAATTCAATTATCTCATTTCTATTATGATTTAACTCTTTAATCGAGGATAAATCTCGTTTCTGTATCTCATAATAATTGTTAATAATTAATTTTAAGATATCTCCAAATTTAATCTTCTCACTCAAAAATTGATTTACCGCATACTCATTGAGTGTTGCAAAAATAAGGCCTCTGTTATCGTCATGAGACATTACATCTCGGGCAATCTCCAATATTTTTTGTCTATCTGAAGGGAATTCTTCAATGGCTAAGTCATAATTCCTATCAAACATGTTAAGGGAAAATTTATCTCTAACTTGTTTTGAATGCTTGCCCAATAAACCATAAGCTAAAGGGATTAACATGCTTGGTTTTGAAAGTTGTGCTTCAACGGAACCGTCATTTAGCTCAACCATACTATGAATAATGCTTTGTCTTTGAATAACTATATCCAATCGATCAGGATCTAAATCAAATAAATATTTTGCTTCAATCAGTTCAAAGCATTTATTAACAAGTGTTGCTGAATCAATCGAAATCTTTGCTCCCATGCTCCAGTTTGGATGATTAAGAGCTTCTTCTGGAGTTTTATTATTTATTTCATTTATATCCATTCCTACAAATGGGCCTCCAGATGCTGTAATAAAAATTTTAGAAATATCGTTTTTATTAATATGTTTTAAGGAGCTAAATAATGAAAAATGCTCAGAATCTATTGGTATTAAGTCTGTATTATTTTTCTGACATTCTTCAATAATTTTCTTACCAAAAACTACAAGTGCTTCTTTGTTTGCTAGAAGCAATTTTTTACCAGAAGCGGCTGCATCTAAAGTTAAGTCAAGACAGTCATAAGAACTTATAGCTGATAAATATATATCGCTTTTATTCTCTGCCATATATTTTCTCAAACTTGAGATATTTTCAAAAAAATTAATATGGTCAGCACACTGATTGATTAAAGCTTCTCGTATACTCTCATCTGCCACAAAAACATTTTTAGGCATGTACTTCTTTATTAATTCCAAAGCTTTTTCGAAATTAGACTTACAAACAAAAATATCAACTTCAAATTGATCAGGAAATTCTGCAACAAGATTTAAAGCTTGTGTTCCGATGGAACCTGTAAAACCAAATATAGAAAGTGATTTCATTGTCCAAATCTCCTTTGCCTTTTCCTGAATTCTTGGATTATTTCAAGCAAATCTTTTGATTCAAATTCTGGCCAAAGCTTTTCAGTAAAAAAAAGCTCTGAATAACCAATATTTGCCAGAAGAAAGTTACTCAAACGCATATCTCCACCAGTTCGAATAAAGATGTCTATTTCTTCAGTGCCTAATTGTGTAAATTCTAGGAAGTTTTCTTCATTGATGTCTTCATTTTTTATTTTTGCGTCTTTTACGGCATTTACAATATCCCAAATTGCCCCATAGTTAAGAGCGACAATAAGTTCAAAGTCATTAAGATTTTTTGTTTCATTGATGCATTTACTGATTCCATCTTTTGCATGTTTGGGCATGCTATCAATATCACCAATAAAGCTCAATTTAATGCCATTCGCTTTTATTTCATCTAGTTTCACATCAACACCAAAATTAATTAGGTTCATTAGCGCATTGACTTCAAAGCTTTCACGGTTCCAATTCTCCGTTGAGAAGGCATAGACAATAAGTTTTCTTACTTTTTCAGACTTAGCAGTTTTGACTATTTCGATAAGTGTCTCGATACCTTTTCTATGGCCAGATGCTGAAGGAAGGTTATTTTTTTTTGCCCATCTTCTGTTTCCATCCATAATGATGGCAACTGTGCTTGGGCTAGACATTAGATTGTTAAAAGATCCTTCTCTTTTGCTGCAAGAGAACTATCAATTTGGTTAATAAAATTTGTAGTTATATCTTGGATATCTTTTTCAGAGTCAGAAATATCGTCTTTAGTAAGCTCTCCATCTTTTTCTAAATTCTTCATGCTTGTTAATGCGTCCCTTCTAATATTTCTAACTGCAATTCTGCCATTTTCAGCTTCTGCTTTTGCTTTTTTTGTTAAGTCAACACGTGATTCTTCTGTTAGGGGTGGCATAATAATTCTAATCACGTCTCCAGTCACTGTAGGATTGATACCTAAATCTGATTTCTGTATAGCTCTATCTATTTCTTGAACAAGGCCTTTGTCCCAAGGAGACAAGCTCAAAGTTTTTGAGTCTTCAACAGTAATTGAACAACACTGATTTAAAGGAGTCATTGTCCCATAATAATCAACTTGTATGCCGTCAAGCATTGCAGGATTAGCTCTGCCTGTCCTAATTTTTTTTAGACTGTCAGCAAAACTATTGAGTGAAGATTGCATTCTTTCTGAACAAGAATCTAAAATTTGCTGATATTTATCCATTTGAAATTAATGTGCCTATCTCTTCACCTTTTACTATATCAAGTAATGCACCTTCTGACTCAAAATTAAATACTTTTATATTCATGTCATTATCTCTAGCCAATGTAAGTGCTGTAGTATCCATAACTTTGAGATTCTTTTGAATTGCTTCATCAAAAGTAAGGCTAGCAAAGAAGTTTGCTGATGGATTCTTTTTTGGATCTTCTGAATATACACCATCAACTTTTGTGGCTTTAAGCATTAAATCTGCATTTATCTCTATTGCTCTCAAACATGCAGCAGTATCTGTTGTAAAAAAAGGGTTCCCTGTGCCTGCAGTAAAAATAACTACAAAACCCTCATCTAATAAATGAATAGCTAATCTTCTATCATAATGCTCTACTATCCCTGGCATAGGTATAGCAGACATCACTCGTGTTTTTATACCATTCCTTTCTAATGAGTCTCTTAAGGCGATCCCATTCATAACCGTTGCCAACATTCCCATGTGATCACCAGCAACTCTATCAATTCCATCTTGGTTAAGCTCTTGACCTCTAAATAAATTTCCACCGCCTATTACAAGTCCTACTAAAACATTCTTTTCAACGACACTTTTAATTTCACGAGACATAAAGTGTAAAATTTTTGGGTCTATGCCTTGGCCAGCAGCTCCAGCAACTGCTTCTCCACTATATTTTAAAAGAATTTTTTTTAAGGGGTGGGAGCTCACTCTCCAACCTTTTTTCTTATGAATCTAAGAATTTTGACATCGCCTAAAAGATCTTTAATCTTTTTATCTGGATCTTTAATGAATGGTTGCTCTACAAGTGAGTTTTCTGTTTTGAATTTATTAAGTTTTCCCTCGATAATTTTTATTTTTATATCTTCAGGTTTATTGTCATTAACTAGAGTTGCTTCTGCTATTTCTTTTTCTTTCGCAATTACTTCATCATCTATATCGTCTGGATAAATAGCCATTGGGTTATTTGCTGCAACTTGCATAGCTATATCTCTAGCCATCTCATCTGATCCACCATCTAGGTGAACAATAGCCGCTAATTTATTGTCCGAGTGTTTATAAGTAGATACTAAACCTGATTGACGCACCAATTTTTCGTAAAATGAAATTTTAATGTTCTCACCAATCTTTTGGATAATTGCTAGCAGGTTTTCTTTGTATGCTTCGTTAAGCATTTCTAAGTTTTCTGGGTTATTTGATTCACAGAAACTTACTAATTCATGTAAAAATTCTTGAAAATCTTTATCTTTAGCTGCGAAATCAGTTTCAGTATCAACTTCAACGATAAAATGTGTATCGCCTGACTCACCAACAACTATAGCCCCTTCATTTGTGGCTCTTCCTGATTTTTTCTCAGCTTTTAATACGCTCTTTTTTCTTAGAACCTCTATTGCTTTATCAATATCACCGTCGGTTTCGACTAAGGCAGACTTACAGTCCATCATGGATATGCCAGTTCTTTCTCTTAATTCTTTAACTAGTTGAGCTGTAACCATTATTACTCTT
>TARA_B100001057_G_scaffold221315_2_pt1 | contig 19359 bp, 17 predicted proteins | sample TARA_B100001057 | Tara Oceans TARA_B100001057 (sample SAMEA2621839) | marine metagenome | biome: marine biome (ENVO:00000447); feature: surface water layer (ENVO:00002042); material: "saline water (ENVO:00002010), including plankton (ENVO:xxxxxxxx)" | depth 5 m
ATCAGATCAGGCTGCATCATTAGAAGTAGAAGGTTTTAAACTTATGGTTAATTATGTTAGAATAGTTGAGAAAGCTATGGGAAATGGTGAAAAAATAATTTTAAATGAAGAACAAGAAATAAGAAAAAAACTTGCCCCATTGAATATTTAACTTTCATAAATGAAACATATTGCATTTATTCCTGCAAGATTAGGAAGTAAAGGTTTAAAATATAAAAATAGAAAATTATTTAACTATACAGCATTATTTTTAAATAAAATAAAATGGATAGATGAAGTGGTAGTTTCTTCAGATGACCCTTATATAAAAAAACTTGCTTTAAAAAATAATTTCTTATTTCATAAAAGAATAAAAAAATTATCAGGGCCTAAATCTTCAATTAAATCTGTTTTAGAGGATTTTGTTGCTAAAAGTAATTTTTCAAAAGAATTTATTATTTGGCTTTTTTATTTAACAATCCCTATAAGAGATTTGAAAGACTTTAATAAGGCAAAAAAAATTATTGAAAGAAAAAATAACGATAGTTTGATATCATTAATACCTGCTATGACTCATCCATTTAGTTGTTGGTATTTAAAAAATAATAAAATGTGCCAATTTGTGACAAATAATGAGTATAGAAGGCAGGATTTACCAAGTGCATATTCACATCACCATTACTTATGTAGTTTTAAAATTAAGGTTCTGCCTAGATTAAATAACGAATTGATATATCATAATACATATCCAATTATTATAAACAAAAAGTCTAATAAATTACTTGAAATAGACATTTTAAAAGATTTTATTTTATTCAAAGATTTGAAAAAATGAAAAAAAAATTAAATATTACAAAATCAAATAAAATTTTTAATAATGCTAAAAAATTAATACCTGGTGGTTCTCAAACATTCAGTAAATCTCCATCACAATTTGTTCAGAATTTTTCACCTAAATATCTTCGAAAGGGCAAAGGTTCTGAAGTATGGGATGTTGACGGTAACAAGTTTATTGACTATGTGATGGGTTGCCATCCTTTAATTTTAGGATACTCCGATAAGGATGTTAATGATGCTGTTAAAAAACAGTTAGATTTAGGCTCTACATTTAGTTTGATGAATGAATTAGAAGTCGATGTTTCAAAGTTACTTGTCGACTCAATACCAAGTGCAGAAATGGTAAGATTTGGTAAAAATGGTGCTGATGCGACTACTATTGGAGTTAAAATAGCAAGGGCATTAACTAAAAGAGATCATATTGCCTTTTGTGGATACCATGGTTGGCATGATTGGTTCGTAGCTACTACTGATCTGAACGAAGGTGTACCTAAATTTAATGAAAAATTAGCTCACAAATTTGTCTATAATGATTTAGATAGTCTTGAAAAAATATTTAAAAAATACAAAGACAAAATAGCGATTGTTATTTTAGAGCCTTTAACAGTACTTAAACCAAAGTGTTATTGCCAAATAAACTGTAAAAATAAAAAATGTATTAAAGCATGCTCTAATAACTTCCTTACTGAAGTTAAAAAAATGACCCATAAATATGGTGCTCTTTTAATGTTTGATGAAATTATCTCTGGTTTTAGATTTAGTTTTGGTGGAGCTCAAGAACTTTTGAATGTTACACCTGATTTAAGTGCTTTTGCAAAAGCTATGTCAAATGGAGTACCAATATCTGCAATAGTAGGAAAAAAAGAATATATGGAATGTTTAAATAAAGTTTTTTTTTCATTCACTTATGGCGGTGATTGTATCGGCCTATCTGCTGCTAAGGCATGTATCCCAAAAATTAAAGAAAAAAATGTTATAGACCATTTAGATAAAATGGGCACTTATCTTAAGCATGAAATAAATTCATTTGCTAAAGAACTTAACATAGATACTTTTATAGAGTGTATTGGATATCCATGTAGGTCAATCATAAGATTTAATGGAAATGGTAAGGTTGATGAATTAATTTTGAAATCATTCTTTCAACAAGAGCTTTTAAAAAGAGGGGTCCTTTGGGCAGCTTACCATGCAATATCTTGGTCTCACAAAAAAAAACATATTATTCATACAATAAATTCTTTTAAAGAAACTATGGAATTATTTAGTTATGCAATCAAAAAAAATATAAAAATTGAATCATTGCTTGAAGGTCCGCCAGTTGAACCAGTTTTCAGAAAAGTAGCTGATTTTAATAGTTTTACTAAGAATTGATTAACCTTTCCAAACTAGGGGTTATGCAAGGAAGACTTTCACCCCCTTATAAAAATAAAATTCAACATTTTCCTCTAAATAATTGGCAAAATGAATTTAAAATAGCTAAAAGTTTAAACCTAAGTACTATTCAGTGGGTTTATGAATTGGAAAATTACCAACTTAACCCTCTTTTTAATGACCCTAAATCAATAAAACAAATTACAAATATATCAGGTGTCAGCGTGAATTCAGTAATTCTAGATTATTTTATGGAAAAAAAACTATTTAACGAAAATGATGAAAACATAAAAAAAAATTTTGAACATCTAGAGTTCATTGTAAATCAATGTGAAAAAGCAAGTATAAAACTTTTGGAGTTGCCTTTTGTTGATAATTCATCCCTAAAAAAACTAATAGATAAAAATACATTTATAAATAATATTAAAAAAATTCTTAAAAAAATTGAGAATAAAGATATTTTAATTAGTTTTGAGACAGATTTAGATCCTTTATCTTTTCTTGATCTTATAAAAAAATTCTATCCATTTAAAATTTTTGTTAATTATGACATGGGAAATAGTACAAGTAATAATTTTAATGTTGACGAAGAGATCAAATTACTTGGAAAGTATATATTAAATGTACATATAAAAGATCGTATTTCTAATCATGGCACTACAGTTCCATTGGGAGATGGCAATACAAATTTTGTAAAAATTTTTAAAAATTTAATTAAAATTAATTATAATGGCGATTATATTCTTCAAGGTGCAAGAAAAGATTTAATGAATGACAAAAAAAAATTTAATCCTAGTTCAACTATACATGAGTACATATCTTTCTTAGAGAATATTAGATAAATAATGAATATTTTGTTTTTCGGACTCGGAGGCATAGGGCAAAGACATCTAAGAATTATAAAAAAATTAAAGCCTAAATCTAAAATATTTGCTTTTAGAAAATCAAGTTATAAATTTGAAATAGATGATAATTTAAAAAAAAATTCAAAAATAAATATTATAGTGAAGTATTCTATAACCACCTTATCAAGTGAAAATGATCTAAATTTAAAAAAGTTTGATTTAGCTATCATCGCTAATCCAACTAGTAAACACCTTGCCACTTGCATTAAAATGTTAAAAATGAAGGTTCCTTTTTTTGTTGAAAAACCTTTAAGTCATAATAACTCCAACTTCAATACTTTTTTAAAATTAATAAAAAAAAATCATGTGAAATTTTATGTTGGTTATATGATGAGATTTCATCCGCAAACTATGCAAATTTATAATTTATTAAATTCAAAAAAGACGATTGGCAAAGTTCATAGTGTTACAATAAATGCTAATTCATTTATGCCTGATTGGCACAAATATGAAAATTATGCAGATCTTTACGCAAGTAATAAAAAACTAGGGGGTGGAGTTTTATTGACTGAATGTCATGAGTTAGATTTAATGAATTTTCTTTTTTCTAAACCACAAATAATATTTAAATATGCAAAAAAATTAAGTAATTATAACATTAATGTTGATGATAATTCATTATGTATATTAAAATATAAATATAAGGGTAAATCATTCTTATGTAGTTTCCAGACCTCTTTTGTTCAAAAAACAAATTTTAGAAATTTAATAATTTTATCAGATAAATATTTTATTAAATGGGATATATTTAATTCAATATTAGAAATCAAAGACTATAAAAGGGGCCTACTAACAAAAAATACTATTCGTAATTTTAATAGGAATATAATGTTTGAGAATCAAATGAAATTTATATTTAAAGATTTAAAAATTAATAATTCTAACTCGAAATTTCTCGATCTTAATGTTTTAACACATAAAACTTTGGTTTCATTATCTAAAATTAAAAATTCATGACCGCTTTAAAAAATTTTTATATTAAAAACAAAATTGTGATCATTACAGGAGGTGCTGGTTTATTAGGGTCAACTTTTACAGAAGCAATTGCTGAAATTAAAGGGATACCTATTATTTTAGATCTTGATAAAAAGAGATCACAAGAATTGTGTGTTAAAATATATAAAAACTACAAAATAAAGCCATTATTTATTAAAACAGACATAACTAACGAAGTTAGCTTAAAAAAAGCTAATTCAATTATTATTAAAAAATTCAAAAAAATTGATGTACTCATTAATAATGCAGCAAATAATCCAAAAATAAATAATAAAAATGATAGTTCTTTAGAAAATTTTTCTTTATCACGCTGGCAGAAAGATGTTGATGTAGGTTTGAAAGGCTCATTTTTGTGCTCTAAAATTTTTGGTAAAGAAATGACAAAAAAAAAATCTGGAGTAATAATAAATATATCCTCTGATCTAGGAATTATCTCTCCTGATCAGAGGTTATATAACGCTTTAAATAAAAAACCTGTGTCTTATTCTGTGGTTAAACATGGTATAATTGGATTAACCAAATATATTGCAACCTATTGGTCCTCAGAGGGAATTAGATCTAATACTTTATGTCCAGGAGGTATTTTTGATAATCAATCAGATGAATTTGTTATGAAGATTAAAAATCTTATACCCCTAAAAAGAATGGCTGAGAAAAATGAATATAAAAATGCAATTCAGTTTTTATCATCTGATGCCTCTTCCTATATGAATGGTGCTACTGTTGTTATAGATGGTGGAAGGTCTATATGGTAAAAATATTCAAATAATTTGAAAACATATAAAATCATACTTAATAATATAAAAGCAAAACCAATTATATTTCTACTTATAATTATTGCAGGTCTATTAGAGTTTTTTGGGCTCAGTCTTCTTTATCCATTAATTTCATTAATTTTTGAATTGCCAATGCCAGAAATTAGGCTTTTAAACATACTAGAAAAAAGTCTAGCTTCTTTCAATCTTGATAATAAATTCACATTGTTACTGATTATATGCTTGTTAATTATTCTTAAAGCAGTTTTTCTATTAATATATCGATATGCTTGCACAATAAATGTAATTAATTTTCAAATATATTTGCAAAAAAAAATATTTAATACTTTTTTTTTTACAAAATATAGTTTTTCTGCCAATAAGAAAAGCCCTCTAATTAATGCAATATCTGAGCAGGCAACACTTGCTCAGAGTGCAATGCAGATTCAATTCAATATATTAGAAAATATTATAATATTATTTTTTTTAGTTACATTATCATATTTTGTTTCAATTAAAGTATTATTAGTAACCTTTATTTTATCATTAATAATTATATTTCTTTTTAAATTCACAATATCTCTTTCTAGAAAATTTTCTTTAAATTTAATAAAAGCTAATGAACTTTTTTATAAATTAATAAATAAAAGTCTTAGTAATTTTAAATATATTAAAGTAACAAATACAAATAAAAAATTTTTTAATGAATATAAGCCAATTATAAACGATATTAAAATTAATACTTTAAAATTTACTCTTCTTAATAGAGGTTCAAAAATTATGATTGAACCCATTGTTTTAATTTTAGTTTCTTTGATTTTTTTTATATCTTTAAAATTTTTAAGTATTCCTACAACAACTATTTTAGTTATGTACATTATAATTGCTAGAATTTTTCAGAAATTATTAGCTATTATTACTTTGTTTCAACAATATGCTAAAGATAGTGCAAGTGTAAAATATTGTTATCAATTACTCGATGAAATTAAATTCAATGTCGAACAAAGTGGGAATTCAGAATTTAAAATTTTTAATAGTCTGGTATTAAAAAATATATCCTTTGCATATAATAATAATAAAATAATTCATAATTTATCGTTATCTTTACCAAAGAATAAAATTACAACTATTTATGGTAAGTCGGGTATAGGTAAAACAACACTATCTAACTTAATATTAGGATTATTGAAGCCAGACTCCGGAGAAATTTTATTAAATAATGAAAATATATTCAATTACAAGCTAGATAAATATAGAAATAAAGTAGGTTATGTTTCTCAGGATAGTTCTATTTTTAATAGTAGCCTAAAGGATAATCTAACTCTAAGGAACATTAAAATAAAAGAACACGAGATTATAAACTATTTGAAAAAATTTGATTTATCAGACTTTATTACATCAAAAAATAAAATTAAAGATATTATGATAGATCAAAATACAAGTAATTTGTCTAATGGTCAAAAACAAAGAATTAGTATTATTAGAGAACTTATATCAAAACCAGAGATTTTGATATTAGATGAAATTACAAGTTCAGTAGATAAAGATAATTTAAATAAAATTTTGAAAATTTTAAAATCTTTTAAAAAGCAAACTACTATATTTATTATTACACATCAAAGAGAATATAAAAAAATTTCTGACTTTAATTTTACGTTAATAAATAAAAAACTTAAAAGAATTTAATGAAGTATATTTTTTTTTTCAAAAAAATATCAGATTTTGATCATTTGCTTCCATTAGTTATTAATTTATTGAATAAAGGCGTTCAATATAATGAAATTAAACTAATAGAATTATACCCAGATTTAACTTTATCGTATATTGAGAAAGATTTTAGATATAAAATTCTTAAAGAATATAAATTAAATCTTGAAAAATCTTATATTGGCAAATTATTTTTAAAGATAATAAAGCTAATAAATAAACTTATATACTTAATCAAAGTTATTAAATATCCTTTAATTATATCAAAAAAAATATTGCTATTTTTATTAACTAATTTTTATAAGTTAAGACTAAATTATATATTTAAATCTTATGAAATTAAAAAAGTTATTACTGATCACTCTAATACACCTCTAGATAAGAAATTAATTTATTTAGCAAATAAATATAGAATAAGTATTTATTCATTGCCTCATGGAACAGTTTTACATAATGGTTATACAAATAAATCCTTACATAACATTCTATTTCCAAAAAAGAATAATGATAATAATTTCACTAAGGTTATATATACAAATAATTACCATTTAGGTTTATCAAAAAATAAAAGTAATGGTTCGAATAATTTAATACTTGGTTCAATTAGATATTCTAAAGAATGGGTAAATTTTTTAAAAACTAGGGCCAAATCAAATAAAATTAATAATAGATTTATAAAAGTTCTTATTTTTGAAGAAAAAAGTGGAATTAAAAGTGAAAAACAATTCATTCCGTGGATAAATCAAAATGAAATTCAAAATATCATTAATTATTTATCAAAGTTCAATAATTGTGAAATTATTGTTTCAAAACATCCTTCAATTATTGAAAATAGACTTTCTTCTAATCCTGTCAATTATCACCACAATAAATCAACTTTTGAAATGGTAAATGACTCTGATATTGTAATAGGATGCTTAACCAGTGCACTATGTGATGCTATTGTTTTAAATAAAAGAACAATTTTTTTGCCATATTGTCATTTTTTTAATAACAATCTTATTAATATTTTACCTCAAAATTATATGGCAAAAAGTTTTGAAGAGTTTAAAAAAATATTTAACGATAATATCAATGGAATAAGAAATAAAAATAAGGTTTTTTTTCAAAAAAAATTTTATAAAGAGTTTATAAAATGTGATGATAGCGATATATTTGAAAATTATAATAATCTAATAAATAATTAATAAAATGAATGTTTTAATTAGAAGTAAAAGAGTTGAATTTGATATATTTACTAAAAATAAAGTAAATAATACTTATAAGAAATGGATGAATGATAAAGATATAACTAAATTTATAATAAAATCAAATATAAATACAATAAGTTCGCTAAAGGAATTTGTAGATAAAATGAGCGATCCAAACAATTTTTTTTTTAGAGTTATTCATATCAAAACTAATCAACATATTGGTAATGTAAGAATTGGACCTTTATCTTACAAAAGAAAATGTTCAGGTTTTGGATTAATGATAGGGAACAAAGAGTTTCATAACAAAGGGTATGGTAAAGAAATTACAAACCTTGCAGTTGATTTTTTATTTAAATTTTTAAATTTTAAAAAAATTGAATTTAGTTGTTATAAAAAAAATATTCCTGCAATAAAACTATATAATAGTTTAAATTTTAAAAAAAAAAATAAATCTTCTAAAATGGTAATTTTTTATAAACTAAATGAAAGATAAAAAAATCTTTAATATTTATATTGATTATAAAGTCCCAACTACATCTAACTATCTTGGTAACTCGTTTCCACCGTTAATTTACAATTATTTTAATAAAAATAGTAAATTTAATGTGTATAGTTTAAATGACTCTAAAATTCCAAATATTGACTTTTGTTTTATAATGAACGGGGGATCACACTGGACTTATAGAGATTTCAAAGTATCTAATTTTAGTATTAATCAACTTTTAATTTGGACCTTCCCAAGGTTTCATAAGATTTTTTTATTATTAGCTTATATATTTAAGTTACCATCAAGCATATTTTTTAAAAGACATATGCTTCAAAACTCCTCTTATGAAAAACACCTAACTAAACTTAAAAAGAAAAATCCAAACATGAAGATTATTCACAGATTAGATGGAATTTATCAGGTTATTTGTAAGGTATATGGATATGATAAATCAGTAATAAAACTTAACCAAATGTCAGACTTAACAATCTATCAATCTAGATACTCTAAAGATTCATGGGAAAAAGGCCACGATAGCATATTTGGAAAAACTCAAATTATAAAACCACAAAGATCAATAATTTTAAATAACGGAGTATCTACAGATATTTTCAATACCATTGGTAAAAAATTAAATTTACAAGGTAAATGGAAAATACTAAGTATCTCAGCTAGTCCATCTCCCAAAAAAGGACTTTTTAGAATTTTAGAGTTAGCCAATAGCTTGAAAGATAACAAAGACTTTATTTTTTATTTAATTGGAAATCAAAATAAAGATCCTATTTTTGGCAAGTATCTAAAAAATTATAAAAATATTATTCATTTAGATGAAATTAAAGATAGAAAGTTATTATCAAATTATTATAGAAGTTGTGATATTTTTGTTTTCCCATCAGAGGATGATTGTTCACCAAATGTTATACTAGAGGCAATGGCATCAGGCTTGCCAATTTTAACAGTAGACTCTGGAGGTATTAAAGAATTAATTGAAAAAAATAATCTAATAGGTGGCTTATACATAGATGATAAAAATCCAGTGATGAATTTACAAAATATAATAAAATTTTATGATAAATTTAAATTTAATGCACTTGAAATCATTAAAAATTATCATACGAACGATTTAATTGGCTTAGAGTATGAAAAAATAATCGAGTCCCTTAGAGAGAAGAGCTAATGAGGTTTTTCTTTCTAAAAAGAGGTAATGAAAAGTTAGGCTCTAATAGAATATTTATAGAAAATCTTAGTAAGTGGATAGACAGTTTGGGTTATGATGTCAAAGTCTCTACTGAAATTGAAAAAGATTATGATGTATATATCTTGAGTAAATATTCATCTTTAAATGATATTATTGAGATTCAAAAACTTGATAACAAAAAGTTAATTGGACTAGTTCATCCAACAGATTTATCTGAAAAAGGAAAAAAAATGATGAACAAATGCGATTTTTTAATTGTCGGATCACTAGAAGAAAAAGACTATTACCTTAATTTTCATGAAAATATAATTCGTTTCCCACAAATTGAAGATATAAAGATTATTAACAAAGTTCATACAAAAAAAGATCAAATTTTAATTGGTTACCATGGAAACTTAGAACACCTTGAGGAAATGGAAGGAGCTTGCGAATATGCTTTAGAAAAATTAAGTCAAGAACATAATATTAAGTTAATTGCTATTTATGATTTTAGTTTAGGAAAATGGAAAAAAGGAAGACCAAAAAATATTGAAATTGAGGATATTAACTGGACGAGTGTTGATAAAATGGTTCTTGATCTTAAAAAAGTTGATATAGGGATAGTTCCTGGGACAAATAATTTTTTTCTCGACCAAGCTTCAACTAAAAAAAATCTTTTCTATTGGATGATAAAAAAATTTACAGGAGGAAATAATAATAGAATTAACGATTATATAATTAGATTTAAAACTACTTCTAATGCAGGTAGATGTTTTGTTTTTCACCAATTAGGTATACCTATAGTAGCTGATTTCTGGCCAAGTCATTTTGAAATACTAGGAAATTCAAAATGTGGTATGCTTGCTCATAGTCAAAATGGTTGGTATCAATCTTTAAATAAATTAATAATATCAGCTGCTTTAAGACAAGAGATGTCCCAGAATGCTCACGATACATTCATACAAAAATATGATTATACTATATGGACTAAAGATCTCATTAATCAATTAAAAATGTTATGAAATTAGCTTTAGACTATTATCCTTTCTTAGATTTATATCATTCAGGACCAAAAGTTTTTTTAAATAGATTATCAAAATCAATAAAAAAAAACAATTTATGTGAAATTAAAACTCCTTTTTTACCTTTTTTTGATATTGGATTATATTCAGTTTATGAAAAAAATTTTTTTAATAAAAAATTTGTTTTGAGAGTAGATGGTATTTACTTTGATAAACAGAACAAATTTGGAGATACAAAGATACTTAATAAGAGGATTTTTGACTCAATTAACAAGGCTTCTGGTATAATTTTTATTAGTCATTTCTCAAAAAAAATGGTTGAAAGCTTCCATGAGAAGATTCAAAAACCAAATATAATTATTCATAATAAAGTTCCCCTTAATATATTTAATAAAAATGGTCATAACTATAGAAACAAATTAGGTATAGGTAAAAATGATAAGGTTTTAATTACTTCAGCACATTGGAGAAGACATAAACGATTGAATGAAACCATAAAATTAATAAACATAATGAACGAACCAGGGGATCAATATAAATTGATTATTCTTGGTGGAAAAAAAAAAATAATAACCAAAACCCAAATATATTTTTTATTGGAGAAGTAAAACCTAATGAATTATCTGCTTGGTATAGAACTGCTGATATTTATATTCACCTTGCCTGGATTGAACCTTGTGGCAACACTCAAATTGAAGCGATGGCTTCAGGTCTTCCAGTAGTATGTTGTAATAACGGAGGCATTGGAGAAACTATTAAGGAAGCAAGAGGAGGTATAGTATCAAATTGTGATAATCATTTTACTCCAAAATTGTTAGATTACTATAATCCTCCTGAACCAAATTATAATAAACTCATTAATGCTATTAATGAAATTTTTGAAAATTTATCAAAATATAAAAATTCTATTAATAATGAATATTTAGATATTGATCTAGGTGCTAAATTATATTGTCGTTTCATAGAGAGTATTAATAATGAAAAAGCTAATTAAAAGATATATTAGTAAAAGTATATACTTTGATCATATATATCAACTTTTCAGTACACTGTTTTATTATAATAAAATAAAAAATTATCCATTTGGTAAAAAAAAGAAGCACAAAAAAGATACCTATATGGATTTATTTATAAAAGTAAAAGAAAAGGATTATAAAGAGGTTGCATTATTTGAGTTAAATAAAAATTATAAAATTAACAAAGCGTGGATCAATGAATTAGCTTTGATTACACAAATAACAGTTAAAAATTCTAATCTGTGTTACGCACATGGAAGAGTAATTTACGCGTCTCTTTCAAGTTATGTCTCTACATTTAATGATAAAATTAACATAATTGAGACAGGTACCTCAAAAGGTTTCTCATCTTTATGCATGGCAAAAGCTCTAAATGATCAGGGAAAAAAAGGAATAATTCACACAATTGATATACTACCAAAAAATAAACAAATTTTTTGGAATAGCATTTCTGACTTTGAGGGAAAAAAAAATAGGTATGAACTTCTAGAAAAATGGTCTGATTTAAGAGACAAATATTTAATTTATTATGAGGGTTTTTCAAATAAAATACTAAAAAATCATATTACTTTAAAAAGAATTCATTTTGCTTTCTTAGATGGTTCACATACTTATCTAGATGTAGGTTATGAGTTTAAATTTATTGCATCAAAGCAATTTAAAAATGATATTATTATAGTGGATGATTATAATATCCAATATCCTGGGTTAATTAAGGCAGTAGATGAATTATCAAAAGATTTAGATTACTCAATCGAATTAATTAATTCATCTATAAATAGGACTTATGCAATATGTACAAAAAAATAATCTAGATGAAAAAAAACTTAAGAATTAATTATATACTCGTTACGGGTTGTGCTGGATTTATAGGATTTCATTTTACAAAATTTCTCATAAATAAAAATTATAATGTAATTGGTATAGATATGCTTAATCACTATTATAACATAAATTTAAAGAAGAAAAGATTATCTTTACTTAAAAATAAAAACTTTAAATTTTTCAAAATTGATTTACAAAATAAAAAAAAATTAAATTTTTTATTCAAATCATTTCAGATAGAAAAGGTAGTAAATTTAGCTGCTCAAGCGGGTGTAAGAGATGCCATTAATAAACCAAGGAAATATCTAAATTACAATATTATAGGATTTTTAAATATAATAGAATTATGTAAAAATTATAATATCAAACACCTTGTATATGCTTCAACAAGTTCTGTTTATGGATTAAATAAAGATTTACCTTTTAAAGAGTCTGATAAAACCGAAAATCAAACGCAATTCTATGCTGTTACAAAAAAAACTAATGAACTTATGGCACATGTTTGGAGTGAAATACATGGCTTACCCACAACAGGACTGAGGTTTTTTACAGTTTATGGGCCTTGGGGAAGACCAGATATGGCTCTTTATAAATTTACAAAAAATATTTTAGAGGAAAAAAGTATACCCCTACATAATAATGGAAAGCATATTAGAGATTTTACTTATATAGATGATGTAGTTAAAGGTATTTACTTAGCTATGAAAAAAATTCCAAAAGGTGACATCCCATCTATCATTTATAATTTAGGAAATAATAAAGAGGTAAAATTAAAATACTTTATTTCTTTAATTGAAAAATATACGAAAAAGAAAGCAAAATTAAATACATTACCCCTTCAAAAAGGAGATATCATTAAAACAAAAGCAGATATTAAACTTGCTAGAAAAAAATTAGGTTATAATCCATCGACTTCTATTGAAAAAGGTGTGAAGAACTTCGTTGAATGGTATAAAAAATATAATTGCTGAAATACCTTTAGTTAATTAACCTTTATATTTAATTATATAAATATGTATTCAATTCTGATTTATTTGTTTTCCTTAACACCAATTTTAATTATTACTGGCCCATTTCTATCAGGATTATCTACTGTAATTATAGCTATATATGGAATTTATAATTTTAGATATTTTAATATTATAAAAGATAATAAAATATTAAAAGTTTTTTTATTCCTATTTATTCTTTTTTCAGTTTACATAATAATCTTATCTTTTTTTAGTCCTATTCCAGAAGAGTCATACAAGTCTTCATTATTTTATTTTAGATTTGTTTTTTTTGCATTGGGATCATATTTTTTGATGATTAACTTTAAAGATAAGATCTACAAACTACTATTATATTCTTTGATGTTCTCATTTTGCATTGTGTTTACTTCAATTCTAATTGAGTTGTTTTGCCTTTATTTCTATCCTAAATATGAGAACGATGGACAATTAACAGGTATATTTTTTTCTGAAAAGATTGCTGGTTCATATATATCTAGATTTTTTCCAATATTAATTGGATTAATATATCTTTCGAATATAAAAATAATAACTAAGCACAAAAATAACCTCTTAATAATATTTTTTTTAATATCCTTAATTTCAGTTTTATTAAGTGGAGAGAGAACATCAATAATAATTTTCTTTTTATCTAATTTATTTATGATTATTGGATTAAAATTTTATAGAAAAGTATTATTTAATAAAAAATCTATATTAAGTATTTTAATATTTTTAATTTTTTTTAGTATATTTGGTAATAGAATTTTTGATAGAGTTATTTATAAAACTTTAAATCAAATTAAAGATACTGATGGTATAAATATTTTTACACCACACCATGAATCACATTTAATAACTGCTTATAATATGTTTAGTGAGAATAAAATATTTGGTATAGGTCCGAGAATGTTTAGATTTTTATGTGATAATGATAAATACATTCATATATATGATTATGAACTTCAATATAGGAACAATGGCACTGTAAAATTTGTAGAGGGAAAGCCTTTAGTAAAATATTATAACGGTTGCTCCACTCATCCTCATAATGTTCTAGCTCAGATAATTTCAGAAACCGGTTTAGTAGGATTTATTTTCTATATTTATTTAATACTATTTATATATTTTGAACTTTTTAAAAATATATTTAGAAAAAAAAATTCATATCAAAATATTATGATAATTGTTGCATTAGCGTCTTTATGCTCCTCTTTTTTTCCTTTCATACCCTCTAATAGTTTTTTTGGTAGTTATATAAATATTTTTTATTTCTTTATTATATCTATTTATTTATCTGAAAAAAAATGAAATTAGTAAGTACTATTTTATGTTGTCATAAAATCAATGATCAATTATTTGACTCTATTAATAGTGTCCTTGCTCAGACTTATTTAAATCACGAATTAATTGTAATTTTTGACAATGATAATAAAGATGAATTTAATCTATTAGTATCGAAATTTATAAAAAAAAATATCTTAAAAATTAAATTCTATCAAAATAAAAAGAATATGGGTTTGACTTACTCTCTTAATAAAGCAATTAGTCTTAGCAAAGGTGAGTATATAATGAGACAAGACTCAGATGATATTTCTGAAAATCATAGAATGATTAACTTAGTCGATTATTTAAATAGTAATCCAAATAAAGATTTAGTTTTTAGTAATGTAATTATAATTAACGATGAAAATAAATTTATAAAATTTAAAAAGAATTTTCTTTACATTAATAAATATTTTTCTACATATAATTTTAGAAATACTATCAGTCATCCTTCTATTATGTTCAAAAAAAATATTTTAAAAAAAATAAAAATTTACGATGAAAGATTCAAAGTATCTCAAGATTATGAACTAATTCATAAAATTCTTAAAAACTCTAGATATTCTGTTGGTAAATTAAATAAATATTTATATAAGCTAAGATATTCTAAGAACTCAATTTCATCAATTAGATCAAGTGAACAATTAGTTAACTCAGTTATTATAATATTTATTTATAATTATAAATTTTTTGAAAAATACTTGAATAATTTTAAATCAACAGAGGATATGATTGGATTTATAGAAGAAAATATGAAAACTTATAAACAATATTCTATTTACTATTCATACTTGATCTTTAAAAAAATTCCCTTTAAATTGCTTTTAAATCCTCTATTTATTTTTCATATTTCTTATAGATACTTATTCCACCCAAATTTATTGATTAAAAGAATATTTAGATTAATTTAATAAATATCTCAAAATGAAGAAAAATTTTATTTAATGTGTGGATTTACAGCCTTTTTAAATTTTCCAGATTTAAAATTTAAAATTAATGATCTATTTAAATTCATTGAGAACAGAGGTCCTGATAAAAATACTAAATTAAAGATTGATAATATCCAGTTATTATTCTCGAGATTGGCTATACAAGATTTAACTGAGAATGGTGATCAACCAATATACTCAAAATCTAAAAACTTTATAATGCTATTTAATGGTGAAATATATAACCATAATGAAATTCGACTATTTTTAAATAATAAAAATCCAAATATTTTATGGAGTGGAACATCAGATAGTGAAACACTAGTTGAGTCTTTTGATACATTTGGAATAAGTAAAACTTTAAGAATGGTTAGAGGAATGTATTCAATATTCCTCTACGATTTAAAAGAAAAAAAAGTTTTTTTAATTAACGATATTTTTGGTGAAAAACCCTTATATTACGAAATAAATAATGACTCATTTATGGTGTCAAGTTCTTTAAAATCATTCGTAAATAAAAAAAATGATATCAATATAGGATCACTAAAAGAGTTAGTTACAAATAATTATATTTGCCATCCAAATACCGTTTATAAAAATGTATATAAACTTGAACCAGCATCTATAGTAAGTTTTAAAATAAATGAAAAAATAAATGATATAAATAAAAAAATTTATTATGATATAAAATCAAATTTTAAATCAAATAAAAATAACAACCTTGAAGATTTAACAATTGAATTAGAAAAAGTTTTATTTAACGCCGTTGAAAATCAACTTATTTCAGATGTTCCTGTTGGAAGTTTTCTATCTGGAGGTATTGATAGTACATTAATTACAGCTATTGCATCAAAAGTATCAAACAAAAAATTTAATACATTCACGATTGGTTTTGAAAATCAAAAATTTAATGAGGCTACATATGCTAAAAAAATAGCAGAGTTCTTGGGTACAAATCACCATGAAAAATACTTGAATAAAGATAATTTCTTAGAAATAGTTGATGATGTTTTTAATGCATACGATGAACCATTTTCAGACTCCTCACAAATTCCAACTATTCTTCTTACAAAATTTTGCTCCACTAAAGTAAAAGTAGTATTGACTGGTGATGGAGGTGATGAATTATTTGGTGGATATCATAGATATGAATTTAATCCTAAATTTTGGAAATTTTTAAAATTATTTCCATATTTAACAAGAAGAATTGGAGGTAACTTATTATCCAAAAATTCAAATTATTTAATCGGTTTTATTAAAAAATTATTATATTTATATAATCCAAAATTTAAAAGTGTTCACTACTTCGATCAAAAAATAAATCAACTTCTAAGATGTATTGATTCAAAAAACTTGTTTGAGTTCTCAAGAAAATTGTCAAGTCATATTGACGAGATTGAAAGAGACAATTTTTTATTTATAAATAATTCAGAAATTAATAAAATATTAAAATTTCCTACAAATGAGACTCCCTCAGACTTAATGCTTTTTGATGTTAATTCGTATTTACCTGGTGATCTTCTAGTAAAAGTAGATAGAGCTTCTATGAATTACGGATTAGAAACAAGAACCCCATTTTTGTATAGAGAGGTATTTGAATTTTCTAGATCAATTGATTTAAAATATAAAGTGAATAATGGTGTTTCAAAAATTATTCTCAAAAATTTATTAAATAAGTTAGTTCCACAAAATTTAACTGATAGACCAAAACAAGGTTTTTTATTACCTATAAATGAAATTTTAAAAAATAATAGTTTCAAGAATAGGGTTGATAAAATTTTTAATAAAGAAAAGATAAATAATCAAGGTTTTTTTAAATCCGAATTTGTAATTAAAAAATGGGAGGAATTTAAAAAAGGAAATCACTTTGATCAATATTTAATTTGGGACCTCATTATTTTGCAAAATTGGATAGATAGTATCTATATGAAAGAATAAAATATGGATACATTTAGAAAAACAATAGGAATAATTGATGAAAAATTAAATTTTCATATTTATTTTTTATTTTTTTTAATAATTATCTCAATGTTTTTAGAGATGTTAAGTATTGGATCTTTAATACCTTTTTTCGATGTTATTTTATCTAACGAAGATGATAACTTCCTATATTATATTTCAGCATTTTTAAGTATTGATAAAAATTTATTAGTACAATTTAGCTTAATATTTCTAGCTATAGTTTTTATTTTAAAAACATTTTTAGTTTCAATAATTATTTATTATAAACACAATTTTATTTTAAAATTGAATATTAATTTGGCAAGAAGGATAATCTATAAAATAACAAACACAAATAAACATTTAACTCTAAAAGATAATAACTCTGAATACCATAGGTTAATACTAATTGACTCTAGTATGGTTGCAAATTGTGTATATCAGATAATCAATATTTCAAGTGAAACTACAATTATTGTTGGTTCTATCTTAGTTCTTTTGTATTACGAACCCTTTTTACTAGCTATATTTCTACTATTTTCGATCTTAATTTATATCTCTTATCATTTATTCTTAAAAAAAAATATTACTTTGTGGGGCAACTATAGGAAAATAAATGATACTAGCAGAAGAAAATATTTAAGTGATTTAATTAACACAGGCATATTTTCAAAATTACTTGGCTTAAAAAATTCATCATCTCATAATTTTGAAAAAACTAATAACTTAACTCTAAAATACTATCAATTAAGAGAGATGTGGAATGAAATACCAAGAAATTTATTAGAAATGGTTGCGATTTTTTTTATTCTTATTTTATTCTTTTATTTCTTAATTAATAAAATCGATATTAAAAATACAATACCAATTTTGAGTCTTTTTTCTTTGGCGAGCTTAAAAATAGTTATGTCACTTAATAGAATTATAATCTCTTTGAATCAAATATTTTTTGCTAAGACATCTATAAATAAAATTAACTCATTAATACATTCAGACAAAAATTTAATAGAAAATAACTCAAAACTTAAGAGATTTGAAAATTTAAAATTTGAAAATATTACATTCAATTATAATAATAATGTTATTTTCAAAGATTTAAATTTGAACATTAGCAAAAATAGTTTTATTGGAATAAAAGGAAAAAGTGGTTCGGGTAAATCTACATTGTTATATTTAATTATTGGATTAATTAATCAGTCATCTGGAAATATTATTTTAAACAATAAATTCTCTTATAAAACTAACAGAGTAAATATTGGTTTTGTCAGTCAACAGCCTTTCTTAATCAATGACTCAATAAGAAAAAACATAGCTTTTGGTGTAAATCCTAAAAATATAGATGACAATAAGATTAAAGAATTAATTAAGCTTTTGAAGCTTGATGATTTAATAAATAAATCTAAAAATGGATTAAATTTAATAATTGAGGAAAAATCTTCAAATATCTCTCTTGGTCAAGTTCAAAGAATAGCCATTGCAAGATGTTTATATTTCAATCCTGATATTTTAGTTTTTGACGAACCAACAAGTTCTTTAGATAAATCTAATGAGGAAAATATAATCAGAATTTTAAATAAATTAAAAAATAAAAAAACTATTATCATCTCTAGTCATAGTACAAGAATTTTAAGTGTATGTAGTTCTATAGTTAATTTAGATAGACGAATAATTAATTAGTTCATGAAAAATAAAATTATTTTTATTATACCTGACCTTAGATGTGGTGGAGCAGAAAAAGTATTTATTAATCTTGCTAATCATCTTTCTGACGAAAGAGAAATTATTTTTATACTTCTAAAAAAAAGAGGTGAAATGATCGACCAACTTAAAAATAATATAAAAATAATTTCACTTGATGTTAATAGAATTAGAAATTCTTTTTTTAAATTAATCAAATATTTTAG
>TARA_B100001057_G_scaffold169742_1_pt1 | contig 19339 bp, 19 predicted proteins | sample TARA_B100001057 | Tara Oceans TARA_B100001057 (sample SAMEA2621839) | marine metagenome | biome: marine biome (ENVO:00000447); feature: surface water layer (ENVO:00002042); material: "saline water (ENVO:00002010), including plankton (ENVO:xxxxxxxx)" | depth 5 m
CACTTATGAAAATCTTTTTACCTGTTAGCTCCATATCAAGCCTCCTTGGCGTGTTTTATCTCATCAATAATTTTTATAAGCAAATTTAGGAACTCAAAAATTTTTTTCGAGCAAAATAAAAATAGGTGCCGCTTCTGTACCACTTATTTTTGTTTTTGAGGACATTATGAAAAAGTCTCACTTACTAAAACGTCAAGCTATACGATTTGTTTAATTTATACTTTTTTATGTTTTTCGTATGAAGCTCCTAATTCTTTTTTTAAAAATTCACCAAAATTTACAGGCGAAAACTTTGGTTTTCCTGTTCCATTTAAGGGTTGAATGACAGCATTCGTGTGCGGGTCGAAAAAGAATGGGCAGGAATAGCGTTCTCTACCACTTTTGTTAATAACGCGGTGAGGCGTTGAACGTAAAAGTCCGTTAGTAAGCCTAGAGAGCATATCCCCCACATTTACAACAAAACTTTCTTCTATCGTTGGTACGTCGACCCATTCACCTTCTCTGGTCTGCACCTGCAGGCCTCCAATTTCATCTTGTGCTAGAATTGTCAGACAGCCAAAATCTGTATGCGGTGCGGAACCATACAGGTCACTTGGACTAGTTTTTGGAATTGATGGATAGTGTAGGAGCCTTAACCAAATAGTTGGTGTGTCGAATGATTGCATTACGCTTAAATCGCTAACGCCTGTGGAAAGAAGTGCCAGCCGCATTAAATTTCTTCCAAGTTTCGTGATATGATTTGTGTATTTTTCTAAAACTTCTTTGAAATTCTTGATTTCTGGCCATTGATTTGGGCCTGAGAGATATACACCGGGTAGCTCAGACCTATCTTCACGCATCATCATAAAACTCTCTGATTGATTTGGCTTTTTGACATCTGCTAGTTTTGAGTTCACGTCAGTTGAGGTATTAATTGCGATATAACCACGATGATTGTGGTCAAGCGCTACTTTCATTTTTTCTGATAGCGGTAGCGAGTGAAAATTTTTTGAAACTTGGAAAAGTTGCTCGATTAAACTTTTGTCAATTCCGTGATTAACAATATATCCAAAACCATGTTTATTATAAGCACTAAAAAACTCCTTTAATAGTGATCTTGAAATTTCTTGATCTTCAATTCCAGCAATATCTATTTTGGGTATCTGCATTAAATGTTTTCTCATTTGCTAGTTTGTCCAAGAAACCTTTTTACCAATTTTATTTCAAAAATTATCCTAGACGAAAACTTGACTAGTATTAAATATTCAAGAAAGTTGTTTGTAATTTAAACTACTATTTGACGAAATAATTAAAAGCGAAACCTCTTATATGAGATCTCATCTACTTTCGCGGGCTTATGCTAGTTCGCCACTTTTATTATTTTTGGCGACATTAGGCTGGGGTAGTAATACAATTGCGAGCCGTTTAGCAGTTGGGGAAGTTTCACCAATGCTGTTAATATTTTTTCGTTGGGGAATAGTTGTTGTAATTTTGGTAAGCTTTTACTGGCGGGAAATGATCTCAGAATGGCCACTCATCAAGCCAAGATTAAGGTGGTTACTAATTATGGGTGGCTGTGGACTTAGTTTATTCAATGCTTTTTTTTACATTGCTGCACATAGTACCACAGCCGTTAATTTGGGAATCATTCAAAGTACTATGCCAGGCATGATATTGCTGGGTTCTTTTATGCTTTTTGGCGATCGTATTAATAAGCTGCAATTTTCAGGTCTTTTACTGACTCTATTGGGTGTTGTCGTAATTGTTACACAAGGTTCGATCGAAAAGTTAATGCAATTAACTTTCAATAATGGCGATTTATTAATGATCTTTGCTTGTTCATTTTATGCCATGTATACGGTAGGATTGAAAAATAGGCCAAAGATACCTGGCATGGTTATGCTAGCTTATTTTTCAGTTGCTGCATTCCTAATGACTATCCCACTGATGATTTTAGAAAATTTAACTTATGGTACGGTTTTACCGGGTGTTAGAGGATTTGCGATCGTCTTTTATATTGCTCTTGTGCCTTCTTTTTTATCGCAAATTTTTTTCATGCGCGGTGTTGACCTAATCGGTCCAGGATCGGCTGGTTTATATGCCAATTTAGTTCCAATATTCTCTGCGATTATGGCTGTTTTCTTACTTAGTGAAAAATTTGCTTTTTTTCACTTAGCTGCAATGATGTTGGTTTTTGGTGGTATAGGTTTATTTGAATATCAAAGTAGACGCAAAGTTGATCTCTAGGACTATTGTTTTCGATTAATCATTTTTTTGAGTAATTTTATGGATATTGAAGAGATAGCAAGCGAAGTAAGCAGTTCAATTAGTTCAGCTAAGCAAATTGAGCCATTTTCAAAAAGAGGTTTAGTTCTTCCCCTGCAGGAAGCCTATGATGTAGCAAAAATTGTAAGACAAAAATTAGGTACAACTGAATTAATAGGTAGAAAAATTGGTTTCACAAACCGTAATATTTGGAACACTTATAATGTGGATCAACCAATTTGGGGACCAATCACAACAAGTAGTGTAAGTTTTTTAGAATCAAACTTTTTAGAAATTGACCTTAGCAAATTTTGTGAGCCTCGCATTGAACCAGAAATAGTGGTTTGTTTAAAACAAAAGCCAAAAGATGGTTCTGAAAATTCTAAAATAAATCTGGATTGGATAGCCCCAGGTTTTGAAATAGTTGACTCTATATATCCAAATTGGAAGTTTTCATTAACGGATGCAATAGCATCGGTTGGGCTCCATGGATGTTTGGTTGTAGGAAAGAAATTTAAGGTGAATGACCGAACTGAGAGGGATTTAATTGATGTAGGAGTAAGTTTGTATAGATGTGGTAGACTTGAAGAATCGGGCAGTGGGGCAAATGTTTTGGATGGTCCAGTTTCTGCAATCCGATATTTACACAATGGTTTGTCTAAGATCAAAAACCAAGGCGGTCTGTCAGCTGGAAATATTATAACTACTGGAACTATGACAGACGCAAAAGCAATCTTTGCAAAAGAAAAATGGAGTGCTAAATTTGACGGTGTAGTTAATTCAGAGTTAAATTTACAATTTTTTTAACAAGGTTACCTTAAATAATGTTTAATTACTCTTGTTCAATTAATATTTAAATATCATAATGATACTATGCGATTCCTATTTCTCTCAGCGTACTCGCATATAAAGCCTCCACATTACCCCGTGGAGGTTTTTTATCGAGTTGCTCAGCTAAATTTGATCCAGAAGTTTCCTACTTCCGTATAGTTGATGTGTCATGACAAAATACATGCGTGGGCAATCATGGTTAGTTGTCCTCATACCCCCCTTAAAGCAACGCCTGACAGGCGTTGCTTTAGTTTTAAGAACTGGTGTTGCTTAGTGAGAATATTATCGTGTTAGCGACGTGGTGTCGCAGAATTTGTAGAATTCGATATTTAGTTGTGACAAGGAATTTCAAAATTCATAAAAATAATTCAGTAAATGCTCTTTGATCAAAGCAAGTTTTCTAAAATTCCTGTAGGCTCTAGCAATAAGCTTGTTGCTGGCAATAGCTTAGCTTTAATTTCAATTTTTTTATTTGCAGCGGGGTTTCCAGCCGCAGAAGTTCTTTTAGATATTTGGCACCCCATTACTCTGATGTTTTTTAGACTCATATTGGCAGTTTCTACACTAGTTGTGGTCTGGGCTCTAATTGAAGGCGTATCCTCAGTTTTGAAGGCGCCTTGGTTAAAAGGAATAAAAATTGGCTTGCTAGGTTTTGGGCTGGGAACAAACTTATTACTATTTGCGCAGTGGTTCACGGACCCTATTACGGTTGCTTTACTGGCAACCTTAATTCCTGTTTCCGCAACTATTTTGGAAGTTTGGGATGGCCGAAGGAAGCTTAATAGTAAGTTTATTCTTGGTTTGACTGCTTCGATAACAGGTGGGTTAATTGCCGTTAGTGAGAATATTTCAATTGATTTGGGTTGGGGAGTTTTGATGGCTTTAGGATCAGGATTTTCTTTCATGTGGGCATCTGATAAAAGTGTAACCAGACTTTCTGAACTATCTTCAATAGCACGCACATCAATTACTTTTTCTGGGGCTGCCGTTTTCACTACAATAAGTTTTGTAATATTTTTAATTTTAGGGTTAACTGAAATTCCGAATTGGCTTACGAGTGATCAGTTAGTGAGTTTGATGATTTATTCTGTAGTTGCCATGGCTATTTCGCAGGTTTTTTTTATAGCGGCCATTGATAAGGTAGGAGTAGCGATCTCATCCCTCCACTTAAATTTTTCTCCCTTTTATGTGATGATAATCCTTTTTGCTTTAGGAGAAGCTTGGGATTTGAGAGCGGCTATTGGTGCATCTATTGTTGCTTTTGGTGTTTGGCTTGCTCAGTCTAAATAAGCTAGTGATTAAAATTATCTAATTACGTACCAAAATAGAAAACGGCGACAGCTAAGTCTAAAAATTTTTAAAAATAAACAGGATTAAAATCTTTGCTCTTTTTCAGAATTCAAAGTTTGATATAATCTGTCTGAATTCGCTTTTTATTCTGAATTACAAGTGATGGTTAACTTGGTTAAACTACGAGATCATAATTACAAATTTATATCCGCTAAGCCTTTTGCCCCAAATCTAGGGGCAGAGGTATACGGCGTTGATCTCAGCAAGCCTGTTTCAGCGGCCCAGTTTGGTGACATTTCCCAAGCCTTTTTGGATCACCAAGTGTTATTTTTTAAAAACCAGAAGGAAATTCCACCGGATGTTCATATTGCCTTTGGTAGGAAATTTGGAGAATTGCATGCTCACCCTGCAGCTCCAACAATGGAAGGTTACCCAGAAATTTTTGAAATTCATGCAGATAAAGATTCAAAGATTGCAAATGGTGAGTTTTGGCACTCAGATGTATCATGCGATGAAGAACCACCACTGGGAACTATGCTACAAATCCATCTGGCGCCTCTTTGTGGTGGTGATACAATGTTCAGTGATATGTATTCAGCCTATGATGCCCTCTCGACACCAATAAAAAGATTGATAAATGGGTTAACAGCTGTTCATGAATCCGAACATATTTATAAAGGCCGTTATGCTGATAGGGGTGTTAATGACACAAATTATATTTTTCCAACGGCGGTTCATCCTATCGTTAGAACACATCCCGAAACAGGAAAAAAAGCATTATTTGTAAATCGTACTTTTACAACGAGAATTAATGGGTTGTCACACGAGGAAAGTGATAGCATCTTGCAGCTTCTTTTTGATCAAGCTGAACACATAAGCCATCAAATCCGCTTTAGTTGGTCAATTAACGATCTGGCTTTTTGGGATAATCGCTGTTGCATGCACCGCGCTATTTGGGATTACTGGCCGGAAGAGAGAAAAGGTCGAAGGGTTACAATTAAAGGTGATCGCCCAAAATAAAATTAACTTGATATGAGGATATAAAAGCTTAATTTTTTATTATGTTTTGGATTTTATTTTTCATTTTTTTACTTGCTTGTTTTTCTGCCGGAGCGACCGGTGGGCTTTTCCCACCAGGTTCGTGGTATTCAAATTTAAAAAAGCCTAGTTGGACCCCACCCAATTGGCTATTCCCCGTGGCGTGGACCTCACTTTATTTCTGCATGTCTTTTGCTGGAGCAAGAGCCGCTATATCACCAGATAATGGCATAGCTATGGCTCTTTGGTCTCTTCAGATTGCTTTAAATACGCTGTGGTCACCAGTATTTTTTGGATTAAAGAATGTTAAGTTGGGACTTATCGTATTGATAGCACTTTGGTTATCAGTTGCCTGCACAATGCTTGCTTTATGGCAGGTCGACTGGATGTCGGGATTACTATTTTTACCCTATCTAGCCTGGGTTTCTGTTGCAGGGGCGCTAAACGCGTCTGTTTGGCGGCTAAATCTGGAAGAAAATAATCAATGAACAGAAGTTTGCAATAGTTATGGAGTTATTAATTACGCGTCTTGGTTAGATGCGCATCACTAGTCCATCTGGATCGTAAGGTGACATTTGAATAACTTTAGCATCTTTTTCAACGCCAACAACATGAACCTTGAGTTTTTGATTTTCCATAGCAAGATCGCTATTTACTAAAGCCATTGCGAGTGATTTTTTTAAAGTATGGCCATAACCTCCTGACGTTACAAATCCAACTAAACTGTCGTTATTCCAAACAGGTTCATATCCACTGGCGTCAGCCTCGTCAGCATTGATTTCCAGCATAACGAGTTTTTGTGAAGGTCCATTTCCATCTCTTTCTTTGACAGCGGCAGCCTGGCCAATAAAATGTTCTTTGTCCCAGTCAATCCACCGGTCCATTCCTGTCATTCCGGGGGTATACCCTTGTGTGAATTCAGCTGACCAAATTCCAAAACCTTTTTCTAATCTTAAAGATAATAAGGCATTGAAACCAAATTCTCTGATGCCGCATTCAGCACCCGCTTTGAGTAACAAACGACGTAAAGATATATGGTCGCCCATTCGGCAGTGTATTTCATAACCCAGTTCTCCAGTAACTGAGAGGCGGCCAACTTTGGCACGGATCAAACCTATGTCCATAATTGCACAGCCCATAAATTTTAATTCATCAATAGAGCGGTCTGTGATTTTGGATATCACGTCTTTAGAATTTGGGCCTGAAAGAGAAAATCCAGCCCAGTCTTCGCCGAGGTCTGTGATTGAAACGCCTTCAATAAGATGGTCACTGAACCATCGCATATGCCAAGCACGCAAATAATAAGATCCCATTATCCACCAGGTTCCATCTCCCCAATTGAATAAGGTTAAATCACCCTTCAATTTGCCTTCTTCACTAAGCATAGGAGCCAAACCAGCTCGGCCTGGTTTAGGAAGTTTTGAGGCCAATAGGTTATCGAGCCAAGCTTCAGCATTAGGCCCTGACACTTCAAATCTTGAGAAGCCGGTTATATCAAGTAATCCTACCTCTGTACGAACGGTTTTACACTCATTAGCAACCAAGGGGAATGCGTTGGAACGTTTAAGTGAGGGGTTTTCCTGGAATCCTTCAGATGCAAAGTATAGTGGTACTTCGAGATCCCAACTATTTCCCCACTGGCAACCCGCTGCCGTCATGGCATCGTGCGCTGGTGCCATTTTTAATGGACGCCCCGCTGGTAACTGTTCATTTGGATAAGTCATAACGAAGCGTCGAGAGTAGAATTGACCCGTAGTTTGCTTTATAAATTCTCTATTTTCCGCAAACTTGCCATATCTGGCGACGTCCATACCATAAACATCTGCTTCTGGCTCGCCATGGATCATCCACTCTGCAAGAGACTTGCCTACGCCCCCGCCTTGGAGAAAACCGGCCATAACTGCACAAGCGCACCAGTAACCTCGTTTGCCAGGAACTGGCCCAACAAGAGGGTTACCATCGGGTGAAAAAGTAAAAGCACCATTTACCCAAGTTTTAATGCCAACATCTTGTAATGCAGGATAGCGTTCAAACCCTAATATAAGTTCATTTTCTATCCTATCTGTTTGCTCCTGGAACAATTCCATTCCATAATCCCAGGGTGCACCATCCATGGCCCAATGTTCGTGGTTTATCTCATAGATACCTAGCAGAACACCTTTTTGATCTTGCCTCAAATAAGTGAAACCTTCCAGGTCGACAGTCATAGGAACTTCAAAATCTAAGACTTCTAGATCAGAAATTGTATCTGATATCAAATAGTGGTGTTTTAGGGGAGATACTGGTAACTCAACACCAGCCATCCGACCAATTTGCTTAGCCCATAACCCCCCAGCATTTACGACATGCTCACAGGTTATTGTTCCTTTATCTGTTTGAACCCGCCAACCGTCCTTTGTTTGCTCTAATGCCTCCACTTTTGTGTGTTCAAAATATTCAGCGCCTCGGTTTCTGGCCGCTTTTGCATAGGCATGAACCGTACCTGTTGTATCTAAATAACCTTCCCGATCAGCCCACATACCTCCCAGTAAGCCTTCGGTAGACATAATTGGATTAAGTTCACGCGCTTCCCTAGGCGTTACAAGTCTACAGTCAGAAATACCAATTGATTGGTAGACTCTATATGCTGATTGTAACCATTCCCATCTATCTGGCGTGCCAGCCATTGTTAGACCACCAGTCATATGCAGACCAATATCTTGCCCACTTTCAGCCTCAATCTCTTGCAACAAGTCAATTGTGTAGGCCTGAAGGGCAGAAATATTTGGATCAGCATTTAGTGCGTGTATTCCACCTGCTGCGTGCCAACTTGAACCTGCAGTAAGCACTGATCGTTCAAGCATGCAAACGTCTGACCAACCAAATTTTGCTAAATGATAAATAACAGAGGCACCGACTACGCCTCCACCAACAACAACAACCCTATAATGAGATTTCATTATATTACTCCCTATAAAGCTCTGCGCTTGCAGATTTAATCTGCTATGCGTCTAACAACTTGGAAAGCTTAAAGCCCATTGATAGATTTACGTTACTAAACTTCTTAAAGTAGAGTAATTGCAATAGCGCCAAAAATAAGTGTGATTACGACTTGAAAAAGACCCCACGGAGCGGCTTTATATTTTTGATAGATGGTCATTCAAATAATAAAGAAGGCGTGTTGCATTTTTCCTGAGAACAACATGCGTTAAAACATCGGCTAGTTTTTTAAATTAGAAAGCCGATGGGTTTAAATTCCTACCTTTAAAATTAACTTTTAGTTCAATTTATAATCTATGGGTGGAAATAAGTAATCCTCATCTTTTTTAATGGTTGGCGCCTTGTGCCTAGGCAATCTAGGCAGGCCTAATCCTGTATTTATCATACGAAGATAGTCACGATAGCTCATGCTCATTAACGGTTTAATCGGGCCAATAAATCCCTCATCTTGATTTGGTTTGTTCATAATTATCCTCCATCAATGGAAAAGACGTGCAAAATTTATGCCACATAATTAAATTTTAGGATAAACTAAATGATCAGTTTTTTGGGTTATATGGTAAAATTTAAACTCACATCGCATTAAATTTAATTCAAATGAAAGATCCTAAATTTAAGGTTAGGAAAGCTTACTAGCTGATGCAAATAAACTTATTGACATACACAATAGAAAAACATCAATTGGCATATTTGAATTAATATTTTAAATAGCTCTGAACTTTTACATCACTTATAAAGAGATTAAACATGCCGTACGAGCCAATAAAATTGCCAGATCGTGTTCAGCTATCAGAGGACGAAGCTATTCAACAATCGCAAATTTTTTTTGAATATATGTGTAAGCGCCACTCAGTTAGAGATTTTAGCAGTAGTCCAATTTCAAAAAGAATTATTGAGAACATTATAGCGACAGCTGGTAGAGCTCCGTCTGGGGCTAATCAGCAGCCTTGGCACTTTGTCGCCATTAAGGACCTAAGTATGAAGAAAATGATCCGTGAAGCTGCTGAAAAAGAAGAACAAAATTTTTATACTGGTGGAGCTAGCGATGAGTGGATTTCTGCTCTAGAACCCATTGGTACTGGAATATCGAAACCTCATCTTACAAAAGCACCCTGGTTAATTGTGGTATTTTCTGAACGATATGGAAAAAAAATGGATGGTTCACGAAGCAAAAACTATTATGTCCCTGAAAGTGTTGGAATAGCCATGGGGTTTCTTATTGCTGCTATCCACAATGCTGGACTAGTATGTCTGGAACATACACCCAACCCAATGAAATTTCTAAATAATTTGTGTGGTAGGCCAGATAACGAAAAACCGATAATGATATTACCAGTTGGCCACCCAAGTGAAGGGGCAACCATACCAAAAGCCGCAAAATTAAAAAAGCCACTGAATGAGATTTTGTCTGTTTTCTAATCTGTGAATTATTTGGTCTAGAAGAATATAAAGCAAATATCTTTTGGTTCCGATATAATCATCTTTAGAAAATGAATAGGTTTTAGCTAAAATGGTACCGCCAAAAATGAAAGTTGTTCTGGTTGAACCGGAAATACCATTTAATACTGGTTCAATTGGTAGGACTTGCGTAGCGCTGGATTTAGAATTGATTTTAATCGGACAACTCGGTTTCTCTTTGGACTCATCTTCGGTAGCGCGGTCAGGGACCCGCTACTGGAATTTTGTGCAAATAAGCCTTTACGAAAGTTGGGATGAGTTTCTACTGAAACGTTTACCTCCAAAAGACCAACTTTATCTATTTGAAGAAGATAGCCCAAAAAGTTTTTATACTCCAATTTATCATCAAGACGCATATTTAGTTTTTGGCTGTGAGTCGAAAGGGCTGCCAAAATCAATCCGTGAAAGCCTAAAAGATAGAATTTTTTCGCTTCCAATAAAAAATAAAGCTGTAAAATCCTTGAATTTGGCAAATACAGCAACGGCAGTTATTTACCAAGCTATGCGGGATTATCTGTAATAATAACCTAGCGTTTGGTCAAAGATTAGTGACCTTAGAACTGGTCTATCGTTAAAACGACGAAGTATTTCTGCTTTTTAAAATTATGCGAATTTAGATAAATCTACTCGTCTTTTTGCGACAGTTTGCCAGTGCAAAAATTATAAAAATTTCTAGTTGGCATAAAAAATGCTTACATAAAAGCTAGTAACCCCGCGGGTACTGGGTCTCTAATAGCTTTTTCCTCCCTGTTGAGCCGATTAGAGGCCCTTTTTTGTGAATAATTTTGGGTTAAAAATTCTTAAAGCCTTAATTAATATTTGTATACAAATGAACACTACGGTAAGTGTTTATTTTTTAACATTTTTTTATGTATACTATTGTATTTGTTGACTTTTCTTGAAACACATTTATTTTTACTCCATGGCAAATGAATGTAAAAAATGTAACGTCGTACACAATTCTTTAGCTGAAAATTGCTTTAGTTGCGGTGCATCGCTTAAAAGATTAAAGGTGTCGCGTCTAATGCCGGGTTTCCCTACTGTCATAGCGACTACCTTTTTGTCGCTGAGTGTAGTGATATTGAACGTTAATCTCTTTACAGGTGGCTAGTATGATTACTTGGAAGCAAATTTTTGGCCCCAATTTTAGCGTTGCCCAAATCGAGATCCTATTAATGATGGGCGCCTTTGGAGCAATCCTATCAGCGATTTTTGTTCTAATTTACTTGTATGGACAGCTAGCAGACGATCTTTAAAGAATAATTAGCTATCCACTTACATATGCTGCTTGATTTTGAGGTCTGTACCAGTTCTTCTGATTGTGAAGGCGGCCCAATAGATCGCGTAAATCAGCAACCTCTTGCCTTATTTCACGGTACGAAGCTATATCCGTTGTATTTTCGTGATTATTATCGGTCATTAAAGTCATGGTAGAGGATCTTCTGGCTATAACAGAATTTAGAGCGTCCTCAATGAGATCAATATCGCGTAAGCCCAAGTTAAATTCGGTATTAGGTTTTGACATACTGTAATCTCCAAATATTATTTTTAGTAGCTATAGCCTGTGTGAAAAATAGAGCAATGAGGCTTAAAAAGTCAACAAATACAATAGTATACTTTATTTTCCCAATGAAAATAACAAGTTAAAATTGTGTTCATTAGTATACATTATATTTGGTTACCCCAAATACTCATTCGACTCGTTTTGGAGGCTGTGGGTTATTTGCGGGGTTTGAATCTATGAAGCTTATTTCAACTATATCATCACCACTATCCAGGTTCTTTAGGCCCTGTTCAATAGAACTGGCCAGTTCTTTACTGTAAACTTGGTTATTGCCTTCGTAAAAAGCAAAAGATTTTAAATGTTTTGCTTTTTTATCGGGATTATCAATCGTAGATTTTGTCCAATGATATAATTCATACTGCTCGATCCCTTCCCTTTCCGCTTCTTCGCAATATTCTGCAAATGCATCAAAAGTACAAACAAGTCTGGCTCTATTATCAGAAGCAATTTTAATGATCGCCTTAGACAGCCCTAAATCATTTTCGCCGCGTAGATCTCCTGAGAGCTTATCCGAAACCTTTATCCTAATTTGATATAGCCAGTTAGACATTATAAATTCCTATATTTTTATCAGTTTAAGTTATTTTAACTAGAAAATAATATGATAGAACTAAATCTAGTTAATATTAATAAGTTTCAAGCTATGCCTTTTACCTAAGCAGGATTTTTAAAATGTTTCAGTCGTTTTTTCCGCAGCCTAAATTGTTCTTTTCGTCATTGGCTATATGGAGTGGGGTATTAATTTTAGTATGGTATTTTTTCGGTATAACAATAGGTGAAGCTATTGGTTTTGATTTAACTGAAACTGATACTGTTATTGGCTTAGGTCATTTTATCACATCAGAATTTTTGTGGTTTGATATGTATTTTGCATTTGGTGCGCTCGTATTTTTCTTTGTGTGGCGCTCGCGGAGCCCACATGAGTGGCAGGTCTGGTCAGTTTTGGGCTCAGCCTTGCTAATATTTTTGTCATACGCATCAGTTCAAGTTTCAGTAGTAATCAACGCTTGGTATGGACCTTTTTATAATGATATTCAAACAGCGCTTACAGGTGATGGCGGCATAACGGCTAGCGACCTGTATAGTCATTTTTTAATCTTTTGTACCATCGCATTTCCTTATATTTTATTTATAATTTTAAATCGGTTTTTCACTGCTCACTATATCTTCCGCTGGCGTACAGCGATGAATAATTATTATGTTGAAAGGTGGAAGCAGGTTCGTAATATCGAAGGAGCATCACAACGTATTCAGGAAGATACCATGCGGTTTGCTGCCATTATGGAAGGGCTGGGCGTAGCTTTCGTAGATTCTGTCATGACGTTGATAGCGTTTTTGCCAGTTCTAGCGGCTCTTTCAGTTCATGTTGAAACGTTGCCAATACTTGGAGCTATACCTTACCCGTTAGTCTTCTTATCGATTGTTTGGTCTCTTTTCGGAACCCTTGTGCTAATTTTAGCTGGCATTAAATTGCCTGGGTTAGAATTTAAGAACCAACGGGTAGAGGCTGCATTCCGAAAAGAGTTAGTTCTTGGTGAAGAAGATGAGCAGAGTGCCAACCCTGGAACTTTAAGAGATCTTTTTGTGAATGTTCGCCGAAATTATTTTAGAATTTATTGGCACTATACATATTTTAATCTGTTTAGATATATGTACATTCAAGCCGACAATGTAGTTGCATATATCTTTTTAGTACCAACAATTGTTTCTGGGCGTATAACTCTCGGTATAATGAATCAAATTTTAAGGGCTTTTGGACAGGTGGCCTCCTCGTTTCAATTTTTGGTTTCATCGTGGACGACTATCATAGAGCTGATATCGATATACAAAAGGCTTCAGGCTTTTGAGGCTGCTATTAGCGATCAACCTCTTCCAAAAATTGATCAAGAATTCATTGAATCAGGATCACAGGAGATTTAATCTTATATAGAATTTGCATAGGGTCACGATAATTGTAAAACTTGGAGATGGTATGTATTGCAGAGTTGTCAATGTGAAAGCATTATCTGAATTACAAATGAAAATGATTGTTGCTTACATAGAAACAACCATGTTGCCCCGCAATTTGGGCGCTGGGCAGATATCGGGTGAGGTTTTTTCTATAAGTGCGGCTGAAGTTTTTGCTGTTTCGCGTTTCAATGATAAGGCTACTGCGGATAAAATTATGTCATTGATGAAGGAAGAGCTGAAGGAAATAGCAAAAGGTAGTAAAATGACAGTTTTAGAGGGTCCTCTTTTAATTGAAGGTTAGATGAAAAATTCAGTTAGCCCCGTGGAGCCTTAAATTGCAGAAATTTGCTTTCTAAAGATTGGCTTTTGCCATTTAAACATATTTAACCGAATGAATATATAATAGTACTCTATACGTCAGAAAATTTGGCAGGCCGTTTATTAAACTTAAAAAAATTGAGTATTTGAAAGATAGGTCCAAAATTTTGGATTGGTTACCTTACGTTTTAAAATTTATTCTTTGATACACTTTTATAAGTGATTAAGATTGCGGCTATCAACAGTGAGGAAAAGTTATGGATCAAACTTTAAGAGCAAGTATTCAAACAAGTACTTTTTATTATTTTATGATTGCATTGGTGCTTACCACTATTAGTCAATTGACAACAATGACTGTGATTATTTTTGGTGATATATCAGGAAAAGAGAATGTAATTGCGGCTTCCGTTGTTGGGCCTGCACTTATTGGCTCCTTTGGAATTATCAGACTGTTAACGAACATGGGTTACTTGGTTGCTGATATGGACAAAGACATGAAAGCTACAACCTACGGTGCTGGAATATCTGCAATACCGTTCTCAATACTGAAATTAATTTTTGCAGCTATCTTTTTGCTTGTTGCTGTAGTTCAACTAACGGCCATTTATTAATCAACTTTGTCAAAGGGTCCGAGCCTTTGGACCCTTTGATTGATTTCATATATCAATTACGCTTTGCATAGAAACCTGCAGCAATAATTGCAAATATTAGTGCTTGATAAAAGAATGGGTTATTACCAATTGGGTCTCCACTGCTAAAAATTAGGTACAGGCCACCGATGGCAAATATAGCCCAGCCTACAGAATGAATTATCATAAATTCTGATATATTTTCTAAGCTAACATATTTCCTGGTTGCGATAAGAACGTATGCTATAACTAGCAAGGCTAATCCTGTATTTTGTAATTGTGCGCTTGCCAAGTCTGAAATTAAATCTGCGGGTACTGTCATTACAGACCAGTACGAATTAGGTGCTAGAAAAAACCAAAGACCATAGATAACACCAACTGCGGGTGTAAAAAGCATCATTTTTTGTTGCATATCTAATCTCCACTTTTTGATAAGAAGAAACTACCATAGATTAGTAATTTTTTATAAAATAATTATTCATTATCATTTTTGAATTATGCGGCTCTGCCTGGTTCCACCCAAAATACTATATCCATCCTAACTTTATTGCCAATCAATGTCGCTTTAATTGAGCCGGGTAGGCTGCTCAAAACAGCTTTTATAAGGTTTGTATGCGGTGCACCTGTTTCAAAGTTTAATTTACTTTCCATTATTTTGTTAAAGCGTGCTAAGTTCAATTCTTCTGATTTTCTTGTTGTAGCTATTAGAACTGTAAATTGAATCTCTTTCATAGTTTGGGATTGCCTTCCCTCACTAATCTCGAATTTTAGTTCGTTAGGTTCATGTGCTTCTTGGCAGTATGAAATTAAATGATGGAGCATTACTTTTAGGGAGCTAATAGGAATGCTATATTCAACTTCTGATACAGAACTCGTTTCCACCTTAACTTTTATACCATTCCAATCAGTAAAAAGCTCATAAGGATGTGTGAATTTCATCAATATATGGCTTAAATCTTGGAGTGTTAAAGTCGCCGTGTCGTCAGAAAGATAATTTCCAGTTTCACTAATTTTTGAAAGATTAAAAGAAAGATCACGGACGCGATCTCGAATATGTTCAACTTGTAGATTAACTTTCTCTTTATCGGTATTTTCCAGTAAACCTTTGGTTAAATCCATTTGTGAAGCTAAGCTAAACGCTGCTATTTTTAATTTAGTTTTTTCAGCTTCAGACCTTTCCTGAGCCTCAGCGACCAAATCATAAGACGATTTATTTTTTTCAATTAGGGATTTATTTGCTTCTATTTCTTTAAGATACATTTTTTCGTACTGGTCGACTAATGTTCTAATTGCAAAAACAAGAATGCAAATTAGCATTAAACAAGATAAGTGCACCGCAATAATACTTGAATGTGGTAAGTTGCCTGAGTCAGTTGGCAGAAATGTTTCCGTAGTCGTTAGATAAAGTGCGGTTGTAGCTAAGATGCCTGACGCGATAACAATTCGGCTGGAAAACTTAAATGCCATTAAGCCGCACGCTAAAACAAGAAATACATCAACAAAAATAATTGAGCTATTCCGTATCCCAGCCAGTAAAAATAATAAAAAATAAATGATAACTGTAACGTTCAAACGAAAACTGTTTGACTTTGTTTTAGCAAAGGCGACGAAAACAAAGAGTGCATAACATAAAATTATAAATACTTGGTGGAGGGGTAAAAAATCGACGAATAAGTTTCTATGACCAGCTATGATTACTGCAGGAAAAGCAACCACTGATATGATAATTGAAGCGGTCTTTAGACTTTGGTCAATTATCCCGTCTAAGTTTTCTATTCTGCTTTGCATTTTATTAACCTAAACTTTTTCTGCGCTATTATAAAATTTATTTAAGGTTTACCTAAAGCTTTTTTCAGCATCATGGATTATTTTACAGACGTTATTGTTAAAAGGTGTTGAAATTTTTAATTTAGCTGCGAGAGGCGGTATGGCCCCGTTAATAAAGTCTATTTCTGTTTTTTTATTACTCTCAAAGTCTTGAAGCATTGATGGCTTGGCAGATCCAACTCGTTTAGCAAAATCAGTGACATAATCAACCGGATCATCAAATGAAAACGGGACACCTTTTGCTAGCCCAACTGTGTAAGCTTCCCGCATACAATTTAAAGCAAATGTCCAATATTCTTCTTTATTTAAGAGATCTTTGACGTTGCATCTAAAAATAGAGCAGGGGCCTGATAAGGTCACATTGCAAAGTAATTTCTCCCAAATCAACTGCTCAATATTTTCGTAAATTTCGGTTTTTAATCCGCTGGAGCGCCAGGCTGAAACTATATTTTGAAGTTCGCTATCACTCATTTTATTTGAAATTGAGCCCAGTCTGATTTGTTTGTTTGCTGTATGAATTATGCTTCCGGGTGCCTTCAAACTAGCTCCAAAACCTTCGGCAACCCCTAAAATAATGCTATTTTTTGGCATATACTTCAAAATTATATCGCCAGCGCCCAAACCATTTTGAATTGTAATTATAGGAGAATTTAAATTTATTTGATCTTTAAGGTTTTTAATACTTTCTTCTAACTTCATAGCCTTGGTTGCAATGATATAGAAATCGCAATCCTTTATATCTAAAACGTTTGTACTGGCTCTTATATTTTTTGCGATAATCTGTCCGTCAGGACCTTCTATAATAAGGCCATATTTGTTGATATGATCGACGTGATCTCGCCAAACATCTATTGCAATAACTTCATGCCCAGCTTTGGAAAATCTTGCAGCATAGATTGATCCCATTGCGCCGGTCCCAATAACAGCAATTTTCATTAATCTGGCCTTTTTAAATCAAGAGAAAATCGATTAATTAATTCATTGATTATTTTACTCGGTAAGTGATTTGGTCGATATTCGCTCAATATTTTCGATGCCTGAGCTTCTGCCCTTTGACCCATATGTAGTTGTTCGCTTGTTGCCCATTCTTCTATAGATTTACGCTCTGCAATCTCTGGATAATAGAAGTCACTTTTCATTCGTGCATAAGTTTCAGGATGCCCTAAATAATGGCCATCATTATTGACCACCTCCTTAATACTCTCATACATCAAAGTTTCATCATTTATTTCTGGCACCATATTTGATCTAAATATGGTACCAATCAATTCGTTGTCTGCCACCATGGCACTATAATTTACAGCCATTAAACTAGCTTGCGAACCTGCGGCTTGAGTTATCAAATTAGCACCTATTTGGACAGCACTATTAATTGTAAGCGCTTTCTCATAACCTGATTGAAAGTCAATTGAGTTACTGTCCGTAGCTCCTGCTATGACCGAGCATGGTATTTCCCAATATCGAAGAACTTGAACTGCAGCTGCAGTTGCCATTAATTGCTCTGGGGCTCCACCGGCCATTCCACCAGTCCTTAGGTCTGTTATCATTGGGCGAGGTCCAGCAATACTTTCTGCTTCTGGGTTAATAAGGTGAATTGAAACTAAGCCCGCAAGAGTTTCAGCCAAAGTTTGAGAAACAGACCCCGCAACTGTTACTGGGCTGGAAGCTCCAAGTTGCCCAAATACGTTGCAGTGAACAGGGATACCTAGATTAGCAGCTTTCAGCATTACCTTCACACTTTCTGGATCGAATCTTAATGGCGGCACCGCGTGATTTACATTCAACGAAAGAAAAGGTCTTTTCCTGAAACTCTCTTCACCCCCCGCAATTTTGTAACATAACTCGGCTATAGCATTAACGTGTGAGAAATGTGCCGCTTGGACTATAACATGCTTAGAGGTTCCTGCTAAACTTGCAGCAGCCGTAGAGAGATCAAACTCTAATGGATCTTCAATATCGCCCGCAACTAGGGATCTTGCAAAAAAACTAATATTGGGCAGCCTATCAGCCAATCGTGCAGCGTTGTATAAATCTTTAAGTTTAGATGGAACATATTCATTCGTCTTAGAATTTTGTAAATTTGGGGCAGCTCCACCCGTTCCTGCATAAACATGATTTCCCCCAACGTGCAGATCATTTTCAATAGTTTGACCGGCCAAAAGTACAACCCGTTGGTGTTTCGCTATTGTATTTTCAATTAAATTGGGAGGGTATATTAATCTGTCTCCCTCTAACTTACCACCACGCTTTAGAACCAGTTCACACAATTCTTTTGGGGCGTCTGACATTCCTATTTCTGCAAGAATTTTTATCGCAGCGTCAGCAATTTTCTTTACACTATTAGTTTCTATTGGAGAATATACTTTTTCATTTACAAAGTTTTTTAAGTTGTAGTTTTTTAACTCAGCTTCGTTTTTAGGCTTTCTTCTTTTGCGGCTCATGTTTAGCTCAATCTAGATGTAAATTACTTTTTATTTTTTTTATGTGACTTAGTTTGAAAAATTTTTTCTTCATAATCCTTTTGAAGTGACTTCAATTCATATAAGATATTTTCTATATCTTCGGGTTGCTTAAGGATTATATCTAAGACATCGCCCTCCAGTATTTCTGGTGATGTTGTTTTTTTCAAATCTACATACTGGAACGGCACAACAGGTTTGTTAAAACCCTTTAATTCAATAGCTTCTTGGGCCTTAAATTTAAAATCTTTTTCTAAAAGTGTCTTTGTTTCAGGAGCAACTAGTATCTTTTTGGGCTGACATATGGATTCTAACCTAGAGGCTAAATTTACGGTACTACCTAGCACAGTATAATCTACACGTTGCACTGAACCAAAGTTTCCGACTGTGCAGTAACCCGTAGAAATGCCCATTCTTACTTGCAAACCTTCTGTGATTCCGCGATCTTCACGCCAATTTCTGTCTAGTTCAGCCACTTTGTTTTGCATAGCTATAGCCATACTCAGACACTTTGATGCATCTTCTTTTAATCCATCGCTTTCGGGGTCTCCAAAAAAAACTAAGATTGCATCTCCAATAAACTTATCAATTGTTCCACCGTATTTTAAAGCAATATCTGTCATTGCAGAAAGGTAAGCATTTATAAGTTCTGCTAGAAGATCAGGGTCGAGTGAGTCTGAAAGATCGGTGAAACCTTTTATATCTGAAAAAAATACAGTTATTTTTTTTCGTTTATAGTCGTTCGTCTGTTC
>TARA_B100001057_G_scaffold457959_1_pt1 | contig 19336 bp, 21 predicted proteins | sample TARA_B100001057 | Tara Oceans TARA_B100001057 (sample SAMEA2621839) | marine metagenome | biome: marine biome (ENVO:00000447); feature: surface water layer (ENVO:00002042); material: "saline water (ENVO:00002010), including plankton (ENVO:xxxxxxxx)" | depth 5 m
TACCTGACTTGGAGGTTGATTAACCTGCGCTGTAGGATTGACTGTAACATTTAAATTAAAATTATTTCCATTACAGCCCTCTGCAGTTGAAGATGATACTATGTAAGACAATGTTGCAGGTGACGAAGTATTGTTTGTTAAAGTTTGAAATATATTGGGACCGTTTCCTTGGACCCCCCCAGTAACTGCATTTTCAGGAAAACTTATTGGTAAATCCCATGTAAAGATTGTACTAGCTGGCAATATGTCTGAACTAGAAAGATTATCAATTAGGCTGAAAGATTGATTTTCACATATTACTAATGTTTTATCTGAAATTAGTGGTTTGGGATTAATGATAAATGAAAAATCTATTGATTCTCCCATACAATCATTAGTGTAAGGAGCAACAGAATAAGTTACAGTCCCTGAGACATCGCTGTTATTCATTAGTTGGTGCGAAGGTAAGCTAGAACCTACTCCGTTATTAAAATATCCTGATATGTAAGAATCACTAATTGTTGTCCACGAATAATTAACTCCCGATGATAAAGAAGATTCAAATAAAATATTGTTAGTTAAATCACCTGAACACAGGACTTGGCTATTACTTGAATTATTAATTTCAGGAATTTGATTTATGAACAAAATAATTTCGTCATAGTTACTATCCTGACAATCACCATCAACGGTCAGACTTATTGTAAAGTCTTTAAAATTATTAAATGAAATTATAGGATAAGGGTCATTTGCACTGGTATTATTGATAAAATCATAATCAGACGGATCAACATCAACTCCAGTAATTGACCAGGAATATGATGAAGGTGCATATGGAATATCGCTATAAGCTGGAGTGTATTGGTCAAAGAAATTAACAGTGTAAGGAATACTGCTGGAGATAATACAAATCTGATCACTAGAATCAGCAAATGTAACTGATGGAGAACCTTCAACGATTAATTCTTTACTAACGGATGTGAATCCACATAAATTTGTAATCTCTTGAGTAATTGTATAAACTCCTGCTTGGTTAAAGTTAATTTGAGGATTTTGGGAGTTTTCGTTAAAGGGATTAATAAAACTAAAGCCTTGATCGGGGCTAATTGTCCATAAGTAACTAGGGTTCTGACAACTAAAGTTATTAAGATTAGAATTATCAATTAATGATACCGATCCACCAACACATAAACTTGAAACTTCTTGGTTATTACTTATTATATTAAAGTCATAAATCCCACTGTTGTCTGGAAAAGTTTCAACATTAACAACATATGGAGATTGATTTTCGAGAGGAAAATAGGATGTTTGTTGACAAAAAAGCTCATTAATAGAAATTAATCTAAAGGTCCAGCAACCTGGAATTAATTGATTAGCAGGAATAACTATATCAATTAAATTATCTCCATTAATATCTGTCAACCAATTATTGTTATCGTCATAGATTTCTCCATACAAATAACTAGGCTCATATAACAATCCATTAGGGTTTGTAATTTCCCAATAAAAAACCGCTTCATCGCTACATTCAGCATATCCGTATTGACCTAAGGTTGTCAAGTTTGTAACTACTAAATCTTGATTTTCACATATTGATTCAGATTCAAATAGAGCTTGTGGGGCTAGACTAGTATTAATTTTTTTTTGTACTCCGTTACCAATAGTTCTGTATTCGCAACTTGATAATGCGGGAGTGTTGTATTTGTTATAAAGTTGTTTATCAACATTAAAGTAACCTGTTAATTCACCAGAACCAATCCCACAAGATAGACTACTGTACACATGAGATAGTGTATTATTAAATAAGATTTCTGCATGTGTATATAATTCAGGGTCTGAATTGTCTCCAAAATCAATTGTATAATAAGAACCTCTATAATTTTGCCTAATACCAGTATTCTCCCTATCAATATAAAAATCAACAATATTACCAACGCATATTTCCTCTCCTGAGGCATTCGCAATTGTCGTAGAACTTCTATGAAGAACAAAAACAATAGTATATGCAGAGGATATTCCGCTTGAATTTGTATTTGTTACCATATAATTATAGGTTCCTATTGGAAGATCATCAGCCATAGTGAAGTTGGATGATTGCAACTCACCTAAATTTATAATACTGTTATTAATAACATCGATTCGAGAAATATTGTAAGTATTAGATGAATCGAAGTTTGAAATTCTTACTCTTCTTAATTGTGAAATTATAGTACCTGAAGTTGTTGAGGGTTCTGCAAGTAGTGAACCAAACATTGGATCAGTATAAAATTGATCATTATTTGTACAATCAAAATATTGACTATTTACTGGAGTGGAAGAATATGTGATTAAGCTAGATCCTGAAATATTAGTTTGAATTGTTACATCGACAGATGTTTCCGATGGTAATAGGCCATATGATCCATTTGATAAAAGTGCTTTAGTTGCGACAACTCTGAGTTTATAATCTCCAACCTCATTTATAGTTGGGATAATTCCATTAAGAGTTGTTGTGAAAAATGAATTAGAAATAGATTGATCAAGAATTGTTGTATTACTACTGAATGTTCCAGAACTATTTGACAATTCAATATAGAATTGATTGTCATCACCATCATCTCTAAATTCAAAAATTCCAGATGGATTAAAATGTATTGAAACACTACTTTCAGGTGCATAAGTTAATGAAGAATCAAAATGAATTAATTCAATAGATGCTACGTTTTGCTGGGAATTTCCAAAATAGGAAATAAATACTATGATTAAAGTTCTAAAAAAATTAATATTCATTTAAAAAATTTTGTTGAATATATTAATTATGATTGCAAATTAAAATAACACATGTTTTTTTGATTTTGTCTTCCAACCAGCTTGGGACTCATAATCAACGAAATGAATTAATAAGTCAGCTTGGCTTTGGTATTTAACAAAATAGACACTTTTTTCAGCTTGACTTTTATAGCCAACAAAAAACCACAGACCTTGATTATCTTTTACCTGACTTTTATATTTTACCTTATGTACTAAAAGATCAGCTTGACTAGCATAATCAACTACATAAGCCTTAAAATCAGCTTGACTAGCATAATCTACACTAAATATTGTTTGTGCTTTTGCAAAGCTAAATACAAATATTAGTATGGGAGTTAAAAAAAAACGTTTCTTGGTCATATTAATATCTATCTAACAATAAACTTTGCCTGAGTTGTATGTTCAAAATCAAGTACCTTAAGGATATAAATTCCTGGATTTAAACCAGAAACGTCAAATTGCTTTTCGTCAAAATATTCAGATAAGATTTGACCCAACTGATTATAAATAATTACTTTAAAATGGTTTGATTTTACGCCACTTAACTCAATGAATTTTTCACTTATAGTAGGATAAATTAAAATTTTAGGGGCATCTAGATTATCATAAGAAAGCAATGACCATGTATCATTAGCTTCAGGACCATTCCAAATAAGAGTGGCTAAATATGGATTGTCAATAAAAGGATTTCGGTTGCCCTGAAAGGAATATATAACATCATTTCTAGTTAGTTCTAAATTTGAAACTGGGTCTTCTTCGTTCCATTCAAGAAAAAGATTGGGCATATCATTATCATTTGAATATGAGCGAGGACCCGTAGCTGAATTAATAGCTTGGCACTGTCCGGGATATCTCAAATACATATACATAATAATTCTTGCAACATCCCCTTTCCATTCATCTCCAGGGTAGAAAAAATTCCCAATTGTTTTTGAATTACCAGATCCAGTTGTAAATAATCGATTACTTCTTTGAGAATTTTTTTGAGAATCTGCTGCCCTGAGGTTGTGGACGTCTGTTCCAGGACCAGGTAAAGATGTTGTTAAAACAGGATCACTCAATGATTTAGCAAAAACATGTTCTCTGTTCCATAAACCAATACAAGAACCTGTATGGCAGGTATCATAAATATAACGAGTTCTATCTGTAATAAACTCATTATCATCATCATTGTATCCGTAAATAAGTAATACATCATCTGAAGTTTCAGAAACCAAATCACTGATTCTAATTATGTCCCAGGTATCAGTAGACTCAGAGGTGTAGGGGATTAATGTTTGATGAGTATCTGATATGAGATTTGAAAGTTGAATTTTTATAGTATTCTGTTCTTGTTCAAAGTCAATTGAGGAATAATAATTTGGCACCTGTGCTGTGACAAAAAAGTGAGCAAAAAAAAGAACATAGACAAGGTTTTTGAAAAGATACTTAAACATTAGAAACAATTAAATTCACAAACAAATTTAATTAAATAAACTCAATGAAATTATTTTAAAAAGTTATTTTTGAATAAATAATTTATTATGACGTTGTTACTTATGGCTGCTGGTAGTGGTAGCCGTTATGGAAAATTAAAACAGTTTGATGACTTGGGTCCAAATGGAGAATTCCTCATGGAATTTAGTATTTATGATGCGCTAAGAAATGGTTTTAATCATATCGTAGTAATAACAAAAGAGGAAAATAAAAAAATTTTAAAAAAATATCTTTCAAAACGACTAAAAAAAAATATCAAATTAGATGTTTTGGCACAAAAAGTTTCAGACATCCCAAACGAGGTTTTTTTTGATGGAAAGCGAAATAAACCTTGGGGAACAGCACACGCTGTTTGGACAGCAAGAAAGTTCATAAAAAGTACTTTTGTTATTATAAATGCTGACGATTATTATGGTCAAAATGCATTTAAGTATGCTTCAGAATTCATTAAAAAAAATTCAGTTAATAATATCTTTGGACTTGTAAGCTACCAACTCAAAGACACTCTTTCCGACTATGGGAGTGTCTCCAGAGGTGTTTGTAATGTTGTAGGGAATCAACTGAAATCTATTGTAGAACTAACAAAAATTTCAAAAATTAATGGGGTAATTAAAGATGAAGAATCTGGTAAAATTCTAGATTTTAACACAACAGTCTCAATGAATTTTTGGATATGTACACCCAAAATTTTTGAATATATAAGAGTTTATTTTTCTTCCTTTTTATCAAAAGTAGAGAATCTTGAAAAAAATGAAATTTATCTTCCCTTTGTAGCGCAAGAAATGATGGAAAAAGGAATTATTTCAGTTGAAGTCATAAACGCAGCCAGTGAATGGTTTGGCGTAACTTATTATGAAGACAAAAAAATTGCATTGATGACACTAAAAAAGCTTGTAGAGACTGGAAAATATCCTAAACCGCTGTGGTGAAAAGTTATATTTTTTAAAAAAAATTAAATTTCCTTAGCACCTAACCATTCTGAAAATCCTCCTTCAAGATTAAAAGTATTTTTAAAACCTAGTCCTTGCATCAATATACAAGCTTGAGCGCTACGACTTCCAGCCTTGCAATAAACAAAATAATACTTTGATTTATCAAATTTTTTTATTTGATCCAAAAATTCATTAGGGTTAAGAATATCTATATTTTGTGCATTAGGTATCTTACCTTCATCAAATTCATACTCAGTTCGAACATCTAAAATTATGGCATTCTTGTGTTTAGAAAAAGATGAATACCATTCTTGTTGAGGTAAATTTTTCATGATAGATAATTTTAAAATTAAAATTTTAACAAAAGTTTAGACACTAAATTACAATAATGAAAATTAAATTTAGAACTTTGTTAATCAAAATTGAAAATTATGAAATTTGTTAAAATCTTTATCGTAATACTTACTTCTTTTACCTTTTTCGGGTTTAACGAAATTAAATCAAAAAAAATTAATACTGAGGATAGTATAATTAAATGGATTGGGTACAAGGTAACTGGTCAACATGAAGGAACTATTAAATTGAAAGAAGGAGAATTGAAATTCAATAATAATGACCTTATCGATGGGACATTTGTAATGGATATGTCCACCATTAATACAACTGACTTAGAAGGAGGTTCAAAAAATCGGCTTGATGGACACCTCAAAAATGAAGACTTCTTTGGGGTCGATAAGCATAAATATGCGATGATGTCTTTTGTAAATATTGAAAAAGCTTCTTCAAATAATATTGATGTGAAATCATACAAAATAAACGCAGATTTAACCATCAAAGGAATTACAAATGAAATATCGTTTCTGATTAATATTAGCAAAAATTCTGCAACAACTAGCTTAAAAATTGATCGTACTAAATTTAACATAAAATATGGCTCAGCTAGTTTTTTTGATGGTTTAAAAGATCGTGCAATTTACGATGAGTTTGATCTTGATGTAAGATTAAATTTTTGAAAAAATAAAATTTCTTATTAGGTTTTCCTAACATAACTTAAGATCATCAATATTTTCTGAAAAACAATAATTCTGAAAGACTAATCATACTTTTCAAAAAATAAATTGCAAGTAACAATATAATTAGTTTTTTCAAATCTTTACAACATGAAACACATTTTAGTTGTAGATAATTATGACAGTTTTACTTACAACCTGGTACATTATTTGGAAGATTTAGATTGCAAGGTTACAGTTGCCAGAAACGATAAAATTGAACTAAGCAAAATAGAGGCTTTTGATAAAATATTATTATCCCCAGGCCCAGGTACTCCTGATGATGCAGGCTTGTTAAAAGATATAATAATAACATATGCTTCAAGTAAAAGTATTCTAGGAATCTGCCTAGGTATGCAAGCTATAGGAGAAGTTTTTGGTGCAAAGCTGTTAAATTTGAGTGTGGTATATCACGGAATTCAATCCAAAGTAAAAATAACTTCAAATGATGAGGATTTATTTAAAGACTTAAATTCAGTAATAAAAGTCGGTAGGTACCATTCATGGGTTATTAAAAACAGTCTTCCACCCTGTCTTGAAGTAACTTCAGTTGATGAGAACAATCAAATTATGTCAATTAGACACAATTCATTAGATGTTAAAGGAGTACAGTTTCATCCAGAGTCTGTAATGACCCCCGAGGGAAAAAAAATATTAAAAAATTGGTTAAAGTCATGATTGAGTTAACTAACCAAAAATAAGAACAAGATTAATTTAATTTCATGTCTTGTTTTAACTCAATTATTATTAATTAACGAGTAAAAACTAATCTGTTTTCAGAAGAGAGGTTTTTATCGTATTTGTATCGATTCAAATTGAATACTTTAATATCTTCTACTGTCTGAGCATTGTTTTCAATAATAAAGCGAGTCATTAAGCCACGGGCTCTTTTTGAAAAGATGGCAATCGTTTTGTAATTTCCATTTTTAAACTCTTTAAAGTCAACATGAATTAATTTTACTTTTAATACTTTAATGTCTATGGCTTTAAAATATTCTTGACTTGCAAGATTTACTAAGATTTCATCTTGCTTCATCTCGTCATTTAGAAAAGAAGTAACCTTACTGCGCCAAAATTCATATAAATTTTTGCTTTTATTTATTTGGAATTTAGTTCCCATCTCTAAACGATAGGGCTGGATTAAATCCATTGGTTTTAATATGCCATAAAGACCAGAAATAATTCTAACTGTATCTTGTAACTTATCTATCTTATTTTTTGGAATAGAATACGAATCTAACCCTTGATAAACATCCCCGCTAAAAGCGTATATAGCTTGACGTGCATTATTTGAATTGAATGGAAGTTGCCACTGCTGGTTTCTTTCATAATTTAAAGCACTTATCTTGGGAGAAATATTCATAAGATCAGAGAGCTCTTTAGTTGATTTTTTTTTCAAGAGATTAATCAATGAAGATGCTTCATTTAAAAAACAATTCTGAGAACTAAATCCTGTAGGTAATTCACTTTCATAGTTTAAGGATTTAGCAGGAGAAATAACAAGTTTCATAATAACATAATTTTTAAAAAATCAAAAATACCAACAAATTTTAAAATTAAAAAAGGTTAATACCCAATCTTGTTATAAATTAAATAAAAATTTATAAAGTTTTATTTAATATAATTTGAGTAAGCTCTCCATTTTTCAATGCAAATGGCCATATCATCAGGTAAATCACTAGAAAAGTTAAGCCATTCATTGTTACTGGGATGTATGAAACCTAATGTACTGGCGTGTAAAGCCTGTCTTGGTAATATTTTAAAACAATTATCAACAAATTGTTTATATTTTGTAAAAGTAGTTCCTTTCAAAATCTTTTCTCCTCCGTATCGATCATCATTAAAAAGTGTGTGACCAATGTGCTTCATATGTACTCTGATTTGATGAGTGCGGCCTGTTTCAAGTGAACAACGTATTAAGGACACATATCCAAAGCGTTCCAAAACCTCATAATGGGTTACAGCTGGTTTTCCCTTATCAGATTCATCGCCTAGAAATACGGTATTTTGAAGTCTATTTTTTGGGTGTCTACCAATATTTCCGATAATTTTTCCTGTATCATTTTCAACATTCCCCCAAACTAGAGCAATGTATGTTCTTTTACTCGTTTTTTCTTTGAACTGAGCAGAAATATGAGTCATAGCTTTCTCACTTTTTGCTACAGCTAAAAGCCCACTAGTATCTTTATCAATTCGGTGGACTAAACCAGGTCTAATGCTACTGTTATTCGGTAATTTATCAAAATAAAATAATAATGCATTTATAAGAGTTCCTGAGTAGTTGCCGTGTCCAGGGTGAACAACCATTCCGGGGGGTTTATTTATAACCAATATGTGATTATCCTCAAATACGATATCCAAAGGAATATCTTCGCCTTTCAATATGTTTTTTTTTGGTGGTTCATTAAATAAAATTCTAATATTGTCGTTAGGTTTAACTTTATAATTTGATTTTACAACTGAACCGTTTACAAAAATATGACCTGATTTAGCTGCTAATTGAATTTTATTACGAGTGGCATTTTCTACGAAGTTCATTAAATACTTATCTATTCTGAGAGGATCTTGACCTTTTTCAACAGTAAATTTATAATGTTCATGAAGCTCGTTGGGACCTTCATAGCATAAATGTAAATTTTCCATTAATTTATGTTTCTATTTCCATTACCAACTACAATATCGATTTTGGAGGCTTTCCGTATTAAATCTCCAGGATTAATTACTTTGTTATTATGACGTAACTGAACAACTACATCCTTACCCAAATCATCAACATATGTAATTTCTCCAATTCTAAAACCTAGTATTTCTAAGGCAGGTTTTGCTTGACGTAATGTTTTTCTAACTACGCTTGGAACGAGAACCTTTTTATAATTAGATGGATTTAAAATAAGATAAATTTTTCTACCATATTTTACTTTTGATCCAAAAATGGGTTCTTGTTCAATTACCGCACCAGTAGAATATTTTGGACTATAATTAGATGAGTCTTGTATTTGAGATACTAAATCAAATTTCTTAAGGGTAATATCAGCGGCATTAGCTGATAAACCCAATAAATTTGGGACTTCCACGTATGCTCCATGGTTTGTATAAAATTTCAACCATTTTAGTGTAATTAGTGATGCTAATAAAACAATTATAAGTGAAAAAATAATTTGTTTTAAAAAAGATCTACTAAACAAAAAACGTATAAAATTCATTAGAACAATTTAAACAAAGCTAAACATTTTTTTTTGAGAAAATATCAGCTAATTTTTGTTTTCTAAACTTGATTTTTTTAAAATAAAAATAATGTCTACAAAAAAGTGATATTTTTACAATTCAAAGACAACCTATGAAATTAAATATTGCCATCATTATGGGTGGGTATTCAAATGAATATGCAATTTCACTTAAAAGCGGACATGTTGTTTTCAACCACCTGCCTAAAGATTTATATAATGCTTATTGCATTCGCATCACAAAAGATAAATGGGCTTATGTGGATGCTGAAAATAAAGAATTCCCTTTAAATATGAATGATTTTTCTATACATACGCAAGATCAAATCATCCATTTTGATTGTGTGTTTAATGCCATTCACGGGGCACCAGGTGAAGATGGGTTTATGCAGGCCTACTTTGATATTTTGAAACTTCCACACACAAGTTGTGACATGTACCAAGCGGCATTGACTTTTAATAAAAGAGACTGCCTCAATGTGCTAAAAGCCTATGAAATTCCAACGGCTGTCTCTTATCCTTTAAACAAAAAAGACATGGTTTATGCCAGTGAAATTATTGATCGTGTAGGTTTACCTTGTTTTGTTAAAGCCAACCGATCAGGCAGTAGTTTTGGTGTAACCAAGGTTTATAAAATAGAAAACCTACAGTCGGCCATTGACACTGCTTTTGAACAAGACGATGAACTTATTATTGAAGCATTTTTAGAAGGAACTGAAGTCACTGTTGGGGTTTTAAACTATAAAGGAAAAGTAATCGTCTTGCCAATAACCGAAATTATCTCAGAAAATGATTTCTTTGATTATGAAGCCAAATACCTTGGAAAATCTGATGAAATTACGCCAGCGCGTATTTCTAAAGTCCAAGAGAAAAATGTGAAAGAGATGGCCAAATCCATCTACAAAATCTTGAATATGAAAGGCTTTTCGAGAAGTGAATTTATTTTTAAAGGGGATGTCCCCTATTTTATAGAAATGAATACAGTTCCTGGATTGACCAAAGAGAGTATTCTTCCAAAACAAGCGGCATGTGCTGGCATCAGCCTTTCTGAACTTTTTAGCAATGCCATTGAAATGGCAGTTGCTAAAAATGATTAACTTTACAACATGAAACGTGCTATATTTCCTGGATCTTTTGACCCCATAACTTTGGGGCATTGCGACATTATCAACAGAGGTCTAGCTCTTTTTGACGAAGTCATTGTTGCAATTGGAGAAAATTCTGCCAAAAAATATATGTTTTCAATTGAACAACGCAAGGGTTTTATTGAAACAACTTTTAAAAACAATCCCAAAATAAAAGTCATGACTTATTCGGGCTTGACCACGGATTTCCACAAAGAAATTGAGGCCGACTTTATTTTGAGAGGTCTTAGAAATCCTGCGGACTTTGAATTTGAAAAAGCCATAGCACATACAAATCGAAAGATCAGTGAAATTGAAACCATTTTCTTACTAACTTCTTTGGAAACTTCTTTTATTTCATCCTCAATCGTAAGAGAAATTATACAACACAAAGGGGCTTACGAAAATTTAGTGCCTGCTGCAGTCAATACCAAATTTTCGTAAGCTATATTGTGAAAGCCTTTTTTCAAAAGCCTTAGGAATTCAGCAAAATGGTATATAGTATCGTTAAATGCCTCAACAATAGGTTCTTTGAATAATGGACACTTAGTATTAAAAAGTAAAAAAATAAAGCATCAAATAAGATTAATAGAGAACATCAAAGACCTAATTGTTCATATAAGCGATTCAATATTGGCGTAGATATTTTTCTTGATTTTTTTAATTCTTTTAGGTTTTATCCATTTGACTTTTGTGATGCCTTCATTCAATTGGGGTTTTAAATCTCCTTCATATTCCGAAAACATTTCAAACCAGTAGGTTTTTTTTATTTGATATTGATTGTTTCTTTTAAAGATATGATAAGTTATGTCAAGTGGCTTTGTAATTGAAAGACCTTTAATGCCTGTTTCTTCTTCAACTTCGCGTAGGGCTGTTTTATCAATCGTTTCATTAGGTTCAGCTTTTCCCTTTGGCAAATCCCATTTACCATTGCGAAAAATAAATAAAATTCGCTTCGATGAATTTAAAACTTTGCCGCCCCCAGCAATAACATTTGGTAAAAATTTTAAAAATGTTTTCAACATAATGTCCAAATCACTACCAATCAAATGCACTGCTTTATATTTATCTTTTTTTAAAAAAGAAATTATTTTTTCAACACTGACAGAATCCATTAAAAGATTTTTAAAATCTGTTTCTTTTTCAACCCGAGTGGTTAAAATTATTGGTTTATTACCAACAAAAATTTTCTGCATTGTTAATTAAAAACAAATTAATATCAAGTAAATGTAGTATTTTTTAATAATTTTAACCTATGATTTTTAATAAAAATACTGCTAAAAAGACCGCTGAAGTTTTACTTCATATCAACGCCATTAAATTAAGTCCAAACGCGCCATTTACCTGGGCATCTGGTTGGAAGTCTCCCATATACTGTGATAATAGACTGGTACTGTCCTATCCAACAATTCGAAATTACATCAAAAGTGAACTTGCCAAAAACATAGAAAAAATTTATGGTAAGCCTGATGTGATTGCAGGTGTTGCCACAGGAGCTATTGGAATTGGTTCTCTAGTAGCTGATGATATGGGCCTTCCTTTTGTTTATGTTAGACCATTAGCTAAAAAACATGGGCGTCAGAATCAAATTGAAGGCCGCTTAGAAAAAGGGCAAAATATCGTTGTGGTTGAAGATCTTATAAGCACCGGAAAAAGCAGTCTAAATGCTATAGAAGCTTTAAAAGTTGCTGATGTTAATATCAAAGGGATGGCGGCTATTTTTACCTACGGTTTTGAGCTTTCAAAAACCAACTTCTCTCAAAAAAATATAGATCTTCGCACGCTTAGTAATTACAACGCTTTATTAGAGCAAGCCCTTGACACTGGTTTTATTAATGATAAAGAGTTAAAAGTATTATCCAAATGGAATAATAATCCATCTGAATGGAATATTAAATAAATTTATGACTTTAGAATCACCATCAATAAAAATATCAACATCCGCAGAAGACATATTTAACTATCTAACAGATTTAGGGAACTTTGAAGGTCTAATGCCTGAAAATATCACCAAATTCGAGCTAATGGGCAAAAATAAATTTATTTTTGCACTCGCTGGTATGCCTGAAATAATGCTTGAAAAGAAAATCCAGTACCCTAATGAAATAATTATTTTGGGGGCAGCTGATGGGAAATTAGATTTTTCAATTAAAATTAACATATCTTCGATTGAAATTTATAAATGTGAGGTTAAAATACTATTTGAGGGGAAATTCAATCCAATGATGTCAATGATGATTAAAGGACCAATTTCAAAATTTATTGAAACCCTAGCTATAAATATTGAAAAATCATTTCAATAATGCATTTTAATTGATTTTGCATCAAATTCTTCAGAAAAACCGTCTATTTTAATACAAAGTTTACCCGAATTTGACACCCCTTCAATAATTCCAAAAAAATTATGCTTTTCTTTAGTAACGAATTCAGAAGATTTATTTTTTCTAAATAAAGCCCTCTCATAAGTATCTTTAAGTTCAAAAAAATCTTTGACGTTAAAATAAAAACTTAGTTTTTTCATTAATATATTTATTAAGTCATTCAAATCATATCTATCATTAATTATATTGGAAATTGAAATTGCATTTGGTAAATTTTCAAAGTTGTTTTGATTTACATTTATACCTATTCCAATAATTGCATGTTGAATACTTTTATTTTTAATTATTAACTTGACTAAAATGCCTGAAATTTTATAATTTCTATATAAAATATCGTTTGGCCATTTAATTGATAGTTCAGGGATTTCTAATGATTTTAGAGTCATAAAAACAGCCAAAGAAACACGCATATTTATATAAAATTGATTTTTTATATCAGTTTGGATATTCTTTTTGAAAATGCTTATCAAAAGATTCTTACCCCTTTCTGAACTCCATTTTGTTCCGTATTGCCCACAACCATTAGTTTGATAATCAGCTACTACTGCTGAAAAGTCTTCTAAATCTATCTTATTAATTAAATTTTCTATGTAGCTATTAGTAGAATCAATAGAATTCAATTTGATGATCTGCACAATATTTTTGTATTAAATTATAATTTAATTAAGATAATAAATCGTGATTTTGACTTAAAAAAACAATAAATTTGCAATGCAATACGAATATATGATAAAAAATACATCTGATTCAGATTTACTCATTGGACTTATTATAAAAGGTATGGAAGAAATTAAAGGTAAAAACATCAACCTACTCGACCTAAGAGATATTGAGAATGCATTTTGTGATTACTTCGTCATATGCGATGGGAATTCAAATACCCAAGTAAATGCAATTACAAACTCCATAAGTAAAATTGTAAGTAAAGAAATTATGGAAAAACCTTACCAAATTGAAGGTACAGAAAATGCTGAGTGGATATTGATGGATTATATTAATGTTGTTGTCCACATATTTCAAAAGCATAAACGTGAATATTACGACGTGGAAAACTTATGGGGTGATGCAAAAATTACTCAGATAGAAACTAGTTATTAACAAAACATATGTCTAAAGATAAAAAACAAAACAACTTCAAATTTAATACTTGGTGGATTTATGGATCACTGATTGGAATTTTCGTGATTATCCAATTATTTTCAGGTAGTATTGGAACAACAAATGGTATCACTACCACTCCCTCCAAATTCTTTATTTTCCTTAAAAATGGTGATGTAAAAAAAGTTGAAATCGTAAATAAACGAAAAGCTTTAGTATACCTTTTGGATAAAGCTTTATCAAAAGAAGTGCATAGAAAATCTAAACCTAATCAGTTTCTTCCAATAGGTTCTACACCTAACTATAATTTTGAATTTGGAGACGTTCAATTATTTCAAAAACAGTTGGAAGAAACAATAGAAGAAGAAAGATTAAATACTGAGCTGAACTTTAGAACTGAAACAAATGCATTTGGAGATATAATTATTTCAATTATCCCCTTTGTAGTAATTATTGCCATATGGATATTTATTATGAGAAGAATGTCAGGTGGTGGTGGTCCAGGTGGTAGTGGACAAATTTTTAATATTGGAAAATCAAAAGCAAAGCTATTTGATCAAAAACTAGAGACCAAAACTACGTTTCAAGATGTTGCTGGGTTAGAAGGTGCCAAAGAAGAAGTCCAAGAAATTGTAGACTTTTTGAAAAATCCCAACAAATATACGGCTCTAGGTGGTAAAATACCCAAAGGCGCTCTACTTGTAGGTCCACCTGGCACAGGCAAAACGTTATTGGCAAAAGCTGTAGCTGGTGAAGCCAAAGCACCTTTTTTTTCTCTTTCAGGTTCTGATTTTGTTGAAATGTTTGTTGGAGTTGGGGCATCTAGAGTTCGTGACTTATTTAAACAAGCAAAAGATAAATCTCCCTCAATAATTTTTATTGATGAAATTGATGCAATTGGACGAGCAAGAGGTAAAAGTAATTTCTCTGGTTCTAATGATGAGAGAGAAAATACATTAAACCAACTACTTACTGAAATGGATGGTTTTGGATCAAATACTAACGTTATAGTTTTAGCTGCTACTAACCGTGCAGATGTTTTGGATAAAGCACTAATGCGTGCCGGTAGATTTGACCGCCAGATTTATGTCGATTTGCCTGACCTTCGAGAGAGAAAGGAAATTTTTGAAGTGCACTTGAAGCCTCTGAAAAAAGCAATAGATTTGGATACCGACTTTTTATCAAAACAAACCCCTGGATTTTCTGGTGCTGACATAGCAAACGTTTGTAATGAAGCTGCATTGATAGCTGCAAGAAAAGATAAAAAAGCAGTAGAAAAAGAAGATTTCCTTGATGCAGTTGACCGAATCATTGGAGGGTTAGAAAAGAAAAATAAAATAATCACATCTGAAGAAAAAAAAGCTGTTGCATTTCATGAAGCTGGACACGCTACAGTAAGCTGGATGTTAGAACATGCTGCTCCACTTGTTAAAGTAACTATAGTTCCAAGAGGTCGTTCCCTTGGTGCAGCTTGGTATTTACCTGAAGAACGTCTAATTGTAAGACCAGAGCAAATGTTAGATGAAATGTGCGCAGCATTAGGCGGGAGAGCTGCTGAAAAGGTTATTTTTGACAAAATATCCACTGGAGCCCTGAGTGATTTAGAAAAGGTAACTAAGCAAGCCCGGGCCATGGTAACAATTTATGGTCTAAGTGATAATGTTGGGAACTTAACTTATTATGATTCATCCGGTCAAAATGAATACGGCTTTACAAAACCGTACAGCGAGAAAACTTCAGAATTAATAGACAAAGAAATTTCAGATATTATTGAAAGACAATATCAGCGTGCAATAGACTTATTAAAAAAACATAAAGCTAAGCTTACTGAACTTGCTGAAGTATTGTTAAAAGATGAAGTGATTTTTAAAGATAATCTTGAATCCATTTTTGGTAAAAGACCATTTGAAAGTTCTAATAAAGAATCTGCTATTGAAAAAACAGATGAGGAAGAATAACATTTTTTAATAAAAACTTAATTTAATGTTATGTATAATTTTTATATTTGGTTTTTATATTTTTTACCTTTTTCTTCCATATGAATTTATTCAGAAAAATATTTAATTCAAGAAAAACACAACAAAAAAAGGTTTTAAAAAAAGAACAAGAAGAGCAGTATTTAGAAAATAATGCTTACGCTGTTGATGAGCTTTTTACAATTAATTTTAATAAAAATGGTGGGAAATTTTTGTATTCTACATCTATGGATGAAGTCCATATTTTTTTAAAGAAAATTCTTGAAGAAAACAAATGGGATGACAAATCTGTTTTAATTTTGAATTCAAAATTAAAAAAACAATTTAATAGTTTTAATTGGAAAACAACTAAAAATATCAGTGATGCTAAACTTCTATTCACTACCTGTGAATATTTAATTGCTTTTGACGGTTCATTACTCATATCATCTAATCAAATCGCTGAAAAGAAATTAAAAGAATTGCCTAAAAACTTTATCGTCATTGCAAGTACCAGCCAAATTGTACAAACTATTGGCCAAGGACTTCATGGAATCAAAGCTAAAAATAAAAAGAATATTCCCTCAAATATTACTACAATTAAGAACTTCAAAATTGACAACGATAATAATTTCATGAATTATGGAAGTAGTTCAAAAAATTTATATTTAATTTTATTAGAAGATTTGTAATTACGTTTTGAAAGAGTTTATACTGCGTTTAGTTTCTGGAGTTTTGTTTGTAACTTTAATGGTTGCCGCAGCTATGAATAAATTCACTTTTCTGGCTCTAATGTTTGTCTTTGGGTTTATTTGTTTAAAAGAATTTAATAAATTAATTGAACAAAAAAACAGTTTTTCATATTTTATTTTTGCCTTATTATTCTTTGTTTTTAGTTTTTTAGAAATGCTTATTGAAAACTCATTAGGAATTCATGAAGCAAGTCAAATACTTCATGTGATTAGTATTTTTGTTTTACTTTTTTTAACCAGGGATCTTTTTTCTTCTAAGAGCTTACCAAAACTGTTGACCAATAGATATATAAATACTACTTTCTATATTAGTGGAGGTATTATTTTTATAATCTTAATTCCTTTTAGCTCTGGAATTTATAACCAACAAATAATTATAGGAATGTTTGTACTTATTTGGATTAATGATACGTTTGCATATTTAATCGGGAGTAGTTATGGTCGTCAAAAATTATTTGAAAGTGTATCTCCAAAAAAAACAGTAGAAGGCTTTTTAGGTGGTGTTTTTTTTGCAGCTATTGGGAGTTATTTTATTTTTTTGTTTACAAATGATTTACAATTTTCCAGTTGGCTAATTATGAGTGTTATAATCAGTGTCTTTGGAACAATTGGAGACTTAATTGAATCAAAGTATAAACGCCAAGCAGAAGTAAAAGATAGTGGTAAACTTTTGCCAGGTCACGGAGGTTTATTAGACAGGTTAGATAGTGCTATTTTTATTGCACCTTTCATTTATTTATTTTTAAGATTATTAAATTATGTTTCATAAAGAAGGTCGGACTATTATTTTTGCAAGTCTATTGATTGTTGTAAGTTTATTCTTACTAATGGATTTCATTGGGATTCCATGGTTGGTCAAAACACTCCAAATTGGACTGTTACTTGTTTTTATTTTAATCTTACAATTTTTTAGAAACCCCAAACGCAATACTCAACTCAATGATGCACACGTTATATCTCCTGTAGATGGTAAGGTCGTTGTTATTGAAGAAGTTCTAGAATCTGAGTTTTTCAATGATAAACGCCTACAAGTAAGTGTTTTTATGTCTCCGATTAATGTACATGTAACACGCTACCCAATTGGAGGAAAAATAATTTTTAGCAAATACCACCCTGGAGATTATTTAGTAGCCTGGCATCCAAAATCAAGTGAAAAAAACGAACGTACAACTGTGGTTGTTGAAAATTTTAAGTTTGGTAAAGTTCTATATCGCCAAATTGCTGGAGCTCTGGCAAGACGCATAGTTAATTACGCAAAAGAAAATCAGAATGTAGTTCAAGGTAGTGATGCTGGTTTTATAAAATTTGGTTCAAGAGCAGATTTATTTTTACCTTTAGACACCAAACTCAATATTAAACTCAATCAAAAAGTTAGAGGTGGTGAGACAATAATTGGAAAACTTTAAAATGGGGGGAAGCAATTTAGATACTGAATTTGATTTGGCCGTTAAAAGCATCAACGATCACAAAGACCCATTTCCTGCGGACACCTTATTAAAGCTGTATGCTTATTACAAAAAAGCTACTAACAATTACAACCGACCTGGCAGTAGTAAAGCTATAATCAATGCATTTAAAACAAATGCACTTTTCCAGGTTGAAAACATATCAGAAAACGAAGCAAAAAGACGATATATAGACCTAGCAAAAAAATATTTACTTAACATAACTTAAAATCAGGCCAAGTTTTTCAAGCTTTTCATTAAGGTTTGAATCTTTGCCAGGGCATCGGTTTCCTTTTTCTTTTCAATGGCCACTACTTGCTCAGGAGCGTTCGATACAAAACTTATATTTGAAAGTTTTTTCTGGACAGATTTTAAAAATCCTTTGGTATAGCTCAATTCTTCATTGATCTTAGCAACCTCAGCCTCTAAATCAATGGCTATATCAGCTACTATAAAGTACTCATTTGACTTTACACGAAACGAAAATGCTTTTTCAACCGGAATTTCTGTGTAATTAATTTTAGAAATATTACCAAACCTAGAAATTAAACCATCAAATTCCTGAGTGCTTGAGGCCTTATTAATGACATGAAGTTCAACTGCTGTTTTGAATGGAATTTGTTTTTGTTTGCGTAAATTTCGGATGCCAGAAATTACCTCGGAAGCAAAATGAAATTTTTCCAATAAAGAATTATCGTAAGATCTTGATGCAGGCCAATTAGATACAATAAGTGCTTGATCTGGAGTGCGTATTTTTAAGAATTGCCATATTTCTTCTGTTAAAAATGGCATAAAGGGGTGTAAAATTTTCAAATTTTCTTCCAGTAATTGTACAATAGTAGCATGTGTTATATGATCGATAGGTGCGCCATAATCAGGCTTGATTATTTCTAGAAGCCAAGAACAAAAATCATCCCATATAAGCTTATAAACGGCCATCAAAGCATCACTCAATCTGTATTTACTAAAATGGTCTTCAATATGAGATAAGGCTTTTTGAAATTTAGATGCGTACCATTTCAATGCAATGGCCGCATGTTCAGGTTGATCTATTTTAGCAATTTCCCATCCATCAATAAGTCTGAAAGCATTCCAAATTTTATTTCCAAATGCTTTTCCTTGTTGACAGAG
>TARA_B100001057_G_scaffold74256_2_pt1 | contig 19305 bp, 18 predicted proteins | sample TARA_B100001057 | Tara Oceans TARA_B100001057 (sample SAMEA2621839) | marine metagenome | biome: marine biome (ENVO:00000447); feature: surface water layer (ENVO:00002042); material: "saline water (ENVO:00002010), including plankton (ENVO:xxxxxxxx)" | depth 5 m
AGTATTTCATCCAATTCACCTTTATTCATTGATTTAGTTTATTAATTCTTCTTGTTTTTATTAAATCCAATTCCTTGTAATTAAGGAAGTTTATTCAACTAATTTAATACTTAACATTATTAAAAAGAATTTTCTTGCTATTTATATAGACTTTTATACTCAAGATGGTTGTTTGAGAAAACTACTTAACTACCTGATAATCAAGTAGTTAGTTACTCAACAGTCACAGACTTTGCTAAATTCCTAGGCTGATCTACGTTTTTGTCTAGTAAAACAGCAATGTAATAGGATAAAAGTTGCAATGGTATAGTGGTAAGTAGAGGAGATAATAGCTCTGAGCTTTCTGGAACTTCAATTACATGATCAGCTATTTCTTTTACTTGAGTATCACCCTCACTAACAATACAAATTACTTTACCTTTTCTAGATTTAATCTCTTGTATATTACTAACGATTTTTTCGTAATGACCATATTTAGTAGCAATTACAACAATAGGCATATTTTCATCAATAAGAGCTATTGGACCATGCTTCATTTCGGCTGCAGGATAACCCTCTGCATGAATATATGATATTTCTTTTAGTTTTAGCGCTCCCTCTAGGGCTACAGGGAAATTAAACCCTCTCCCGAGATATAAAAAATTTGAAGCGTCTTTGTATATTTTAGCAATTTTTTCAACTTCTGGGTTTGCCTCTAAAACTTTTTCAATTTTTAATGGAATATTTTCAAGTTCAACTAAATAATTTTTGTAATTAGTCTGTGAAATTGTCCCCTTAGCTTTTGCTAATCTCAGAGCAATTATAGTTAGAAGTGTAATTTGAGTCGTAAAAGCTTTGGTAGAAGCTACGCCAATTTCTGGCCCTGCATGAGTGTAGGCTCCAGCATCAGTCTCTCTTGAGATAGATGATCCTACAACATTACATATACCAAAAACGAATGCACCGTGTTTTTTAGCAAGCTTTATTGCGGCAAGAGTGTCAGCAGTTTCACCAGATTGTGATATAGCAATAACAATATCTTTTTTTGTAATAATTGGATCTCTGTACCTAAACTCTGATGCATATTCAACCTCAACAGGAATCCTTGCTAGAGTTTCAAATATATATTCCCCAACCAAGCCAGCGTGCCACGATGTGCCACACGCTACTACAGTGATTTTTTCAGCACTAAGGAACTTTTCAATATAATCTTCAACACCAGCCATCTTAATAAGCCCCTGATTAACACTTAAGCGTCCTCTGTATGTGTCTACAATAGCCTTGGGTTGTTCAAAGATTTCTTTAAGCATAAAGTGATCATAGCCACCTTTCTCTATTTGCTCAATATTTAGTTTAAGCTTTTGTACATAAGGATCAAAAAGAGTATCACTTTTAATTTTTCGATATCTAGCTTCTTTATGAAGTCTGATAATAGCCATTTCTTCATCTTCTAAGTACACAGCATTATTAGTATACTCTATAAATGGAGAAGCATCACTAGCTATAAAAAACTCATCTTTTCCAACTCCAATGGCAAGTGGACTACCCAGTTTAGCAACAATAATTTCGTTAGGTTTCTTTGTATCGAATACAGCGATAGCATAAGCCCCAACGACTTGATTTAGAGCAATCTGCACTGCTTTACCCAACATATAGTTTCCACTTTTTTGAATATCTTCAATAAGATTTACAAGTACTTCCGTATCTGTTTCGGATTTAAAGCTATATCCTCTATTTATGAGCTCTGTTTTAATTGCTGCATAATTTTCAATAATTCCATTATGAATCAGAACAATTTCTCCAGAATTAGAACAGTGAGGGTGTGAGTTTACATCGTTCGGTATTCCGTGCGTGGCCCATCTGGTGTGACCAATTCCAATCTGACTCCCTCTAAATTTTAAATTATTTATTTTATTGTCTAAATCAGAAACTTTCCCTTTTGTCTTTGTAATATTTATATTTTTCCCATCAAAAAGTGCAATTCCTGCACTATCATATCCTCTGTATTCTAAGCGCTGAAGCCCTTTTAGAATAATTGATTGAGCATCTCTATGTCCTATATAACCAACAATTCCACACATAAGATTTAATTATTTATTTGGGTATAGTACACCTTGAGTTCAACTCTTTTAATAGCATTATCTGAATTACTTCCATGAAGAACAATTCCTTTTGGAGATAAAACAGAACCTGACGGAATGCCCTTAATCAAGCTATCATAATCTAGAAGTTTTTGTGGATTGGTTGCCCCAACATTAGAAGACACAAAGAGTCCTAATTTTAGATTGGTGAAATCACTTATTATAATGTTTTTTAAGTGCTTGGTTAGACGAACTTTATATTTTTTGTGTTCATTTCCTTCCTCGTCAGTTTCTGTGGTTAAAGGGACTAAGTGATAGAATTTAGAATCAGAAGTAGTTGTATTTACTGTAGGGTCTTCAAAATAATCTATTAAAGGAATATTGTTCTCCAGATCATGAATGTATATTCTGTTAGGGTAGTCTGAGTCTGTTTGCATAGCACTTTCATCAATATAAAACTCCAAGTAAGCCTCGTTAATTAAACGCTTGATGACTCGCTCTTCATCCGGCTCCCCTTCATTAAAAATCTCTCTAAAGTCAGATATAAAATCATCAAAATCATTTCCGTCTTCGTCCTGTGAAAAGAGTTCAACAACAGCCATAGACCCCTCGCCACCTTTAAGATAAATTTGTTGATCCCCTTCATTTTCATTCGCATTATTGATGATATCCAAAAAAGAGGATGAGAAATTATTATCAAATATTGTAATATTGTTTCCTGCAAATCTTAGGTCGTAACTTCCTTGTCTTTCAGTTATTTCGTCAGTTGTTTCACCAGTTGATTGATCAGTTGTGGTTATAGTAGTTTCATATGTGTAATGTAGCTTTAAATGCGCATTGGCTGAGCCAAAGTCCATTTGAACTAAACTTCCATTACCAGTAGAATTAGATTCAACTTTAAAATATAACCCTCTGAAGTAATTATAAAAGGCATTTGCACTACTTAATTCATCACTCCCTTCTTTATCAAAAATTAAATTTTCCCAAAAGTTATCAGGTAAATTATCTTCCAATTTAATTCTTAGACTTGGGATTAGCGTTTCAGAGGTGAGAATTTCACCATCTTCATCTCTTGTAACTAGAGTAATGTCATTATTATTAGGTATGAATTCAGAATCAGAATATATTAATTGACCTTCTAAATCAATATTATTTAATGTTTCCAGCGAACTCATTGTCCCATTCGAATAATAAGCTTGTGATTCATCTAAATCACTTCCAGGATCGAAATTTCTAAGAAAGAAATTATTTTTGTGTATAGATAAATTAATTGAACTGTCCCCATACAACGAGTCTAAAATATTCACGCCGTCACCAACGCTGCTAAAATATGGAATGGTTAGAACTACTGAATCTAGCACAGCGTTGTCGCCAAAATCAGGGTTATATGTACTTGGGGTTAATTGTCCTAAGAAATGAGAATTTGTAGATCCAAAATTTGGGTCGTTATAATGCCCCAAAAGATAGCCTGGCAAACCATTTGATTGAAACGGCATAATGCGCTTGTTGTAGGTTTTTGCAGGATAAGACTGATTTTGTATTAAAATGTCTTGGTTATTTAAAACATCAGCACCAATTTCTGTATAATCTTCGTCACAAGAACAAGTGAAATTTAAAACTGAAATGAAAACAAATCCTTTTATTAAGGAACTATAATTTTTTTTCATTGAATTTTTTCTAGGACTAATTTAAAAATTGATTATCGTAGAACTCCGTGTATGCCTCTGAAAAAGCTTCAGGGTATTGATATTCTAAAACAGGCTTTTCGCTTTTCGCTATATAGTTGTCGAGTTCTTCTGGGAGTTTTTCTGAACCCTTAATCAAACCATCAGAAAAATCAATAGCTGTTTTTATCAAATTGACATAATTAGGAACCTTTAAATTTTGAAGATGGTCGTCATTAATTTCGTCGAATTTAACTTTATCGATTAACTCTTTATTGAGAGATTCATCAAAACTTTGCTCATAAACTGAGGTTATAACTTTACTTTCTTTAAATAAAGGCTCGTCTTTGTAATATTCTCTCAGATACATTGGTAATAGAGAAGCTAGCCAGCCATGAACGTGAATAATGTCAGGAGACCAATTTAATTTTTTGACAGTTTCAATAACTCCCTTAGCAAAAAAAATTGCGCGTTCATCATTATCTTTGAATAATTCGCCGTTTTCATCTGTCAAGGTTGCCTTTCGTTTAAAATAATCTTCATTGTCTATAAAATAAACTTGAATTCTTTCTTTCGGTATAGATGCAACTTTTATTATGAGTGGCATATCTAAGTCATTTATAACTAAGTTAATTCCTGAAAGTCTAATTACCTCATGCAATTGGTGACGACGCTCATTAATATTCCCATAACGAGGCATAAATATGCGAATTTGCCCACCCTGTTTATTAACCATTCTTGGAGCTTCAAAGGACATGGAAGAAATCTCAGTTTCTGGTAAATAGGGAATTACTTCAGATGACACGTACAATATTCTTTTGTCTTTCATAAAATTAGGGTCTTTGGTTTTCACAATAAAAACTTTGCAAAAATACAAAATTTTATGCAGATTAACAGTAATACCTTATGTTTGCAATCGGTTATTTTTTTTGAATGAAAATTTTCACTACAGCTAAAGAGGTCTCTAATTTTTTAGAACCTTTAAAAACATCAACCTCTAGTTTTGGGTTTGTCCCTACAATGGGAGCACTACATAGGGGGCATGTTTCATTGATAAAAAAAGCATGTAAAGAAAATAATATTGTAATTGTTAGTATTTATATAAATCCAACACAGTTTGATAAAAAAAACGATCTAAATAAATATCCTAAAAACTTAAAAAAGGACATAAATATATTGTGTTCACTCAACGAAGATAAAGTTGTTTTATTTACTCCCGATAATAAAGAAATTTATGGGGCCAGAACTAAAAAAGAAAAGTTTAGTTTCGGTAGTCTAGAAAATAAATTAGAGGGAAAATTTAGACCAGGGCACTTTGAAGGAGTTGCTACTGTGGTTAAGAAGCTTTTAAAAATTATACGCCCTGATAAAGCGTACTTTGGGGAAAAGGATTATCAACAATTACTTATTGTAAAAAAACTTGTAGTTGCAATGGGGGCTCGCACTCTGATCGTGAGCTGTCCCATTTTTAGAGAAACCAACGGATTAGCGATGAGCTCAAGAAATAGTCTTCTTACTAAAGCTGAAATACAGTATGCTTCAAAAATTTATAATGTTTTAAAAATAGTTAAAGAAAAGTTTAAAGAATCTTCTTTGGAAATCATAAAAAAATGGGTCTTAAATGAATTTGAGAATGACACTCTTTTTAAGTTAGAATATTTTGAGATTACAGATTCATTGAATTTAGAAATAGCCACTTCGGTTAACCACTCAAAAAAATACCGAGCTTTTATTTCAGGCTACATTCGCAATGTTCGATTAATTGATAATATCGCACTAAATTAATTACCTTTGAGCCATGCAAATACAAGTCGTCAAATCTAAGATCCATCGTGTTAAAGTAACTGGGGCAGATTTAAATTATATTGGTAGTATAACTATTGATGAAGACCTTATGGATGCTGCCAATATTATTCAGGGTGAAAAAATACAAGTTGTAAACAACAATAATGGAGAGCGTTTAGAAACCTATGTGATACCTGGGCCTAGAAATTCTGGTGAAATCACTTTAAATGGAGCTGCTGCGCATAAGGTAAGTGTTGGTGATGTTTTGATTCTCATAACATATGCTAGCATGAGTATTGAATCTGCTAAAGTATTCAAGCCTTCATTGGTTTTTCCAGACGAAGCCACCAACCTTTTGAAATAAACATCTTGAACAAATCTGTTAAATCATTACTAAAAATTGTCTTGCCTATTTTTCTAGGTGGTATTTTGGTTTGGTATTCATTAAATAAGATCTCATTTTCATTGCTAGCAACTTATTTTCTTGACGCAAATTATATCTGGATTGGGCTAGGCGCTTTTTTGGGTGCTTTAAGTCACTTGTCTAGAGCTTACAGATGGAAATTTATGATAATCCCAATGGGATACAAGCTAAGATTAGCTAATAGCGTAATGGCCGTTTTCTCAGGTTATTTAATTAACTATACTATTCCAAGAGCCGGAGAGGTTTCACGAGCTACAATATTGACTAATTACGAAAAAGTACCCTTTGAAAAAGGTTTTGGAACGATTGTAGCTGAACGAGTTGCTGATATTTTTGTTATGCTATTTATTGTTATAGTTACCCTTATATGGCAATTTGATGTTATATATAATTTTTTGTTTCAAAATATTAGCTTTAAAGATGAGTTGCTGATTTTATCCCCTTTAGCATTATTTTTATTTTATTGTTTTTATCAAATTATAAAAAAAGGAAATCATCCTTTTTTTATTCGAATTCGCTTATTTCTTATCGGATTTGTTGAGGGTTTAATGAGCATTTTAAAAATGAAACAGAAATGGGCTTTTATAGGCCACACATTATTTATTTGGGCCATGTATGTCTTAATGTTTTATGTCACATCTTTCTCAGTAGATGATATTTCTAGTCTTCCTTTTTCAACACTTTTAATAGGTTTTATTGCTGCTAGCTTTAGTGTTGCTGTTACAAATGGAGGTATTGGAGCATATCCGGTCGCCGTATATGCAGCATTTTCAATTTTTAACATAGCCGAAGCACCGAGTATGGCTTTTGGTTGGATTATGTGGACTTCTCATACTGTAATGGTTATTATTTTTGGTGGGATGTCACTTATTTTATTGCCAATTTACAATAAGCTTTATCCAAGAATTTAGCAAAACAAACTCAGTATTAACTTCTTTATTTTTAGTTAATTACTTAACTTGTGGATATTATATTAATACTGGTTTTATGAAGTACTATGTCTTGTTTATATTATTTTTTAAAGCCACTTTGCTCGCACAGACTCAATATGAATTCATTGAATCAGATAGGCTCGGAGAGCGACAACTAAAAATACAACTTCCAAGAAACTATATTGAAAATACCGATCAATTTTACCCCCTAATTGTTACTTTAGATGGGGATTATTTATTTGAGCCAGTAGCGGGGAATGTTGATTTTATCTCATATTGGGACGACATGCCTGAAGCGATTGTTGTTGGAGTCAACCAAGACAAAAACAGGGCAGAAGATCTTAAGATTTCCGATGAGGATTATTTTCCAATAATGAGCGGAGCCAAATTTTATGAATTTTTAGGAGCAGAGTTGATCCCTTACATTATTGAAAATTACAGAATCGGTAATTTCAAAGTAATTGTTGGGCACGGTCAGTCCGCTAATTTTATCAATTTTTTTAGTTTCAAAAAGGATCCTCTTTTTCAAGCGTATATTGCGGTGAGCCCTACACTTTCTCCGTACATGAGCGATAATCTTGAAAAAAAATTTATGTCAATCAAGGAACCTCTTTTCTACTACATGTCAACATCTGATGAAGATTATAATGAAAACAGAGAGGAAATTAAAGAATTAGACACAAAGCTACAGTCGATTGAATCAAAAACACTTTTTTACGAGTTTGAAAATTTTCAGGGTCATAATCATTATTCTTTAGTTGCTAGTTCAATTCCAGAAGCTCTACAACATATTTTTAAAACTTATCGACCCATCTCAAGGACAGAGTACAAGGATAATATACTTAAACTAGAGTCTTCTCCCGTAGATTATTTGATTGAAAAATATGATATGATAGAGTCTTTTTTTGGTATAAAAAAACAAATTTTATTAAATGATTTTAGGGCTATTAACGCAGCCATCAATAGTAAAGAAAATTTAGAGCTTTTCAAGGATCTTGCCAAATTAGCTCGTGAAAATTATCCAAAATCGTTACTGTTTAATTATTATATGGGGCGTTATTATGAGGCCACTGATAATCCAAGAAAAGCAATCAAAGTTTATCAAGAGGCTTTTGTTTACGACGAAATTGATGGTATTACTATAGACGATTTATTAGACCAGGCAGAACGTTTGAAACGTGAAAATGATTATTAATGGCAAAGTTAAAAACAACATTTTTTTGTCAAAGCTGTGGTGCTCAATACTCCAAATGGCAAGGCCAGTGTAATTCTTGTAAGTCATGGAACACTATTGAAGAAGAAGTTATTGAGAAGCCTAAAAAAGGAGACTGGAATACGACTGTAAATAATGATACAAGTAGGGCAGCAAAGCCTTTAAAAATTTCAGAGATTGACACAACTAATACCCCAAGGCTAAATTTATTGGACTTAGAACTAAACAGAGTTTTAGGTGGAGGTATTGTCCCCGGATCTTTGACTTTATTAGGTGGTGAACCGGGGATAGGAAAAAGCACTCTGATGCTTCAGATAGCATTAAAATTACCGTATGTGACATTATATATTTCGGGAGAAGAAAGTCAAAAGCAGATAAAACTTAGAGCACAGCGTATTGCTCCCAACAGTGAACATTGTTATATTTTAACTGAAACTAATACACAAAAGATTTTTAGACAAATTGATACTATCAAACCCCAAATTATTGTGGTGGATTCAATTCAAACTCTTCAAAGTGATTTTTTAGAAGCCTCTTCTGGTAGTGTTTCACAGATAAAACAGACGACATCGGAGTTAATGAAATTTTCAAAGGAAACGGCTACTCCAATAATTCTAATAGGCCATATTACTAAGGATGGAAGTATAGCTGGGCCAAAGATTTTAGAACATATGGTAGATACGGTTTTGCAATTTGAAGGAGATCGTAATCATGTTTTTAGGATTTTAAGAGCTCATAAAAATCGTTTTGGCTCGACTCATGAGTTAGGTATTTATGAAATGCAAGGAGATGGTCTAAAGGAGGTTAAGAATCCATCTCAAATTTTAATATCCGAAAAAGACAGCCCTCTCTCTGGGAACGCTATAGCAGTTACGTTAGAAGGTGTAAGGCCATTGTTAGTTGAAGTTCAAGCATTGGTGAGTTCAGCAGTATATGGGACACCCCAAAGAAGCGCTACCGGATTTAATGCAAAGAGACTGAACATGTTATTAGCGGTACTTGAAAAACGAGCAGGTTTTAAATTAGCAGCCAAAGATGTATTTTTAAATATTACTGGAGGAATAAATGTAAATGATCCCGCAATTGATTTGGCGGTTGTAGCGGCTATTTTATCATCAAACAATGATGCTGTTTTGACCCAAAATTATTGTTTTGCAGGGGAGATTGGTTTGTCTGGCGAAATTCGTCCAGTTCAGCGAGTTGAAAAAAGAATTACAGAAGCAGAGAAGTTAGGTTTTGAAGCCATTTTTATAGCTAAACATAATAAGTTTAATTTGAAGCCTAAAAATATTCAAATTCACTTAATTTCTAAAATAGAAGAGTTACTTGATTTTTTTTAATATCGCATAAAACCTTATTGTAGTAAATTAAAAATCCTTAAAAATTTCAAGATTTTATCACTAACAATGCTCGTTGTAAGCATCTTTTAAGTTCTCTGAAATTAGCTCGGCAGGTCTACCTTCAATATGGTGACGCTCTAGCATGTGAACTAATTCACCGTCTTTAAATAAAGCCATGCAGGGAGAACTTGGCGGAAAGGGTATCATGTGTTCACGGGCCTTATTCACAGCTTCTTTGTCAACTCCTGCAAATACTGTAACACTTTGTGTAGGGCGCTTATCATTTTTTAAACTTTCAATTACACCAGGGCGAGCATTGGCTGCAGCACACCCACATACGGAGTTTACAACAATAAGTGTTGTGCCAGGCTTAGATAACGCTGCATCTACTGCTTCCGCATTGAATAATTCATCAAATCCTACATTGGTAAGTTGTTCGCGCATGGGCTTTACTAGTTCTGCTGGGTACATAAAATTTTTTTAATATAAGACAAAGATACACAATTCTGTTTCAAATTATGAATGAAATTCCGTAGGTTTGATCCTCAAAATATAATTTATAGCAATGAGTTTTTCAAAATGGATAGGAGCTACAGTTGGTTGGTCTTTTGGAGGTCCAATTGGTGCAATCATAGGCTTAGCTATTGGTAGTTTGGTCGGAAATACTAGTACAAAATCTAAGCGATATGAACGTGTTTACTCACAAACTCAGTCTGGAGATTTTGAAGTTAGTTTACTTGTTTTAGCCTCTTTAGTAATAAAAGCCGATGGTAAACAAGATCGTCGAGAATTAGATTTTGTAAGGCGCCAATTTGTTCAAATGTACGGTAAGGAACGTGCTAATAATGCTTTTAAATTATTCAAAGCCATTAATCAACAATCTAATATTTCTCTAAGACAAGTTTGTATGCAGATTTTGAAGATGATGGATCATGCTTCGCGCTTGCAATTATTGCATTTTCTATTTGGGATTGCTAAAGCGGATGGGACTGTAGCAGCCAGTGAAGTGGCCGTCATAGAACAAATTGCCCAGTACTTAAGAATTAGCGAAAACGATTTTAAAAGTATCAAGGCCATGTTTTATAATAGCCAGGCTAATGCTTATAAAATCTTAGAAATTGAAAGGGGATCAAGCCCTCAAGCCATTAAAAAGGCCTACCGAAAAATGGCTAAAAAATTCCATCCTGACAAGGTACTACATCTTGGTGAGGCCCATCGGAAAGGGGCTGAGGAAAAGTTCAGGAAAGTTCAGGAAGCCTATGATCAGTTGCGATCAGAACTTGGATTTTAAAAACTGCTTATTTTTATACCTAAGAAATATGTTCTTGGTGTTGCCGGTCCATAAACATAATTACTATCTCTATTTTTACCACTATCAAAATCAGTTTGATAAGCATCTAAAATATTTTTTATACCTCCAAAAACTTCCAATTTTGGTCCTGTATTTTTCAAAACAAAACTATAACTTGTCCTAAAGCCAATTTCAGAAAAAGATTTGGAAGTTAAAACCCCATCTATGCTTTGTTCTGGAGCACCTGCCAAATGCAATAATTTCATAGGACCGGTGTAGACGTAATTAAGACTACTTTTAAATTTTTCATTGGGCATAAAATTTAAGGTGGCAAAGCCATATTGATTTGGGGTTCGTAAAAATTCTCGAGTGGCCGGAAATCCTTCAATCACCTCAACGGCTCTATCGTAACGACTAGATTGGATGTTAAACCCTGTTTCAAGCTCAATTTTCTTTTTATAATTTGCACGTAACTCCACAGTCATTCCTTGTACTCTAGCCGTGTCACCATTTTGTTTTTCAAAACGTTTTCCATAGGCATCCTCCCCAAGGGGTGCGAGAAAAAAGGCATCATTTAAGGTTGTATAAAACCCCTCTAGGGTGAATCCGAAAATATAATTTTCAGTAGGGTAATCGTAATTAACTGATGCGCTAAAGCTATTTGAGCGCTCTTCTATGAGGTTTTCTGCCAATGAAATTCTTGAGATACCACCTCCTGCGAAAGCAATGTGTAAGTCGGCATCAAAGGCTTGTGGCGCTCTAAAACCAGTGCTCCAGGTCGTTCGAAGTTGTAGTACAGATTGTGGTTTGTACATCAATGAAATACGGGGGCTAAAAATGAGCTTATTTACCAAATTATGGCGCTCCATTCTGATGCCGGAAAGCAAGCTAAGAGCTGGCATAATTTCCCAATCGCTTTGTAAAAACAAAGCCTGGCTTTCAGTCCTTTGATCAATGTTGTAATTGTAAGCTGCTATATCATCTAAAACCGCATCTCTAAGATACTCACCACCAAATGTTATTACATTAGCCCCCTTAAAAAAACGATTCATTCGTTTGTTGAATTGCACCCCACCTTGGAAAGTAGTTGTTTTTGAAATGCCGTAAGGAGGACTGCTTAAATGGGCTTCTATCGCTGTTGGGTCATCCGGAAATATTCCGGTGTAATGGTCGCGTTTTGTTCGCTGTCCTGAAAGATATGCTATTATAGTATTATTATCATCATTAAAATTGATTTGATAATCCAAACTTCCCATCCATACATCGTGATTACGTTCTTCAGCTTGTTGGTTTAAGTACACGGTCTGGTCGATCATTTCTCCTCCGTAGCGGTATTCGTTTAAATGACTGATACTAGCTTCAAATTTTTGGTTTTCACTAGGTAAGTAGAAAAGGCTGGCTCCATAGGCAGTATTTTCAAGTGCAGGAAGTTCTGAGAAATTGTCCCCATTAGCATCGTAATATTCCCGATTTCTTTTATTTGCGAATAAGGCGATTCCTGCTGATTTGTTCTTTGAAACAACTGTTGCATTGCCATTAAATATGTTTTCATTGGCTGCTGCTTTAATGCTTTGGTGTACATAGCTTAGCTCTATATTATTCGATTTTGGAATTTTGGTAATTATATTAACGACTCCTCCAATTGCACTAGAGCCATAAAGTGTTGAACCGCCGCCTCTAATGGTTTCTATCCTTTCAATCATGTTGGTGGGAATTTGTTCTAGTCCATACAATCCTGTCAGTGGACTAAATACAGGCCTTCCATTAATAAGTATTTGAGAGTAGCCACCGGCCAAGCCATTCATGCGAAGCTGGGTGTAGTTACAAGTTTGACAGTTTGTTTCTACACGCAAACCGGGTTGAAATTTTAAACCTTCTGACAAATTACAAGCTTGCACATTGTTTAAATTAGTACTACTTAAAATATTAACAATAACTGGACTACTGGTTTTGCGTTTAAAGGTGCGAGTACCTGTTATAACCACCTCTTCTAAAGACGAATTTATTTCCAATTGAAAATCGAGACTTATATTTTGATCTGTGATTAGAATCTTTTGTTGTAGGCTTGTGTAGCCAGTAAAAGAAACTTTAAGGATATAGGTCCCAGCTTTTAGACCCGTTAGTTTATAAACACCCTTTTCATCAGCAATTGCCCCTTTTTCAAGACTTTTAATAAAAACGTTAGCAAATGCCAAAGGTTTTTTTTTGGATTGAATTTTTCCACTAACGCTGTAGAATTGCCCGTATACAAAAGGGGCAGTTAATAGATAAAATAATAAAATGTGACTGGTTAACTTCATTGGACAAATATACTTTATAATTTAGACAAGGCTAAAAATTTATTTATATTTGTATAAATTATTAAAAATGGTCACACTTTCAGAAGAAAATTACCTGAAGGCAATTTTTCATTTATCTAAGCAGGACAATCAAGCGGTTAGCACTAACGCTATTGCTAGAAAAATGGAAACAAAGGCCTCTTCTGCAACGGATATGATCAAAAAGCTATCAGAAAAGGATTTTGTAGCTTATCAAAAATATAGAGGAGTAAAGCTTACTAACAATGGTAGATTAGCTGCTGCTTCTGTCATTAGAAAGCATCGCTTGTGGGAGGTATTTTTAGTTGATAAGTTACATTTTTCATGGGACGAGGTACATGATGTTGCTGAACAACTAGAGCATATAAAATCTGAAAAACTAACTCAAGAATTAGACAGCTTTTTAGACTATCCAACTAAAGACCCACATGGAGATCCAATACCAGATAGTAAAGGAAAAATACCTTCAACTAAAAAATTACTACTGGCAAAGGTCAATCAATCCCAAAGTTGTATTTGTGTAGGAGTTAAGGACTCATCTTCCGAATTTTTACAATATTTAGATAAATATAATATTGCCTTGGGAACCAACATAGATGTTCTTTCCAAAGAGTCTTATGATGAATCTATGACTGTCAAAATAAATAATATTAAACGATTAATTTCAAAAGAAGTTGCTCAAAATTTATTTGTCAAAACTATATAAATATGCTAGATACTGTAATCACTTATTTTGAATCTATAAATCCAGTACTAGCGGCTTTCTATGCTTCCCTTTTTACTTGGATTTTAACAGCTCTAGGAGCTTCTCTAGTTTTTTTATTTAAGGGAATGAATCGTGGTGTCCTTGATGGTATGCTTGGTTTCACAGGCGGAGTTATGGTAGCAGCTAGCTTTTGGAGTTTATTGGCTCCTGGTATTGAAATGAGTCCAGGAGAGGGCTTTGTCAAAGTCATGCCATCAGCTGTTGGATTTGGATTAGGAGCACTATTTCTATATGGGCTTGATAAAATACTTCCGCACCTACATATAAATTTTAAGGACAATGAAAAAGAAGGTGTTAAATCTCCTTGGCATAGAACCACATTGCTAGTTTCTGCGATAACTATGCATAATATTCCAGAGGGTCTTGCTGTTGGAGTTTTGTTTGGGGGAGTTGCAGCAGGAATCCCTGAAGCAACCATTGGAGGGGCGGTTGCTTTAGCTCTTGGGATTGGTATTCAAAACTTTCCAGAAGGTATTGCTGTTTCAATGCCGTTAAGACGTCAAGGAGTTAGTCGTTTTAAAAGTTTTTGGTATGGTCAAATGTCTGCTATAGTTGAACCCATAGCCGCTGTTATTGGTGCTTTGGCAGTTACATTCTTCACTCCAATTTTACCATATGCCTTATCATTCGCTGCTGGAGCAATGATTTTTGTTGTTGTTGAGGAAGTTATTCCAGAAACGCAGCGTGACAAATACACTGACATTGCCACATTAGGATTTATAGGAGGTTTTATTGTAATGATGACTTTAGATGTCGCCTTAGGCTAGTTTAGCATTTACAATTACCATTTTTACAATCCCCATCTTTACTCTTTTTCCAAATTCTTTTTCTAAATATGAATAAAATAGCTGCTATGAGGGCTACAAATAATATAATGTTTTCCAGAGTTGGATTCATAGGTTTAGTTTAATATTTGGAAAGAAATTAAAGCAAAAATATAGGCAATTATACTCATCCCCACAAGTTGAATCATTGGCCATTTCCAACTTTTAGTTTCTCTTTTTACAATAGCAAGCGTACTCATACACTGCATAGCAAACGCATAAAAAAGAAGCAAAGAGATTCCAGAAGCGAATGTAAACACTTTTGTACCATCCTCGTAACGTTCATTTGCCATCTTTGTTTTGATTGTTTCAATGCCATCATTTTCTGCTGAACTTCCCACGCTATAAATTGTAGCCAAGGTCCCAACAAAGACTTCTCTGGCTGCAAAAGATGCTACCAAGCCTATACCGATCTTCCAGTCGTACCCTAAAGGTTTGATAACTGGCTCTATTGTTTTACCTACTATTCCAATAAGAGAATGTTCAAGTCGGTAAGCAGCTATCTTATCTTCAAGCTCACTTTCGGACGCTGAAGTATTTTGTTGGGCAACAATAATATCTGCATTTGAAAATTTTTCACCTGGACCATAAGAAGCCATTACCCAAAGTATAACAGATATAGCCAAGATAATTTTACCAGCCTCAAAAACAAAAGTTTTAGTTTTTTCAATAACGGTAATTAAAACATTTTTAAGTAGGGGGAATTTATAATTTGGCATTTCTACTACAAAAAAGGTTTTGCGATTTGTTTTCATAAATCGATCTAAAATGTAGGCAGAAAATATAGCCATCCCAAATCCAATAAGATACAACATCATAAGGGTCAAGGCTTGGTAGCTAAATCCAAGAAGGGTTCCTTCAGGAATAATTAGAGCAATAATAATGAGATAAACCGGGAGGCGAGCTGCACAGGTAGTGAAAGGGATTACTAGAATAGTAATTAAGCGTTCTTTCCAATTTTCAATATTTCGAGTAGCCATAACCGCAGGGATAGCACAAGCAGTTCCAGAAATTAGAGGAACTACACTTTTACCACTAATCCCAAATCGACGCATAATTCGGTCCATTAAGAAAACAACACGACTCATATAGCCGCTTTCTTCTAAAATTGATATAAATAAAAATAGAAAGGCAATTTGTGGGATAAAAATAACCACTCCACCAATTCCCGATACAATTCCCTCTGCTATCAAATCGGTGATTTTGCCACCATTAGCAAAATTGCTTTTTATCCAATCTGCAAGCCCTGCAAAAGTGGTGTCAATTAAGTCCATTGGGAAGGTTGCCCAATCGTATATAGCTTGAAAAATAAGTAGCAGTAAGCTAAAAAATATTAGGTAACCCCATATTTTGTGTGTTAAAACCCTGTCTATTTTATTTCTTAAGTCTTTAGCTTTTGAGCGATCAATTACTAAGGCCTTCTTAAGAGTGTTATTGATAAACTGGTAACGCTTTATAGTTTCTTTTTGCTGAAGGCGTTTGAGTTCTGATTTCGATTTTGTTTGAAATTTTAATATATCTAATTCTTTTCGTTCTATATTTCTAAAATTGACATCTTGAGTAATCACTAGCCAAAGTTTATAGATATCTTGATTGGGGAAAGCTTTTTGTAGACGTTCAAAATAAGCAGTATCTATATTAGTTGTATCCAAACATTGAGCCATTGATAATTTCTTATACTGCTCAATTAATATTTTCAATTCTTCTATTCCAGTCCCTTTTCGGGTGCTAACCAGGGCAACCTTCGTGTGTAATTCATCTTCTAGCAAAGGAACGTCTATTGTAATGCCTTTGCGCTTCATCACATCGCTCATATTGATTACCAAAATACATGGGATTTTAAAATCTTTAATTTGAGTAAATAAAAGCAAGTTCCTCTTTAGGTTTTCAACGTCACTTATAACAACAGCAACGTCTGGATAATCTTTATCTTTCTTATTGAGTAAAAGCTCAATAACTACACTCTCATCCACTGAGGAGGCGTTTAAGCTGTAGGTTCCAGGAAGGTCTAATATGTAAGCTTTCACTCCCCTAGATAATTTACAAACACCTTCTTTTTTGTCAACCGTTATTCCAGGATAATTACCAACTTTTTGATTCAACCCTGTAAGAGAATTAAATACAGATGTTTTCCCAGTATTGGGGTTACCAATGAGCGCTACTTTAATTTGTTTACTCATTAATTTTATCAATTAAAATAAGTGCAGCTGTTTCTTTTCGAATAGCTAAAAAACTGTCATTTATATTCAGGTATAATGGGTCTGAAAAAGGGGCAAGTTGCAGCAACAGAACTTCATTTCCCGGCAAGCAACCCATCTCAAGTAATTTGAGTGGTATATCTTTAGAAGAACTGTCTTTTATAATTCCACGTTCTCCTTTTTTTAAGTCTGCAATTGAAAATTTCATACCCATTTAGCATTATTTAAACCACACAAAAGTAATAAAAGATCAATTATACAAACTGGCTTTTAACAATTTTATATCATCTAAAAGGTCTTCAATTGCTTCGGGGTCAGTGCCATCGTAAAATCCACGGATTTGTTTTTTATGATCAATAAGCATGAAGTTTTCAGTATGAATCATGTCGTATGGGTCACTATTTTCATTATCCTTGACTGCTAAATAGGATTTTCGAGCTAAGTCATATATTTGTTTTTTATCTCCAGTTACTAAATTCCATTTAGAAGGATTAACCCCTTTTGTTTTGGCGTATTTATTTAATTTTTCAACAGAGTCAATTTCTGGAGTAACGCTGTGGGATAAGAGTAATATATCTTGATCGTTAATTGTTTCTTCTTGAATTTTAACCATATGGTCTGTCATAATTGGGCAAATAGTTTGGCATGTTGTAAAGAAGAAATCAGCGATGTATATTTTACCATTGTAATCAGCTTGTGTAATGGTGTCTCCATTTTGATTAATAAGTTCAAAATCGGAAATTTTGTGGTACTTTTTTTTGTACTGAATTGTAGTGTCAACAAGTTCGGAATTTACTTGATAAGGCTGATAAATAGGTAAAACCTTTATAGGTTTCAAGATATTATAAAAAGCAATCAAAATTGCAACAGAAAGGACCCCCAATGTTGTGATAAAAATCCAATATTTCTTTAATATTCTAAGAACCATCTTATTATCAAAAAACAAAGGTACAATACAAAGGGCAAAAATTGACTTTAAATCACTTTTTAATTGGTTTTGTTCCTATGACTAAAACTGCTACATTTGTCATCCAAAATTAACACCTTTTATGGAATTGTTCATTAAAATATCTCAGTTTCTATTAAGTCTTTCACTGCTTATTGTTTTGCACGAGCTCGGCCATTTTATTCCTGCTAAGCTGTTCAAGACACGGGTTGAAAAATTTTATCTCTTTTTTGATGTTAAGTATTCGCTGTTCAAGAAAAAAATAGGAGAGACTGTCTATGGTATTGGTTGGTTGCCTTTGGGCGGTTATGTCAAGATTGCAGGCATGATTGATGAAAGTATGGACACAGAGCAGATGCAAAAAGAACCCCAGCCTTGGGAGTTTAGATCCAAGCCCTCATGGCAACGGCTCATCATCATGTTGGGGGGGGTAACGGTCAACTTTGTCTTGGCTGCTTTGGTTTATATTCTTGTAGCGTTTGCTTATGGTGATGCCGATGTAGACGCCAAAACGGTACGCGGCGGTTATTTGATTTCTAACCCCGTCCTTGAAAACCTCGGCCTTAAAACTGGGGATAACATTTTAGCCATTGATGGCTCCGAGATTGCCTACTATACGGAAATCAGAAAGAAAATTATCACTGCCAAAACCATGACCATTTCACGAAACGGCGTAGTGCAAACACTGGAATTCCCAGTAGATTTTCTTGGGCAGTTGAGTTCCTCAAAGACCAAAGGCTTTATAGAACTTAGAACGCCTTTTATTTTTGATATTGCTATGGAAGGCTCTGTCAATTCTGATGTCGATTTACAGTCTGGTGATCTTCTATTGGCTATTGATGGGGAACCAGCACAGTTTTCTGACCAGTCAACCCCTTTGCTGTTGGCTAGAAAAGGACAAACAGCAGTTTTAAGCGTATTGCGCAATGGTACTTTATTGGAGCGCAAAGTTCAAGTCAATGCAGCTGGTATGATAGACTTTAAAGTAAAAGTTTCTGCAAAAGATCTTGAAGCCGCAGGCTTTCGAAAAATCATCAGAAAAGAGTACAGCTTCGGCCAAAGTATTGGGATTGGATTGCATCAATTTAATGAAACAGTCATTGGCTATTGGTCCCAACTCAAGTTGATTTTTTCACCCAGTACTGGTGCTTATAAAGGAGTCGGCGGCTTCAAGGCCATCATGGACATTTTCCCAAACACATGGAGCTGGTATGCTTTTTGGAACATTACCGCCTTTTTATCTATAATGCTCGGGGTTTTGAATTTACTGCCCATTCCGGCTTTAGATGGCGGGCATGTAATGTTTTTGTTATATGAAATGGTGACTGGCCGTAAGCCTGGGGATAAGTTCATGGAATATGCCCAAACGGTAGGATTCCTCATCTTAATTGCCTTGGTTTTATTTGCCAATGGCAATGACATTTACAAGGCTATTTTCAACTAATTAATTTTAGTTTTCTATTTGTGTAAATTAAAAAATGGCATATATTTGCGCTCGCGCAAGTGAAAAATATTCCTCCTTAGCTCAGTTGGTTAGAGCATCT
>TARA_B100001057_G_scaffold258717_1_pt1 | contig 19282 bp, 36 predicted proteins | sample TARA_B100001057 | Tara Oceans TARA_B100001057 (sample SAMEA2621839) | marine metagenome | biome: marine biome (ENVO:00000447); feature: surface water layer (ENVO:00002042); material: "saline water (ENVO:00002010), including plankton (ENVO:xxxxxxxx)" | depth 5 m
AGTTTCATTTGGTAAAAAGAAAACACAATTTGAACATGGTGATTTGAAACTCATCAAGTTCCTTGCAAGAGAAGACCACTGGAGTCCTTTTGGACACGCATCTATGCAGTTTCATATTAAGGCTCCAATCTTTGTTGCAAGACAATTGGTCAAACACCAAGTGGGTTTAGTGTGGAACGAAATATCCAGACGATATGTGGACGATGAACCACAGTTTTATACACCCAGAACGTGGAGACTAAGAGCAGAAGATAAGAAACAAGGTAGTAGTGAAGAAACTATTGAATACAATATTGATGGTGCAATACAGTTTGTGACACAGACATACAATAATCTATTGAAGTCAAATGTCGCACCAGAAATGGCGAGAATGGTTTTACCACAGAACCTTTATACAGAATGGTACTGGTCTGGTACACTGATGGCATTTGCAAGAGTATGCAATTTACGATGTGCAAAAGACACTCAATACGAGACACAAATTATAGCGAACAAGATTGATGAATATGGACACACACTTTTCCCAGCATCCTGGCCTGAACTCAGAAATATTGATTCAGAGTAGAATAACATTTGATAATGCTTTTTGTTTTGGTAACGGAAAGTCAAGAATTGATTTTGACATGGATGTTATCAAGAACAGAGGCACCACGTTTGGTTGTAATGCAATATATCGTGATATGGAAGTTGACCATCTAATTACTGTAGATAATGAAATCACTCATGAAATATACAGAAGTGGTTACTGCATGGACAATCAGACTCATATTCGTGATTGGAATGTATTGCCTATGTATTTCCTTGACACCATGAGAGGTGATTATCAAGATGCTGACATCCATATAGAACATGATGATGTTGGATTTGTTATACACGGTTCTAATACTGCTGATGTCGAAAGACACTTTCAAAAGATTGTACAGGAGAACCCAGATATTGATATCAGTAAGTTAGAGTGGGAACGTAAACAGGTTAAGACTTTTATTACTGGTGTAAAAGAAGATGATTGTGCAAGTGCTATCAAAAATGATAGGATGCAAAGTTGTGGTGTTCTGTCGATACAGATTGCTTGTGAAATGGGTGCAAAGAATGTGTTTATCATTGGACACGATTTGTATTCAAAAGACATGAAGTTAAATAACGTCTATGGTGGAACAACTGGATATCTACCAAAGACTTCAAATTATGTGAAGCCTGACAATTGGATTGTCGGCCACAAAACGAATTTTGACAATTATCCAGATGTCAACTTTTATAAGGTTAATGAAGATGTTTTGGGAACATCTTCTACTTGTTGCTTAGTTGAAGAATGGAATGACTGTCAGAATCTACAATATATTACCCAAAAAGAAGTTAGAAAATACCTTGACTTTGGGTGGATGATGTAGTATAAATAAGGTTATATTATGAATAATGTGATGATAAATCAACATACGATAACATACGGAGAAATAATATGTCGTTAGATACACTTAGACGAGCAAATACGCTCGACAAACTACTCTCTCAAGTTCAAGCAGAGAGTGCCCCTCAAGAAAAGAAGTCTTATGTAGACGAAAGACTGTGGAAACCAGAACTGGATAAGTCTGGTAACGGTTATGCAGTAATTCGTTTCTTGCCTGCACCAGAAGGTGAAGAACTACCTTGGGTAAAAGTCTGGAAGCATGCCTTTCAAGGCCCAACAGGTAAGTGGTTCATTGAGAACTCTTTGACTACTCTTAATCAGAAAGACCCTGTGTCAGAATATAACTCGCAGTTATGGAACTCTGGTCTGGAGTCTGATAAGGAGATTGCAAGGAAGCAAAAACGTAAACTTGAGTACTACTCAAATATTTACGTTGTGTCTGACTCTAAACACCCAGAGAATGAAGGTAAGGTATTCTTGTTCCGATATGGAAAGAAAATCTTTGATAAGATGATGGCTGCAATGCAACCAGAATTTGAAGATGAGACACCTATTAATCCCTTTGACTTTTGGGAAGGTGCGAACTTCAAACTGAAGATTCGTAAGGTAGATGGTTACTGGAACTATGACGCATCCTCTTTTGAGGCAGTGTCTGCACTGAAAGATGATGATGATACTCTCAACAACATCTGGAAGACCCAGTACTCATTGCAAGAGTATCTTGCACCTACCAACTTCAAGTCTTATGATGAACTCAAGAAGAGACTTGATGACGTTCTCTCTGGAACGGTAACTGCAAGTGCTGCTGCAATGATGGATGAAGATGTTGTTGAAACACCTGTAATGAAGAGTGAACCAGCACCATCTATACCTAGTGTAGATGCAACTGAAGAAGATGACACCATGTCATACTTTCAAAAACTTGCGAATGGGTAAGTTGTCAAACCCTGTGTAGAAAGTCCTTAGTGTCGTAACACCACAAAAAGACAACGCATACTAGACCAAGACGGAGAGGCAGGAGAAATCCTGTCTCTCTTTTTTGCTAAAAACTATTCTCTGTTTTTATAAATAGTAATAACAGGGAGAGAGAATTATGATAGAGATTGTTGCGGCTGTATCTGCTGCGTCAAGTGCTTTTGCTGCTATTAAGAAAGGTTTTGAGGTTGGAAGAGATGTAGAATCTATGGGCAAAGATTTGGGCCGATGGATGAGTGCAGTTAGTGATATCAAAAAAGCAGAAGAGTATAACAAAAAACCCCCATTGTTTAAAAAACTGTTTGCTGCTGGTTCTATTGAAGAAGAGGCAATGCAAGTCTTTATGGCCAAAAAGAAGGCAGAAGATATGCGTGGTCAGTTAAAACAAATTATCACATATACTAGAGGCCCAAGTGCTTGGGAAGAACTGCTAAGAACAGAGGGTGAAATACGAAAGAAACGTCAAAGGATGATTTACGACCAGAAGGAAAGACAGAAAAGATTTATTGAGTGGACTGCTGCATCTATATTACTTGCACTATGCATTGCAATAATTTCTTGGGTCATCTGGTTCGTTATGGAAAATAAAATCTAATGTTTTTTTTACTTGTAATAGTTATGTCTGGTGGACTTATTGCACTAGGATGGGTAATCTACATGGAAGACTTTGTTATGCAACGTAGGTTTCATATGCCAGAAACTGATATCGAAAAAAGAGTTGTCGATATAAAAGAACGAATCAAAGTTGCAGAGTGGAGACTAAAGAAGTTAATCAACCATAACCAACCATAGGATGGCCTGGTGATGTACCAGCAGGTGCAGAGGTATCCTTTATTGGTGCAGGCACTGCTGAACTACTTGTGTTGGTAGATACCTGTGATGCGTCAGTCTGATTAACAATTATAGGTGGAGGGCGTCTTCTGGTTTCTCTTACTTCAAAATTCTCATCTTGTTCCTCTGCCAATCTTTGTCTTTTTCTATCCATCCTTGATGTGATGCGGTCATATTTACTACTACCACCACCAGTGGCTTCTTTAAGTTGTTCTGACTCTGACCCTGGCAAAGCTTCACCTGTAGAGGGGTCAAGACCAGCAAACTCATAAACACCATCTGGTATTACAGCAGAAACTGCCTTTTTGATAAATCCAAATACACCATCAGATTCACCAGAAGGATTTGGTAGGATACCACGAAGAATAGACTTCAATAAATCTTTTGCTCCATCTGCAATACTTCCAAACATACTTCCTATATCTGCGAAAAGGTCATTCTCACCAGTGAACAATCCTACGATATAGTCAATTGCCTTTGAAAGTAACGTATATGGGGCTTTAACAATGTCCATGATGAGGTCTGCAAAACTAAAGGAGTCAAGGAACTCTTCTGCTTTGTCAAATCCCATTGCACCCAGAAGCCATGACACACCAGACTTTAACAAGTCAAGAGGAATACCAATTAGATTACCAATCAGTTTACTAAGACCACCACCGACACCATCAATAAATTTAGATACGATATTGTTACCTTCTGACTCTTTAAATCCATCAATGAAACCTGTTATGAAATCAAATGCAGACATAACAATAGTAATAGGTAAGAACAACTTACCCAACACTGAACCAAAACCTTTTGCAAATCCAAGTATTTTACCAATGACACCACCTTCTGCAGCTAATGCACCAACACTCTTGACCGACCTACCTATTGCTTGAAATAAATCACCTATTGGTGCAAACAGTGCTTTTGCACCCTTTACAAAGTCATCAAATAATTGACCACCACCAGTAACTAATTTTGATGCTTTTAGTGACTCTAGTCTTGTATTGAAGAAACCTTTTAATTTACCAAAGGTGTCACCAACAAACTGGAAGAACCTACCAATTGCAGTATCTTTGCCTGCAAAGGTTTTACCTACATTTCTCATCAGATTTTTTACTGGTTCAAATAATGTATCAAATGTTTTAAAGATTGCCTTAATGCCATTGAACTGTTTTCGTACCTCATTTACAAATGCACCAACAAATGTTGTGATAACAGCACCTATCAAACCAATTGGTGCAAGTAAACCCATACCAACATCTTCTGCTTTAATGTTTGCAACACCTTCTGCAAGGTTGTCGATACCTCTTGCGATACTGTGGAAGATAGATTGTGTCTCTTGTTCTTGACGCATCTTCTCATTATCTTTTTCAACTCGTTTTGCAGCACCTCTTTGTTCAGAAGCATATCTTGCGTCTTGTTTATCAATTCCCTCTTGATTTGTTGCAATCAATTTGTTGACACCACCAACAAATGCACCACTCTCATCAGTAAACCTACCAGAGGCGATGTTGAAACGGTCAACATCAAGACCTAATAATTTGTCAGATGCACCTTTAAATTCTTCATTGTATTTTGCTTGTGCATCTATAACTGCTTTTTGTTTTTTGAGTTGACCAAATTCTTCTCTTGTAAGACCAAGACGTTGACGCAAGAGTGCTTGTTCTCTCTTGTCCTTTAATACTGCAAAACTTTTATTAAATAAAGTCTTACCAACAGAACCAAGAGTTTGAACGCCTGGTATTGCTAAAAATGGTTGAGTGAAACTATCAGTAACTTTCTTCAAGTCGCCTGCAACTGTTAATGCAATCTCTTTACCAGCAGAGTTATTAAAATCTCTAAGTTCTTCTGTAACCTTAGTTAGATTTCTGGATGCCTCTGAAAATGCTTGTGCTTGTCTTACGTCATCTGCCATTTACTTACTTCTTCTTGTCAACATATGCGTTTGCACCAAAATATGCGGCAACTAACGCAGAGATAGCAACAAAGTATGTTGGTGCGATATCACCAATAATTGTTGCTGCTTTTTCTTGTCCTAAAAATGATGTAACGAATATTCCTGCTGGATAGAGTAACATACCCATCAATGCAAACCATGTCATCTTACGCATTGCATCTCTACGAGCATCTGCATCTTCCAACTCTTTTCTTTTAAATTCCAAATTCATCTCCATTTCTTCATGTGAAATGTGTCCATCACCATTACTGTCAACTTTATCTAAAACTGCTGGGTCTGCGGTAATAGTTTTCTTCTCTTCTGACATTATTCTTTCCCTCTGGACTATTTATTATTGTACTGTGCGTTCTGTCTCTTTATACGTTCATTTTCTTCTTCAATATGTTGTTGTAACATCCCCACATATATTTCCCTTTCCCACGGCATCATTTCATCTATCTCTGTTAGACTGTAATGATAATTTTGCATCATAATAAAGTTAGTCTTATAGTATCCTTTAAGACTTTCATGAGAAAGGCCTACCCTAAAAAACTTTGCAGTCCTTCAAGTAATACTTTGTTCTCTTTACCAGTATTTGGATTGGTTACAACAATTTCATGTCTTAATCTTGGAATACCATCAAAGAATGATTGAACTTCAGCAAACTGGTCAGTGTTCATGGATTCGATAAATTCATCCAGTTCTTTTTTGGGAAGTTCCTCATATACTTCATTTTCATCAAAGATGTTTACAAGACACTCTCCGATTACACCAAATGTCACATCAACCGCACCCAACTTATCTGTGGTATATTTTTTGAGATTTTCCAAAGATGGATATTTCATTGTCATGCCGACTGTATCTGTAATCATAATCGTATCTTTATGACCTTCAGTATACTGTATCTCAACATCATTTAAGTTAAGGGTGTATGGAACTTCAGTTTTACCATCATCTGGACAGGTGATGTTTAAGTCAACTTCATCACCAACTGACTTAGAACGAATCTTCAGAAACATATATTCAATATCAAAAGATGGTAGGTGTTCTGGTTCTGATATTTTACCGAAAGTACATGATTTGATGAGTTCGCACATGGCATTAGACATCTCTAGTCCTTCACCTGTCTCTTGTGCTATCATCAGTATTTTTTGTTCCTTTACCAAAAACGGACGGAACTTTACCGTTTCACCTGTGGATGGTTGTATCATCTCATAGGTGGGTGTATTCAACTTTGGCAATGCCATAATATTCTCCTATATTAATAATTTAAAATAATCGCCTCAAAACTGCTGGTATCTGACTTTGTACTTGTTTGATAACAGAATTTTTCAAGATATCTTGAAGTGTATCATCAAGATTTGCCTTTTTGGGTTCAGTTGCAATATTTCTCCAATAACGATATGCAAATGAAACACCAACTTTATTTATTGTGTTACTTGACGCATGAGAAAAGGGTACTGCATCAATTGTTTTTGGAAAACACTCTTCCAGACGAACACCCATTGTTCTTTCGTCTTTTTCGTTAAGTGCATATATTTCAATAGCACCGACATACTCTTTGTAGTAGTTTATGTTATATGTTTCTGGATTGTATGATACCTTTTGCCATTCTTCAAAGAAATATCTTTCTGCCATATCAGAACCCATATAGAATGTTGCAGCAACTTCTGCAAATGTCTGACCCTGTACCATTTCATGCGGTGGGCCATATATATTACCATTCATAACAGTACGAAGGTTTCTACCAGGCATAGAAATACTGTCACATCTAAATGAAATGCGTCTTGCAGTTTCACCATGTAGTTGTGATAACAAGTTACCAGATTGTGCAGAGTCACCTGCCTCTGCATTGTTTGTTCCTGCTGGTAGACCAACCACGACTTCATAACGATTTGCTTTTGAATATCCATCTCTGGACGCATTGTGCGACAGGATTGCATTTAACCCACCGAATACTGCACCACCAAGGACATTACCGAAATTGAACTTTGCCATTAAATCATCTTCCTAGAATCTGACCAGACTTCAGTTGCAGATGCTTTCTTAAACCGTTGTACTGGTAACATGATTGCGGTGAGATTGTCATCGTCTGGTATCTTACGGAACATTGATTTCGTAAACCCATACAAATATCTCTTGAGACATGGTTTTGTAAGTCGATTGTTTTCAACTGCACGAACACTTAAACTGTCACCACCAGCCGCATCAAGAAGTCTTGCTCTTAACGCATATGGTAGGTAGTGAAAGTTTAGTCCAAGGAAACCATCATTATATCTTCTAAGAGGTAATACCAATGGAAACGTGTCATAGTATGGTAGTTTGTTTCTCATTTTGGGTGAGTATACAAACATATTCAAAGAACCGAAATGTGGTCTTCTATCTAAATCACCACTACGCAACAGTTCAGGCACACTAGGTGTACCCAACTCTTTAATACGGTTACGATACCACTTGTATGGTTCGTTACCTGTTTTTACCTGTTGTTGTATTTTATCAAAATATGTCTCTGCCATACTCTTATTTATATCATCAATTCAACTTCCGTGAGGATGATAAACTCCATATTCCTGTCCTTACACCATTCTTTTGCATTCATCCACTTTGCCTCATTGATTGCAAAGGTACGCACCTCATTGATATATTTTCTGGTTTTGCGTTTGGGTATCTTGGGGGGTTTGCATTGTGACTTAGGTTTGACCTCAACAACCCACTTCTTAATCTTGTTTTCTTTGGTTTTGACTTTGACATAGAAATCTGGAAAGTAACGATGTATTTTGCCATCTATAGGTGAACGATATGGAATGAAGAACTCTTCAGAACCCCATTCAATTATCCTCTCGTTCATGTCACAATAGACCATGAACTTGCGTTCCCACAAACTACGATAAATAATATTGGAAGGGTCACCCTTATACTTTTTTGGGTTGGACGGACTGTATCTTCCACGGTATGCCATTATATTACACCTAAATAAATAATATGTAAGGATATTTATAACGATGCGTGGATTCTTAAAAGAAATCAAAAATGTTGCAGTCAATCGTGCAACCAACAGAATTAATCAAGCACTGGGCGGTCTTATCAGTCCAATGGGAAGGGGTATGCCCAACAACATTGGTGGTACGTTTCAAACTAATGTTTATCGTAATCTAAACAAAAACCCATTCAAAGGTGAGAGTGTTATTTACCCAGAAGACTTGGGGTCTAATGACCAAGGACACTATGTTCAGTTTTATATTAACGAACAGGCAAATGCAAACGTCAACTTTGGTGGACAGGGTAGAAGTTTTCAGTCAGCAAGAAATACTGGTTCTTCCACTGCACAAGTAAAACGGTCTGCAACCAGAACATTATCCAGTTCAATCTGTATGTATATGCCCGCAACAGTCAGTGCATCACAAAACTCAAAGTATGGTGAACATGAGATTGGTGCAATGGTTGCTGGTGCAATTGCAGCATACAAGGGATATCAAGAAGGTAGTGGTTTCTTTAACACAGTTGGTGAAATCAAAAATGCAATCGGGCCAAAGATTGCTGAGTCAGCAGTAGAGGTAGGTAAGGAAGCACTGGACGTTGCGGCAAAGGGTGCAAAAGCAGCAATTGACATCAACAGAGGTATGGTTACAAACAATCGTTTGGAAATGGTTTTTGAGGGTGTTGACAGACGGTCATTTGCTTTTGACTTTAAGATGATGCCGAAGTCAGAGGCAGAAGCAATCATGGTAGACAAGATTGTAAATATGTTTAGGTTTTATATGGCACCAAGTTTTGCAGAGGGTGACTTGCAAAGCAGAACATTTATTGTACCAGCAACCTTTGATATCGAATACTATTATGCAGTTGGTAAACGAAATGAATTCTTAAACAGGATATCAACTTGTGTTCTTGAAACTTGCACCGTCACTTATGGTGGTGAACGTACACAATTCTTCAGACCAACAGCAGATGGTAGAGGAGCTCCACCAGTGGAGACATCTATCCAACTAGGATTTAAAGAGCTAGAAATCATCACCAGAGAAAAGATTGCAGAGGGTTTCTAAATGTCATATTTTTCTATGTTTCCAGATATAAAATACGATGCAAAGGGTAACGGCAAAGAAACCTTTATGAAGGATATCTTTCGCAGAATTAAAATTAAATCAAATGCAAAAAATAATATCGTAGAGTTTGACTTCTATGATGTACAGGATGGTGAAACACCAGAAATGATTGCATTTAAATACTACGGAGATGCACAGTTACACTGGACTGTTCTTGTGATTAACGATGTTATTGATTATTACACTGATTGGCCTATGTCAGTACAAAGGTTTGAACAGTATATGAATGACAAGTATGAAAATCCCAATGCTATTCACCATTATGAGGTATCGCAGACATCTGGTGACACAACAGAAAAGATTGATGTTGGACTGAATGTAACAGATTACCCATCAGCAGATATCATATCAAACTATCAATACGAACAAAGTTTACAGGATGAGAAGAGAAGGATTCGTCTAATACAACCAAAATTTATAAATGATTTTGTAGATGAATATGAAGCCAAAATCAAAGAAGGTGCATAATGGCAAAAAGTGACTTGCAGTTTGCAGGCGAGTTTCTTATTACACAGTGCAAGTTGTTGACAACATCTGGTACTGAATATGACATAAGAAATCTTGTTCAGAACATTAATATATACGAAGACATTTTCTCTCATACAGTGAGTGGTGATATTCTACTCAAGGATACTATCAACCTTGTGATGAATGGCCCAATCATTGGACAGGAGAAGTTGATACTACGCATTCAGACACCACAAGCAAATCCAAAAGACGAAACCATTATTAACTATGTTGATACACCACTTAGTATTTACAAGGTGAACATGGTTATGGGTGAAGGTGAGAATGCTTTGATGTATTCACTAAACTTCACAACACAGGAATCCTTTCGCAATCAAGTCTGTAAAATTTCACAATCATACAAGGGTCAACCATCAGAGATTGTAGAAAAGATATTGCGTGACAAAAACTATCTTGACTCCACCAGAAAACTATTTGTAGAAGAAACTGCTAATCATACTCAAGTAATATTCCCAAATATGCGACCATTTATGGCACTTGTTCATTTGTGTAAGATATCAAACTCAAAACAGTATAATCAATCACCAGCATATCTATTCTATGAGACTACAAAAGGATTTCATTTTAGAAGTATTGATGGTCTTGCCTCTCAAGAATCTGCATATGATTACGTTGAGAACATACCAAATACATTAAGTGAAAAGGGAACAATTGACCCAATAAAAAATCTATCAACTATCAATGAAATCTCTCAGCTACCAACTAAAGATACTATATATAATATGAACAGTGGGTTTTATTCATCAAGACTCAAAGTTCATGACGTTTACAACAAAACACTGAAGGACTATAATTTTAGTTACTTGGAAAACTTTGAAAACGACATTCACACAGAGGGAAGTGAACCCCTCATGTCAAAATCAGCAGATGCAGTATCGGGCAAAACATTGAGTGATTACCCAGACACGAAACTATTTGTTTCAACAACAAGTAGTGGTAAACATTTCTATGAGTCTAAGGACTATCCATATCAGAGTGATAATTTGATAAACACTATACAACGTAGAATATCACGGTTTTTTCAAATCGACAAGGGTATCAAATGTCAAGTCAAAGTGCCTGGGCAAACTACAATACAGGCAGGAGATGTTATTACAATGCAAGTTGGTGCTACATCTTCCCAGACAGACGATTCACTCGACCCACAAGTTTCTGGTAGACATATCATAACCACACTAAGACACGAATTCAATCTTACAGGTGACCCACGACATCAGATATACATGGAGACTATCAAAGATGGTCTGGTAGATGGATTCCCAGAGGATGGAGTAGTCTATAGTAATAGTGGTACAGCACAAAAAGAATTAACATAGGAGGACAAGTCAATAACAACTCAACAAATCTTTGTCATGGTAATTAAATCACATAGAGAAGGAACTGAAATGAGAGCAAAACAAAAACAAAAACTAAGAAAGTTTACGAATTTGCAGAGACAATCAAGGGAGCTAGAACCTATGAAACCAGAGGAAACTAAATACCTAAAAGAGTTGTTAGGAAAAATAAATCATGAAGACGTATCAACAAATACAAGAGGGAGTCTACGACCCCAATATATTTAAGGCGATTTTCCTTGCTGGTGGGCCTGGCAGTGGTAAGTCGTATGTTGTTAGACGAACCACTGGCGGTCTCGGCATGAAGATTGTCAATAGTGATGACATCTATGAGAAGATGTTGAATGATGCTGGATTAGATACAACACCAGAGGATATCTTTTCAGACCAAGGACAAGAGATTCGTGGTAAAGCAAAAGCAGTGACTAAACGTATGCAAGGTAACTTTCTTGAAGGACGTTTAGGACTTATCATTGACGGCACAGGAAAAGACTACGATAAGATTTCTAAACAAACTGCTGGTCTAAAAGCACTTGGTTATGAATGTTACATGATATTTGTCAACACTTCATTAGATACTGCACAAGAACGTAATAAGAAACGTAAACGTACACTTGCACCTAAGGCAGTTGAAGCAATGTGGAATGAGGTGCAAAACAATATTGGTAAGTTCCAGAGACTATTTGGTGGTAAGAACTTCATCATTGTAGATAATAACGATGCTGGTGAAGATGTATTTGAGAAAGTCTGGAAACGGTGTATGTTATTGGTTCGTAAGAAAGTAACGAATCGCATTGCAAAATCATGGATTGCAAAAGAACTTGCTAAAAAAGACCGCAACAAGTAACCCCCAAAACCCTTGATTTTCAAGGGTTTTTTTATTTCCAAAAAACTACTTGACATTGTTCTCATAACATGATAGCTTGTATATAGAAACTAGAGAGAGGTCTATATTATGTACAATACTTCAACCGATGCCTATCAAGCTGCTGCAAAAATCATGTCTCATGAATATGCAAACAAGTATGCGAATTACTGGTCAAAGAAAAACAAAGTAATTAAAACTGGTAAAGCAAATCGTAAAGATTCTGGTCGGTCTAAGACTTACAATGCAGAGTTTGCAGCAATTTCAGAGTATCGTGCAAAGTATCCTAATGATGTAAAATTCAAACGACTGAGTTGGAAACAGTCTCAAAGATATTTTAAGAAGATTGCAAAGTCTAAGACATATAAAGACTTGTGTGCAAAAGAGGATGCGTCACGTTATGGTCGATTAGACCCAACACTTGAACTCGCACACTTTCGTGGACGCACTGCCGGACAGGCAACTGGATATGGTTCGATGCGTCTTGCAGAAACTAATTGTCCTTACACAATCATTCATGAGTTTGCCCACCTATGTGGTAATATGCACCATGATATCGGATTTCGTAGGGATGTAATCAAACTGTCTTCACGGTTTTTGGGTACTGAGTTTGCAAAGATGCTCAAAGGTCAGTTCAAGAAGGCAAAACTAAAAGTAACCGTTTCGCAACATATCATGACACCAGAGAAGTGGATTGAAAGTGTGATGCGAATGGAAAAGATGAGAGAAGGTAATATATGATGAAAATATACTTAGATATGGATGGTGTTCTTGCAGACTTCTTTAATGGGTTCGCCCAAAAGTTTGGAAAAGACCATTGGAAAATGATAGAGAATAAGGAGAAGTCTATACAGGAGTTACAGGGTACTGACTTCTTTAATACACTGGATACGTTTCCATCGACTATGGAGTTAGTGAATTTTGTACAAACTCTTGCTGGTGATGATGGTTGGGGTATCTGTTCTTCACCACTAAAAGGTGACAGAGACAATTCTGCATTCTGGAAAAGAACTTGGTTGACCAAACACTTCATTATGCCCAAGATAGAAAACCTATTATTTACTGGACGTAAAGAACAGTATGCAATGGATAAGATAGATGGTGAACCGAATGTCTTGATTGATGACAAACCATCTAACATAAAGAGATGGAATGAGAAGGGTGGTATAGGAATACTATATCAAGCAAACCAAGATAGTCTTGTGTCACTCAAACAAAAGTTGATAGGGATTGTGGAGAAATCATGATAAACCAAGAGATACGAAACAGAATAAGACTGTCAGTTGCTGCATACGCATATGAGTTCATGAATGACAGTATAATGTCAGACCATGATTATGACCAACTAAGTTTGCAGATAAATCCACAAGAAAAAACTGGTAATGAGTTGATGGATAAGTTTTTTAAAACACACTTCAAACCAGATACAGGTATGTGGATAAGAGCTCATCCAGAGATAAAAAAACTTGGGTATTTGTACAAGAAATATTACAAAACTTCTTGACATTTGTTATGAAAACAAGTATTATGTAATAGAAAGATGAGGAGTGATTCGTTATGACATATGTGATGGAAAAAGAACTGGTTCAAACTATTAATGCTCAACGTGCAGAGGCGATTGAGTTTTCCAAACAGCCTGGCTGTTGGATGGGTATGTATGCTGAACCATCTGACACCAAGTATTGGTCAGAACGTGTACCGTCTGGTACACTGAAAGAGTTCAATCGCATCAATCTTGAAGAGGATGCTTACTACTGTGTTGCAGATGCGTACAGCAAGTCGTATGCTCGTTCTTTTGATTTTGCATCTATGACAGATGCAGAGGTGGAAGAGGTTATTAAGGATGCTTCCGATGCGGCGGCACGTGAACGCAAGTGGGAAGAACAAATGGAAAAGAAAGCAATTGAGGAAGAAACAAATCTTGCAAAGTCTTTGGGTATTGACGTACCCACACTACAACGATGGATAAAGGAGGCTGCGTGATGAAAAAATTTGATGATTTACAATTCGTAAAGTTTTTTGATGGAGTTAGTACGAGGGTATCATATGGTGACTATGAATTGTCGGTTATAAGACACTCTGGTTCATATGGTAATGTGAATGGTCTGTATGAGATTGCAGTCTTTCAAGACAATCATTTGGTAGAGATGCCTGGCATCACTCAAGAAGGTGACACTGTAAAGGGATTTTTGACAGAAGAAGATGTCACAGGTATCATGAAAAAGATGATAAGTATTACTGCATCAGAAGGAGAGCAGATATGAAATGGTTACTGTTAACTACCATCATTTTCACAACACCAGAGAAAGAGATGACTGCTGTCATCACTGAACCAAAAGATTCTAAAGCAATCTGTATGAACCATAAGAGTGAACAACCATCAATTAACTTCATGGGTGTGATTAGTATGAAGGTAATTCAAACTTGTGTCGAGGAAAGTCATGGCAGATGAAGTAAGAAATATGACAGACGATGAACTTCGGTGGTACTACAATCGTCTGAAAAGACATGACTGGTTTTACGACTATTCGGATGACCATAGAGTGTGGACTGAAGGCAATCGTGAAGAGAGTATGTTGGTGTCGATGTCACGAACAGATAAACGTGCAGAGACATTGTTTGAGGGTTTTAGACAGAAGTATCGGTACAACAAGGACATTCCAGAGCCCGAGTTACTTCTTGACAAATAAGAGAAAAGAGGTTATTATGAACTATGAAAGATTGATTGCAAATTGCGATACTATGATTGGTTGGGGTCACTATAATAAGAGTGCCTGGGCAATCGACTTTTGGACACGCACAAAGAGTGCGTTGTTGTTAAAACAAAAGTCACTGAGTACAGTACAATGACATTGACTGAACTCGCAGAAAAGCATGGTGAGTCTATCGACAATCTGCCGATGGACGTTTTGATGGAGGCGATATATAATGAGTGGAATGCATCTACTGCCCGTGTATTACACGGACACGAATCTAAAGAAGAGAAAAAGACGTAAGGTCACTGCATCTATGCAGAAGGCACAACAGGAACATGAGAAGTTTCTCAAGAAGATAGGTTATGTGCCAAAAGAACAACGACAGGTTTCTAAACCACTGAAACTCGACAGGTTGTGGGATAATTATGACAATCGTGTATCAGTTCCAACATCCGACAAGGTTGGTAATGGACTGAAGACTAGTAGACCGTTATACACTGGTAGTGCCGTCATTGGACAGGCGTATAACAAGGGTGGATTACAGGTACTATCCACGGAAGAAATCAATGACCCAATGACAGGGAAAAGGAGATAAAAATGCAATATATAATATGGAGTGCTGCTGCAATCGCAGTATTGTTACTCGCATCAAACTCTGCATCAGCAGAGACAACACAAGACCACTATAAGGACGTATATCATAAGACACCACACATGGTAGAGGTATGTTACGACCAACAGGTGAGTGGAGATAAAACTGGTGACACACTGAAGGGTGCGTTGCTTGGTGGTATCCTTGGTAACAATGTTGGAGACATCAAGAACGGTGGTGCTGCTGGTGCGATTATTGGTGGTATGATTGGTCATAGCAATAGTAATGCAACAGGTGGTACACGAACTGTATGTAAACAGGAAACACGTTACACAGAGGAAAGTAGAACTATCTACTCACACTCAACGGTCACATTTACGCATGGTGGCAAGAGTTACACATTGAGGTTTCAGAAATGAGTGAATTTAAATCAAAGGAAGAGACTAAGGAATATATCGTGGTCACTGACCCAGATGGTAGACGGACAATCAAGATAGTCACTACTACCACCAAGTGGTTTGAAGACAGTGACACACGACATAATCCAACAGTCTCAACCAGCACAGAATACATCTAATGATTCTTGCGGTATTGACTTTACTGGTTGCACTTGCCATATCCGCAGTTGCAGCCTATTATAGTATTATAGGACTGATTGCAATCTTCAGTGCTGCGGTAATACCTATCGCAGTCATGGGGATTGTTTTGGAGTCTGGTAAACTGGTCACCGCAGCATGGGTATATCACAACTGGAAAAGAACACCCAAACTACTTAAAGGATATCTTATCAGTGCGGTAATCGTATTGATGTTTATCACATCTATGGGAATATTCGGATTCCTATCAAAAGCACATATCGAACAAACCACTGTCACATCTGACAACACACTTCAAATAGAACTTATCGAATCACAGATACAACGAGAACGTACCACTATCAGACGTGCCGAAGATACTCTTGGGCAGTTAGATTCTGCATTGGAAAAATATGTGGAGTTAGGTGCGGTCACCAAGGGACTTAACGCAAGAAAAGAACAGGAGGCAGAACGCAATGAACTCAACACTACGATTACAAGGTCAACAGAGACTATCACAACTCTCACGAAGGAGATGTCAGAACTCAACGCAGACAGAATTGCAATTGAAGCAGAGGTCGGCCCAATCAAGTACATCGCAGAACTTATCTACGGAGAAAGCACGAAGGGAGTACTTGAAGATGCAGTCAGAGGAGTCATCCTCATCATAGTGTTTGTGTTTGACCCACTTGCGGTGTTACTACTGGTTGCTGCAAATCAGTCACTACTACAGGAGAGTAGAAGACGCAGACAAAGACGCAGTGCAAGACGTACACGACAGAGAAGAAAACAGGAAACAGCATGGGAAAAGAAGGTTAAGGAAACCAAAGAGAAGGGTGATGTATTGACCAAGGTTACCAGAACTGCTGATAACGGTACAAAGATGGAGTATTACGAATGAGATTACCAGAGTATATTTGTTCATTAAAGGAACAACACGCAGATTTAAATAACAAAAAAGACTTGACAAAAGAAGAAAAAATCATTAAATTATTACTTAAAGATAAGATATATGAGTTAGAATTACAGATGGCAGAAGAGTATTGGAGTAGATAGGGATGGCTACAGAGGATACAAGAATTTTTTACAGCAAACATATGGGAGTAGGACAGTACGAAGACAGAACTGCTGCTGTGTTTAAGAACGAAAAGACAGGACATTGGGAAGTCGATTACTGGTTAGCAGATGAACTGGTAAGAACAGTTGTTATGAAAACAGAATACGAAGATGAGATTGTCTTTCACAACGAAACATATGCAGATAACAGTGCTGAAAATTACTGTTTGGGGTATCACAGATGATATTAGAACGATTAGGATACAACCCTTGGATATTTGTAGGATGTCTAGTACTATATATTCTATGGCATATTGGTAAACAAAACAGATTATGGTAAGTAGAAACACACTAATGGAGAAATTATAATATGTATTATTTTACACACCAAGAAGAAGACCAAGAAGATGTGCATGGGTTTAAGACAACTCATCACACCAATAGAATTGAATTTTGTGTCGATGATGACGCTAGTGTAGATGAGTTGTGTGATTCATTCCAACACTTCCTTTTGGCAAATGGTTATCAGCTTGAAGGTGATATTGAAGTTGTCAAAAAGAGTGCTAAGATTTATGATTTTGGAATGTCACCATATAATATCAAAGTAAAATCTAAAGATGAGTGAAGAAGAAAAGAAAATCATACTTATCACTGACCTTGTAGACCAACGATTACGCAAGGAACAGGAAATAGACTACTATGAGAAAGAACTACGCAAGATACAAGAACGCCTAGGTTATCTGTATAAAGAGAAAACACTGACAGAAACCATACTTGCTATCATACAGACAGAGAAAGTCATTGATATTAAAGAGTATATAGAGAATAAAGCATTGGGGAATAAGCAAAATGACTAAAGGAGTAACACTTGAACTTACCGATTGGAACGGTGAAACAGGTAAGTGTGTGAATAATCACGATGTATCGATATTAACAGGTGGTTATGGATATTGTGCTGAATGTGGTTACGAGATAGAAGGATACAGCACATTGTATTTACCACCCAAAGGTTATGTAATGCCAGGCGTTGGAGAATAAAGAATGAAATACACACAGAGACAATGGGATAGAACAGTAGGATATGGTAAAGTACCAGAACAATATAGTGCAGTTTCCGAATCGTATAACAGAAGTACGACTAGGAAGACAGATGGACAGAATAGTACAAGAGGCAACAAGACTAGAGAAGAAGTCAAAAGAACTGCTGAAGAAGTCCAAAACAATGCAAGAGAATATGGATGGTAGACTCATCAACGCATATAGAAAGGTCTACGGTAATAGATGGAAAGACTATTATAGAAAGCACTACGGAGAGAGTTCGGTGTAGTGGAGAGAATAACGACCATCCATTAGTGTATTATACCATACCAGAAGAAGGGTTTGTAGTGTGTGGATATTGTGACTTAGTATTCGTGCGGAAGGAAAACCCATAAGAACCCATCATATCCCATGATTCCCCATAAACAATAAAAACATTAAAATAAATGGCATGCTCTTGTCATTAAATATTCCCACCTATCAGTGCTGCTGCCCGAATCGCCTGCGAATCGTATCGAATGCTGCCCCCAGAACCACAGAGTTGTTACCAAAACAACCCAGAACCACTCACAACGCCCCCATAAACCCTTGATAATACAGCGAAAAAAAGTTGAAAATAGTTGCATTTTTTACTTGACAACTACTTGACTCTGTGTTAGCTTCTCTATGTAAGATGAGAATAAGGAATAAAAGAGAGGTAAATTTATGGGAAATATGATTTGGGCTGATATGGAAAACTACATGGGTAAGGGATGGAAGGATGAAACTGATGCCATCTACAATACCACTGAGTACCATACAGGCCCAGAGAATAAGAGGGAGTGTCCTTGTGATATTTGTCCTTTGTTTGAACAGTGTGCTGCAAAGTTCACTGAGTGTAGTGCATTTCGTAATTGGGGTACTAATGGAGACTTCAAGGACGGAGATGTTCAGAGGTTATTGAGAGTTGCTGCATAATGAAATATGTTCTGAAGTATATACCTAAGAGGTATCACTATCACATTGGGTTTGTTGTTGGTAAAATAGAGGAGTTGTTATGAGTACAAAAGAGATGAAACAGGATGAGATAGACTTCATCAATAAGATGTTTGAGACACCAAATGCTTTTACCAAGTGGAAGTTCATGCAGACACCAGAGTATGCACAGCTGCCAGATGCGGTGAGGTATACTGTAGAGAGGGAGTGTCTTACACATTACTTTAATGTGCTGACTGATGGTATGTCTGATTGGAAGATGCCTATCAAAGGCAAGATACCGATTGCACTTCTGAATCCATATCGGAAAGCAGTTGAGTACTTCACTGGCACTGAGTTGCACGTTGTCGAACAGGACGGCACAGAGTTCTATGTGTTCTCTAAG
>TARA_B100001057_G_scaffold27162_5_pt1 | contig 19257 bp, 19 predicted proteins | sample TARA_B100001057 | Tara Oceans TARA_B100001057 (sample SAMEA2621839) | marine metagenome | biome: marine biome (ENVO:00000447); feature: surface water layer (ENVO:00002042); material: "saline water (ENVO:00002010), including plankton (ENVO:xxxxxxxx)" | depth 5 m
GGGTCCATCCTTAATTGCATCGCCGATGAAGAAACGTTCCACTCGACCAATACGAACACCATTCAAAGTAACCTTACCCCCTTCATGCAAACCGTAAACGTTTTCATGAAAGACGAGAACAAAACGCTCATTTTCGTCGCGCAAGGACGAGAATCCACCGGTAAAAACAGTAAAACCAAGGAGAAGAACAAGAGCACCCAGTGAAAAAATGCCGACCAATGCATGATTACTTCGATTTTTCACAATTTCATATAAAAGTCTAGTTCGACGGAGGTTTCAACAACAGATTTGTCAGGCAGACGATCCCCGACTCAAAAATGATCTGACGTGATCGTGCTCGCTGGTTTCAAGAAGCGATGCGGGGCTGCCTTGATGAAGAAGGGTCTTGCTTTTCGCATCTAGGAAAATCGAGTCGTCGGCGATCTCAAAAATACTTGCCAGCTCGTGGCTTACCACGACAAAGGTCATGCCAAGGCTTTCCTTCAGTTCGTTAATCAAGTCGTCCAACCTTCGGGAACTCAAGGGGTCAAGTCCAGCGGAAGGCTCGTCGAAGAACAAAACCTTCGGATCAAGAGCCATTGCCCGAGCCAGACCAGCGCGTTTTTTCATTCCTCCGCTCAACTGGGATGGATAAAATTCCTCGTAACCGGAAAGCCCGACCAACCCAAGTTTATATTCTGCAACACGAGCTACCTCCGATTCAGACAAATCAGTGTGCGTTTCGAGGGGAAGGGACACGTTCTCCAATAAATTCATTGAACTCCAAAGGGCACCACCTTGGAACAAAACACCAAAACCTCGAAGAATCTCTTCCCGATCCTCCATACTTGAAGCCCAAAGATTACGAGAGTCAAAGTAAACCTCGCCTTCCGCCGGCTCAAGCAAGCCAACCAAAGATTTGAGTAAAGTGCTTTTGCCGCAACCACTTCCACCCATGATAACGAGGCAACTACCGTCCCGCACCTCAAAACTGACTTCGTTCAAAACTTCATAATCCCCATAACTCAACTTTAGGTTCTCAACCCTTAGAACTGGAGTTTTTTCTGTTTCGCCTGGCATCATCTTAAATCCAAATAGCTGAAGATGATCTCAAAAAGAGCATCCGCCACCACGATAAGCGTAATGCTTGTAACGACGGCCGAAGTGACGGATCGACCAAGAGAAGCTGAATCTTTCCCACTCGCCAACCCCTTGTAGCAACCGACCAAGCCCACAATCAAACCAAAGACGAGACTCTTGACGAGCCCCGAATAAACTTCCCACATCCCCCCAAGAGCAGTTTGCGTTTGCTCAAAATAATGTAGCATGGAGAAGCCCATGACTTGGGTGCCAACGGTTAATCCACCCAGTATCCCCACCATGTCGGCATAAAGGGTAAGCAGGGGGATCATGAGAAAAAGACCAATCGTCCTCGGAAGTACGAGAAATTCCATGGGTGGTATACCAAAGGTACGCAAAGAATCAATTTCTTCATTAATTTTCATACTTCCCAACTCGGCTGCAAATGCGGCGCCGGTTCTCCCCGCCATGACGATTGCAACCATCAAAGCTCCCATTTCTCGAACCATCGCAAGGCAAACTAAATCGGCCACGTAAATCTTGGCATTGAATTTTTCGAGTTGTACGCTACCGACGAAAGCCATGGTCAAACCCGTAAGAAAACTGATCAAGGTAACGATTGGCAGAGCAGATGCACCACAGGATCTGCAAACACCAAACAAATCCCTTATCCGCATACTGGACCTTCCGATAACAAGTGATGCTACTCCTGAGATCCATTCGCCGAGAAAAGCGGCGACCTCCCAAACCCGATCGCGAAAACGAACAATTTCGGACTCCAAATAGTCTATGCCCCGATTCAGGTTGAATTCGTTTCTTTGCTTAGTGGCCTTTTTTACAAGACTCAAGTTCAACAACTTCACTACACCCTTGGGCAAAACCGAAGTGTCGAAGTTCTTCTTAAGCCCTGCAAGATCATAACGGCATTGAGTTAAAAATACGATAAGAGCAGAATCCCAATCACTCAATTCAACCGAGGAAAACCTGAAGGATACCGCAGTAGGATTGGCGGAGAGAAAGCGCTTCCATTCAGAATGAGCAAAGCGAACTTCATCACTCTCCAATGACCATTTGCCTTGAAGGAAGCAAAAGCAATCATCACCATCACGTTGAAAGCGAACGCAACGGGTTGAAGTTTCTCCTTGATTCTTGATTAGGCTTTCTTTCTCTGACATTTCTAACAAACTCATACCGATCACAACCTAAATTTATCCTAAGGACAATGCCAATACGAGCAATCTTGTTTGACCTAGACGGTACTCTCATCGATCAATTCCAAGCAATTCATCAGGCTTTCAAACGCGTACTGACTCAAATGGGATACCCCAATCCTAGCTACGAAAAAGTCAAGAGGTCCGTGGGTGGTGCCTCGTTGACGACCATGACAAAACTCATAGGGTCTGAACGAGCAGAAGAAGCCGTCAGGCGTCTCAGGCCAATATTCGAAGAAGAAATGCTTCTCGGTCTCAAAGCTCTTCCAGGTTCCTCCGAAATTCTCGAGTTTTGCAAATCAAAAGGGCTCAAGACAGCCGTTCTCACCAACAAACACGGCCCACACGCACGAGCCGTCTGCGACCACCTGAACTTTTCCGAATTGCTCTCATTTACACTTGGTGCAGACGATACCGAATGGAAAAAACCCGACCCCAGACTAACCCTTCATGCCTTAAAACAATTGGCATGCAACGCCGAGGAGACGCTGTACCTCGGAGACTCTCCATACGACTACGAGACAGCCAAACAGGCTGACTTGAAATGCATTCTCGTGGCAACCGGGACTCATTCCATGGCTGAACTCAAAGAACTTGCCCCTGATTCTACCTTTGCGAACCTGCCTGAAATTGTGAAAGACGCCCTTCCCTCTCTTCTTGAATCAGGATAATCACTCAAACAAATCACCTATCCTTTAGACCACGAAGGATACAGGCAGATTGAAAAAACATCGGATGCAAATATCGTTCGACAGTTAAATTAAGCCATCCATTGCTGTTTGACTATTCGATTGATATTGACCATTTTAAAAAAACCCTACTATGAAAACTAAGCCCCAAGATGGTGCCCGCTCAGTCTTCATCAAGTCTTGTGCGGACAAGATGGACTTGACTGATGCGATTGAAAGATACTCAAGCCAAGCCACCCGACCCCAAATAGGCATTACCTTTATTGGATCGGAAGCCGAATTCGAAAGACTATCCCGTTTTCCGAAGAGCTCTTCCCATAGGGCGAGGTTTTGCTCTTCCCTCAGCCTCCTCCTCCGGTCCGGGCTTTACCAAGATAGCAACCTAGTGGTACTCCCCGGGCCGACTCATGTTGCAGAGGAAGCCGACCTAGAACAAATTCTTTCAACTAGAAGCGAAGCTATAACCAAAGTCGTTGTACTTCCCGAGGACAAGTCGGTTGATTGGACTCACGAAATTGAGTCCGCCGTCAAAGAGATTGAGCTCTGGGTTGCCAAAAAGAGCATAACAGTGGATGTTCTCAATCGGTCCGAAAAAGTTTCGGAAATCAAAGAAGATAGAACAAGCGGTGCCAGCCATAATGACTCTGAGGTTCTTGGCTCTAAGCATGCCAAAGACACCCTCAGCGAAGAAGAATTCAAGGAAATCATCGCTTACAAGCTAAACCAACATTTGAAGTCTTCTCCAGAGGATATTCTTTCCAAGGCCATCGACGTCATTAAGAATTAGGTGGACGGACTTCGGGATTATCGAAGTCGTTTCTACAAACCTCGATCAGTGCCAAATCAACAAAGCCCAAGCGGCCCTGAAAAAGGAATGAAAGCCAAAAAGACTCCATGGTCTTTCAGGGCGAGATTCTTTCTTTCCACCATTATTGCGACCTTGGTGATTCCCACCATTGCCGCTGCCATATTTTTTCAGGGAGAGTTATCATCCACCAAGAATTTGATCCGTAACGACTCGGTCAACTTGGCTGAAAACATTGCAAAAAACCTATACCCTACCCTTGTATTCGAAGATCTCGAAACAGCGAAGGATGAACTCGAAGGACTTCAAAACAATCCGCAGATAAATCACTCGAGTATTTGGAAAAGAATCGAAGGTTCCTCGGGCAGCTATTTTAAATTGTTTTGCTCGACAAAAAAAAATGTAAACCAAAATGAGTTACTCCCGACTAAGAAGGGCGAAACCTGGACTGATTCTGCTCTGCTGATCGTCAGACCGATACAATCACCCGATGACGAGAATCTCATTGGCAAGATTGTAATCGAGCGTTCTCTTGCCCATCTCGAGTACAAGAAAAACCAATTTATGCGATTCGGGGTAACTTCATGGGCGATCATTATTATCCTGATTCTTTTTGTGACCATTTGGTACCAAAATACTCTCACCCGTCCTCTGCAGGAACTAACTAATGTCGCCGAACAAATATCCAATGAAAGTAATTATAATCTAAGAGCAAAGAAAACCAGTGCGGATGAGTTTGGAAAACTGACTGACCTTTTCAACGAAATGCTCGATTCCATCAATGATACGAATGGGAAACTAATCATTGCCAACCAAGACATGGAGGAAAGAGTACAAGAAAGGACCAAGCAACTTACCCTGACCAACGAAAAGTTACTTTCCGAGATTAAAGAAAGGGAAAGAGCGAGCCGAGAATTGATTGAAACCCGAGACCAACTGAGCAGACAGGAAAAACTCGCCAGCGTTGGTCAAGTATCGTCCAATATAGCCCACGAGTTAAGAAACCCGATGGCGGCAATAAGGAATTCAACCTATTTCCTTAGACTGAAAAACAAAAACGACTACAAATCAACCCATCATCTCGAAATCATCGATAAGGAACTGTCCCGTTCCGACCAAGTCATCCAAAGATTACTTCAACTAACCAAAGGGGGCACTTTAAAAAAAGAACTTACAGACCTGAGAGAATTGGCGAGAGAAGCGATGACTTACTCGAACGTGGTTGGAAACGCAACCCTCTCAATCAGTTTTTACCCGAAATACTTCGCCATGAAGTTGGATCGTATCTTGTTCAGGCAGGTATTGTACAACTTATTTATTAACGCCATCCAGGCTATGCCCAATGGCGGTGAAATAAAATTGAAAGTCCAAAAACTCGAAAACGGACGCATTCTACTCCTTGTATCGGATCAGGGGATTGGAATTGAAGATAGGGTGTTGCAAAAAATATTCGAACCACTTTTCACAAACAAGGAGGAAGGCGTCGGACTTGGGTTGTCCCTCTGCCGGGAACTCGTCACAAGACATGGTGGATCGATCAAAGCAAAAAGTTCGCCTGATAGCGGAACCACAATAGAAATCGAACTCCCCGATGGGAATTCCGTGGCGGTCAATGAAGCACTCTTGTAAAAACTCCAACAATGACAAAAGAAGCTAACAAAACTACGGTTCTAGTAGTGGATGACCATCCCGCCATCAGGTCTACGATGCTCGACATATTGAGCGAGGAAGGGTTTTCTGCAGACCAGGCAAAAAATGGAGCAGAGGCTTTGTCCAAATGCCAAGAGAACGAATTCGATTTCGTACTCATGGACGTTCAAATGCCCGAATTAAACGGGATCGAAGTTTTATCCGAGATTAGGAAAAGCAAGCAAACCAAGTCCAGGTTTATTTTCTTCAGTGCCTATTCCGTCCCGGAACTTGAAGAACAAGCACTCGCATTAGGCAGCTACGCTTTCCTAAGAAAGCCGATCAAAGTCGAAAAAATACTAAGCTTGATCAGAGACAAGAGAGGAATTCCCGTTCTCGTGCATTTGGAGGATGACCACATGAGAACCTGTCTTGGGAACCTTCTCAAAGATCAAGGTTATCAAGTAATTGAAACGAACGACCTGGACAATGCGTTGATACAACTGAGGCAAATCGATTACGCTTTTCTAATTTATGATTCCGATTCACCGGGGATGGAACAAGAGGCACTCACCTCGACGATTAGGTCCCTGAAAAGTGAAACGATCTGCATTAAGACAAACGAAGACGAAAAAGCGATCGAAGTAATCGAAAAAATCAGTTTTCTCAGCGAACAAAAATCAAAAAATAGCGGAAGCTACGAAATTTAAAAGATCGGCGGAGGAAGCGAATGCCCTCTTACTCCCATATACCATCGCCCACGTTAATTCGTACAACGATCAAGGAAAAGTGACGTAAAGATGCGCACCCTCTGGCAAAAGTTCGAACAGCTCCATAATTTCCTGATTACTCATTTGTAGGCAACCGGAACTTGCAGGAGCACCCAATCGATGTTCATGGTTCGTTCCGTGGACGTAGACATAACGTTTGTAGGTATCGACTTCCCCTCCTGCGTTAAGGCCATCCTGCAAGCCTCTGAGTCGAAGAATCCTCGATGTAATCAAGTTCTTTTTTCTTTTCTCTTCCGTGCAGTCAAAATAAGTCGCTCCAATCGAAACCCGCCCCTCGAACACTGTCCCGACTTCCTCACCATCCCCTATTTTTTGGCACACGTAATGCAATCCGGAAGGTGTGCCAAGAGAACCCTCGAGACAGGATGGTTTTCTCTTAGAACTTGACATAATATAATCTTTTACGCTTTTCCCATTTATATAGTGAATGATTTTTTGGTGGCGGAGCGAAGCGATCAAAACATGATCGGTCTGTTTTAGTCCCAAGGAATTCAAAACTCCCAAATACTCGGAATACAAAATATATAAGTCCATTGAAAAAATATCGTATAGGAATCGTAGGGGCAACGGGTGCCGTTGGCCAAGAAATTATTCACTTACTCGAAAAAAGAGAATTTCCCATTGCAGAAGCTCGCCTTCTTGCCTCAGCCAGATCGGCAGGAAGAGAAATCCAAGCCTGCGGAAATCTGGAGGTTGTTCGTGAGACAACGCCCGAATCGTTCACAGGGTTGGACATTGCGATCTTCAGCGCCGGTTCGCAAAACTCCATTCAATTTGCCGAGATAGCCCGACGCCAAGGTTGCGTCGTCATCGACAACAGTTCCGCCTTCCGAATGGAGGCCGAAGTTCCATTGATCATTCCTGAAATCAATGGCGATGAAGTCGAAAAACACCAAGGCATCATTGCAAATCCGAATTGCTCTACGGCCGTTGCATTGATGGGACTGCATCCCTTGCACAAAAGGTTCGGGCTGAAAAGATTCATTGCTTCCACCTATCAAGCAGTATCAGGTGCAGGTGCTGCCGGCGTTGAGGAATTGGACCAACAAACAAGAACGGCTCTCGGAGAGGAGAGCTCCGAACCCAAGGGCGATTCGATTTTCCCACATCCCATTGCTTACAACCTGATACCTCACATTGACGACTTCAGGGAAGACGGTTACACCAAAGAAGAATTGAAAATGAGAAATGAGAGCAGAAAAATTCTCAACCTACCCTCTTTGGAAATCTCTTGCACTTGCGTTCGCGTTCCTGTGAACAGAGCCCATTCGATTTCCATAAATGCGGAATTCGAATCAACCGTCAACGTTCCTGACGCAAGAGATGCACTTGAAGGATCTCCCGGTATCGAGCTTTGGGACCTGCCTAACGCCAAGAGGTACCCTATGCCGATAAACTACACCGAAAAAGAGGCTTGCGGAATTGGAAGACTTCGGGTCGACCATGCATTGAAAAACGGCTTGGCTCTTTGGGTTGTCGGCGACCAATTGTGGAAAGGAGCTGCGTTGAATGCCTTGCAAATCGCCGAAGTTCTCGTCGAGCGTAAATGCCTTAGGTTCATGTAGCATTATTTTGGCAAAGGAAATGCTTTCTATTCGCTATGGATCCAATTATAGCAGGAGGGCTCTTATCGGCAGGCAAAAACCTATTGAATGGTATATCCAATCAACTGACCTCCATAGAAGATAGAGCTCAACACGAAGGGATATCCTTCCCCGACGAACTGGGAAAGGCATCCGGTCAAGCATCCTCGAACCTTTTCTCAGACAGCAAGTCCGCCCGAACCGCTCTGCTTGGAGACCCTCAGATATCCTCTTTTATGCAGAGAAATGACAATTCTCAAGTGTACTTGGAGAAAAGGGCCGACGGCTCGGTGCAATTCCTTTCGTCCTCTGGAGAAACACTTGTCTTGGCAAAGGAATCAAAATCCTGCAAGCAAGCGCTCAATTACTTTGACCTCTGCCTGGAAGAAAAAAGCAATCTCAGCGAATTTCGCCCCAACGCGGTTCTTTTCGATGCCTAATCCTTTTTTCGGCTAATTATGGAAACGGACGATTCAAGGACTGATCGTCGCACTAGCCCTGATCCAAACAGTCCTCTCTCCGACTTCCTGCTGATTGAAAGAATCAATCAGTGCCCCAAGTTGGCCTCTTTGAAGAGCATCAACGAAACCCTGCACGACTTATTGGATTCGGATGATAGCTTTGTCGCGCAAATCGCGGAGGTCATCCGCCTTGACCCTTCTCTGACCACCCGCGTACTCGATTTGGTCAATTCGATATTTTTTGGCAGCAAAGACGAAAAAAGAATTTCAGGCGTTGAAGAGGCATCCATATTCCTTGGATTGAATCGCATCAGGGAACTGATCTCCGCCACTCCGATTATCGAGGACATCATGGAGCTCGGCAAAGGATCTCAAGCTTTCCCCTGGACTAACTTTTGGAGGCACAGTATCGGGTGTGCCATCCTGACAAGAGAAATTCTTTCGCTGACTGATGAAAAGTTCGAAGATGAAACGGATTACGTAGCTGGACTTCTGCACAACTTGGGGAAATTAATTTTAGCTATTACTTTTCCCGAACTTTTCGAAAAAGTATACCAAAAGACTCATCTGGACACGGTAGACTTTCTTGAAGTGGAAAGAACAACAGTGGGTTGGGATCATGCAAAAATCGGAGCTTACTACCTATGGAATCATCATATCTCGGATGAAATAGTGGATGCGATACACTGGCATCACGAACCACTGCGTTCGGAAAACCACCAAAAGCTTTCCGGAGCGGTCCAAGTGGCAGATTTCATTACCTCGGGATTAGGAGTCAAAGGAATAGTCAGGCAATCTTCGCCCGCCGAAAAGAGCCACTGCGAATTGGATGGATGGAGAATCCTTTTCGAAGGGAAAAGCCCCCAGGAAATGGAAATAATCGAGCATGGTCTCAAAGAAACCGTCGAGAGGATATCACAAACCCTCCACGGTATCCTTTGAAGGCGTAGAGAAATCCTATAAAATTACAACCTCACCCATTGGTCTTCCCGGGCAGCTTTGGCTACTTTCATCGCTCCAATAGCTACAAAAGGCTTTACCTCACGGGAGGAAATACGCACTTCGGGCTCTTCGTAGCCGTCATCAAGTAGCAGGCGCTGCAACTCTTGGTCTATATTTCTGATGCGACTACCACCTCCGGTTAACACAATGTTCTGCAACAGAGAAAATACTGATTGCGGAGAAGCCATCGCAATCACCTTTTTCACGCTTTCGAAAATCTCTTGAAGCAGTTCATTGCAGGCCAATCCAACTTGCTTGCCTATTTCGATTTTGCGGGGCTTTCCGCCGACCGGAACCTTTACCCGCGCGCCTGACTCGCTTTCGCCTGCATAGGAGTAGGACTCTTTATAACTCCGAATCATGGACAAAGGGACATCGACTTCCGGATAAGCTTCGCGGATAGCCTTGTCGAGAATCACGTCCACTTCATTTCCGGCAAAAGGAATGCTCATCAAATCTTCAGGCTTGGGAAAGTATCCTTGCACGATACAAAAATCAGTTGTGCCTGCCCCGATATCGATAAAAAGGGAATTGCTTACGGGGTCTTGGTAGTTCGGGTCGCCCAATCTCTCCTCATCTCTCATTCCGAGGGCTGCAAGAAAAGGTTCGGGAATAAAAAGAATACCATCAAAGGCTCCCTTGGCCGCCTTCTTCAAGTTTTCTTTGGCCTCGCCATCGGCTACGGCAGGTATGCCAATGACGCAGAGGACTTCCCTTTTTCTCTCAGGATCGATTTTGTCGCGTAAATAAGTAAGAAAAGATCGAGCGGCGTCGATATCGGAAACCACTCCATCACTCAAAGGGTTGACCAAACGGAGATGTAACTCGTTTGAGATGGCATCATCCCCGTGAAGCATGGAAGAGTTCCCAGGCAATATGCCGGAAAGGATTCCATCCTCCGGGTAACCGACCACGGTCGGCACAAGTTCCCCTGGGATCTCTTCCGATCCCGGTTTGGTCAATTTAGTTACGAAACACGACTGTAACGTGCCCAAGTCCAAACCTACGTACATTTTCCTCTTTTTATCTTCCGTTAGCTCGGAAGAAGCGGGAGAAGGCACGGAAGCCTCCTGATCGAGTTCGTCAATATTTTCAGTCATGTGGATAAAAGAATTTCTTTATGCATAATGCACAAAGCCAATCATGTTTTGCCAACGATAACCTGTACTTGGCAAACACATTTTTAGGAATCATCGATACTCAAGACTTCATCAATCATTTCTTCAATTTCATCAAACCTCAAACCAATACCCGCAGGAGGGTCTAATTCGGCATCCTCGTCTTCGGTATCGGGTTCAGGATCAACCTCCTTTTCGACTTCATCTTCTTCAACTTCGGAAAACTGTCCTTGCTCCTCCCCCACTACGACTTCCTCCAAAATGCTCTCTGGGACGGGCAGCGGCGGACGAGCCAAAGATTCTTCAAGCTTTCGAACCACCTCGTTCAGTCGGGTCGATGCGTCCTGCAACTCTTTTTTAACAAGAGAGGCGACACGAGCTTCAAACCTGCCGGCAAACAAGTCAAAGGCCACGGCTAATTCCTCCGCACGGGCGGATTCATCGTCAAAAAGCTCCTTGAGCTTGGCTTTTTTTTCGGAAGCTTCCAAAGAGGTTGACTTAACCCAGGACACGACTAATCCGGGGATTTCGTGTTTAAGCACCTCAATTGCACCTAACTCGTCACCAATCAAGCGCTTGACGCACGCCTTGCGAAAGCCCCCCTTGAGGGCATCCAGAGGATTGGAAGAAAGCTGACTCATCTCGTTCTAAATCCGATTATCCGTTTCGGTGAAGGGGCACAACCCTATTCTCCAAGGAATTGAGCTTCAGTCCAGATTCGAGATTTTTCAGCAAACTCCTCTTCGCAGTTGGATTCTGCATCCAAACGATCATTCAAGAATGAAAGAAAGTCGGAAGGAAGTGGGGCTACGAAACTCGGACCGTCTTCTACAAAACCAAAAGTTCGCGCGTGCAATGCCTGCCTTTTCATACCCAACTCGGCCAACCACTCTTCCCGCCATCCATCGCGACAAAACTCGAGGTAATATTGTTCGTTCAAACCGTAAAGTTTTTCGCCCACCAAGGGAAAGCCCATCGACTGCGCATGAACACGGATTTGATGCTTTCGGCCGGTTTTAGTAACCACAGAGCAAAGGGTGTAACCGTTTTTTGCAAAGAGTGGAAAAAATTCCGATTCAGCGTATTTGGATTTATTCGTATTTCCAATGACCCTTTGCTTGACGAAAACAGGGCTATCCGGATCTTTCCCCAAATAGCCCTTCACTCTCGTCTGTTCACTTAACTCACCAGTAAGAATAGCCCAGTAGCTCCTCTTTACCTTTTTTTGCTCAAGAGACTTTTGCCACAACCTTCCTGCAGTCTTGTTCTTGGCCAGAAGAATCAAACCACTCGTCTCGCGGTCAAGACGGCCAACGAGATACACCTGATCCAATTGGAAAGATTCCCGAACCGCTCCAACAAGACTCGACCAGGGTCCATTTTTCGATGGATGGCAAACCAACCACCCCGGTTTGTTGAATACGAGAATCGATTCGTCCTCGTACAGAAGCCAAGACCTTAGCCTAGAAGGCTTAACCAAGGGAGCGACATCTCTATGAACCGAAGCGGAAAGATGAGAAAAAGAAGACTCACTTAGGGGATTCACGAAAAAAAGTGGAAACAAAATTGGTAATGCCAAGCTGACTGTGCTTTGTTGGTTTGTGAAAGATGCTTGAACGCATTAAGACATAACTAACACAATTATAAACTCATATGAAGAATAACTTGATTATCTCCGGTCTACATCTCGATCTCACCGACGCTCTCAAAAACATCGTCCACGACAAGATGGAAAAAATCTTCAAACACGAGGAGAAAATCATCAGAGCGCGAGTGGAACTTGATCAAGATTCTCGTTCATCAACTCACAAAAATCAATTCACAGCCAAAGGTCACCTTGAATTGAAAGGTTCGACCATTACCATTTCAACTTCCAGCGATAACCTGTACAAATCGATCGATGATCTCATGGAGAAACTTGACCGAGGGCTCCGTCGCAAGGCCCGGCTTAAAAGGGTCAAAAGAAAACAAATATCCCTCCAAGATCTCCCGCACGCCGCTTAACGAATTTACCCCAAATTTCTACCCCAAAAGGCCTCCTGCGCAGCAGGGGGCCTTTTTTTGTTTGTTCAGGAAGCTGGCGTCAAAGAATCAATCGTTTTTTTCAATATCGTTGCGATCGAAGCCATTTTCCCGGAACCCTCATACCCACATGCAAGCTCACCCTCAACAGGTTCGATTACCTGAACTCCCAATTCACCTAATTTCGCCAAATTCGCTTGGGTCGTGGGGTGATGGTACATTTTTCCGTTCATCGCAGGAACCATCATAACCTTCCCCTTGGTGGCGAGATAAATCGAGGAAAGAACGTCGGGAGCGCAACCATTGGCGAAGTTACCGATCTGGTTGGCCGTTGCAGGAGCCACAAGCAACATGTCGGCTCGGTCCGCGAGCTCTATATGCCCTGGCTCCCATCCCCCCTCCTCCTCCCACATGGAGGTTGTTACAGGGTTTCGGGAAAGGGTACCCAAAGTTAAACTGGTGATAAAATGCGAAGCGGCTTCGGTCATCACAACGAAGACATCCGCCCCGGCCCTTCTCAACTCATTAACCAAATCAGCGGACTTGTATGCGGCAATCGATCCGGAAACACCGAGGACCACGGTCTTGCCGGAAAGAAGAGCATTGGATGCAGGGGGTTGATCACTCATTCAGTATTCAGACACTACTCAAGCATGTATAAGTTCGCAACATTGAACTCTCTGAGTCAAAGGTGAACAAACGTCCGGATTCGCCACTGTTTCGCCTCAAGCGGGGTTTCCTCTTTCCATCGTCACGAGGATTCACTAAAGGTAATGGAGCTCATGCAAAAAAGCCCGACAACAAAGTACAAGCCCTGGGGAACCATCGATCTGCCCAACCGAACCTGGCCCGGAAAGACAATCGACCGGGTTCCTCATTGGTGCAGTGTGGATTTAAGGGATGGAAACCAAGCCCTCCCCATCCCCATGGGAGTCAAGGAAAAGCTAGAGCTCTTCAAATTGCTTGTGCAAATCGGCTTCAAGGAGATCGAGGTTGGTTTTCCCTCGGCCGCCCAAACGGAATTCGACTTTGCCCGCAAGTTAATCGAGGACAACCTCGTACCCGACGACGTTGCTCTCCAAGTGCTAACCCAAGCACGGGAACATTTGATCAAGAGGAGCTTCGAAAGTCTAAGAGGGGCCAAAAAAGCAATCGTCCACGTATACAATTCGACCTCCCCCCTGCAACGAAGAGTAACTTTCGGGATGTCCAAGGAGCAAATCAAGCGGATTGCAGTTGATGGGGTGAAACTCATTCGAAAGTTACTGCCTGAGCTCGAGGGTACCGAAGTCCGTTTGGAATACTCACCCGAAAGTTTTTCCGACACGGAAGTCGACTATGCCCTCGAGGTATGCGAAGCCGTGATGGAAGCATGGGAACCGACGGAAAAAAACCCGATTATACTCAATTTGCCGGCAACCGTCGAACTCTTTACCCCGAACGTGCATGCCGACCAAATCGAATGGTTTTGCCAGAACCTCAAGGAACGAGACAAAGCAATCATAAGTTTACACACCCACAACGACCGTGGAACGGGCACTGCCGCGACCGAACTCGGTCTGCTCGCAGGGGCAAACAGAGTGGAAGGCACCTTGTTCGGAAACGGGGAACGAACCGGCAACCTGGACATCGTAACGGTTGCTTTGAACATGTACTCCCAAGGACTGCATCCCGGGCTCGATTTCAGCAACATGGAAAACATCAGGGATACCTACGAAAGAACAACGGGAATGACCGTCCATGACAGACACCCTTATGGTGGAGATCTGGTATTCACCGCCTTTTCGGGTTCCCATCAGGATGCCATAAAGAAAGGAATGGATCTTCGCGAAAAGGAAGGCGATTCCGATCAGGACCATTGGCAGGTGCCCTATCTATCCATCGACCCCCGGGACCTTGGCCGTTCTTATGAAGCGATAATCCGAATCAACAGCCAAAGCGGAAAAGGCGGGGTGGCTTACGTCCTTTCACGGGAGTTTGGTTTGGAACTGCCAAAACCAATGCATCCCGAGGTGGGTTTACTGATGAACGACAAGGCGGACTCGGAGTCCCGCGAACTTGCCGCAGACGAGATCTATGCAACCTTCAAGGCCGAGTTTTTGGAAAAGCACTCACCCCTCCAGCTCCTGGGTTGCCAAACAACCAAAATCAAAGGATCCGAAGAGAATGTTTCCTGCCTCGCCTCCGTTGTGTTGAATGGAGAAAGCAAATCCATCGAAGGCCAAGGCAACGGTCCCATCAACGCATTTGTTCACGCCTTGGAAAACCACGGAGTCAAGGACTTCAAATTAACCGATTACCGGCAGCATTCAATCGGTGGAGGCTCGGCAACCGAGTCCGCTGCATTCGTTCAACTCCAGACCAAGAGTGGAAAAACGGCCTACGGTTGCGGAATAGACTCCAGTATTGAAAAGAGCGGACTGCTTGCCTTGGTCAGTGCCTTCAACAGGACAAGGCGGTAGGATTTGGATAGGCTGAGCCAAAGGGAATCGCCATTTTGAACAATTTCCAGTTTCCTCCCATCCAATTGTCCTAGAAGAACAAAACACAAGACCATGACCCCAAAGCTTTCCGATCCCTCATCCGGCAGCTCGATTACGATCAAGCTCATCGTCATTACTCTCCTTGTATTGGGATTGCTCGTTCTTACCATTCCCCTCTTCTTTATCATTGACGAACGCGAAAACCGCCGCGAGGAAGTCACAAGGGAGATCAGCTCGAAGTGGGGGCTCGACCAGACTGTCATTGGGCCGATCATAAGCGTCCCCTACCATGTCGAAGTCAGCAACCACTCCAACGGCAGAACGAGAACGACACGCGAAACCCGTTACCTTCACATACTTCCCGATAATTTGGAAATCAATGGCACCGTCATCCCCGAAACCCGTTATCGCGGTATATACGAAAGCGTCGTCTATAAGTCCCGCTTGAGCATTTCCGGAAAATTCTTCTCCCCTGATTGGGATATGACGAGGGTCCCTCAGGAGAATTTACTCAAGGACAAGGCATGGTTGACCATAGGCATCAGCGACGTGCGCGGGATTCGTGAAAACTCGAAAATCATCTTCGACGGCAAGGAACTCGAAACGCTGCCCGGTTTGCCTACCCAAGAAGTGATTTCGACAGGAGTGATGGCAATGATTGACTTGTCCGAGATCAACGTATCCTCCGAGTTCCTGATCGACATGCATCTTGACGGAAGTTCGACGCTCGCCTTTTCCCCTATCGGAAAGACCACGTCAGTCTCTGTCGACTCCCCTTGGTCATCACCCAGTTTCGACGGAGCCTTTCTTCCGCTCGTCAAGGAACTCAGCGAGAATGGCTTCAAGGCAAACTGGAAAGTACTTCACTTGAACCGGGCCATTCCTCAATCCTGGACCGGTTCGGCACCCAAGGGCGATGATTCCGAAGATTGGAAAAAGGACAGACAGGTCGAACCCGCAAAATCCTTGTCGGGTCCGAAAAACATTCTAGGTGATTCGGCCTTTGGCATTCGTTTTTATCTTCCCACCGACGTATATCAAAAAACCAATCGAATGGCTAAGTACGCAATTCTTTTCCTGGGATTTGCGTTCGCGGCTTTCTTCTTTTCCGAAATTCTACAGAAAGCAAGAGTTCATCCAATCCAATACCTACTCGTAGGTTTCGCGATTCTTATATTCTACCTCCTGTTGCTTTCATTGTCCGAGCAGTTCGGCTTTGATCTGGCCTACTGGGTAGCAACCGGTGGGGTTATCTTCCTCATATCCGGGTACGCTCAGGCGATTCTTCGCAGTCAACGACTCGGTCTCACCGTAGGGGTTGTGCTGGCCTTGCTTTACGGATACCTCTATGTAATCCTGCAACTTGAAAACTTTGCCTTGCTCATGGGAAGTCTCGGTCTCTTTGCTACTTTGGCTGCAGCAATGTATTTCACCCGCAAGATTGATTGGTATGCCCTGCGCCTGAATTCCCCAAGCCCTCCTAACCAGAGCGACTAAATTTGGCGGGGCGTCCAACAGAAGGAAAAGAAGTAAGTTCGCTTGAGGGTGTCCTCGAGAGAATTACCTTTTATAATGAAGAAAACGGTTTCCTTATTGGAAAGCTCAGAGAAGGCGACCAAAGCATAGAAATTGCCGTCGTAGGAAAAGCGCCCAAAGTGCAATGCGGCGAAACCTTGCTCCTGGAAGGATCATGGACAAATCACCCGAAGCACGGAAGGCAATTTTCGTTCGATAGTTTCGAGAGTAAACTTCCCGCGTCTGCCTATGGCATCAGGAAATACCTCTCAAGCGGTCTGATCCACGGAATAGGGAAGACCTACGCCAACAAGATCGTCGATCACTTCGGAGCGGATACCCTTCGGGTCATTTCAGATGAATCAAGCAGATTGCGTGAAGTCGAAGGGATTGGAGCGAAGAGGGTAAAAAGCATCAAAGAAGCCTGGGCGGAACAAAAAGCCATTCGGGAAGTCATGATGTTTCTGCAAACTTACGGAGTAACCGACGCTCTCTGCCTTCGCCTCGTTCGTAAATATGGAAACGAAGCCAAATCCATACTGGAAAACGACCCATACCGCATTATTCGGGACGTCAAGGGCATAGGCTTCAAAACCGCAGATCGAATTGCCCTCAACCTTGGTTTGTCGAATAATGGCCCTGAAAGAATCGATGCAGGCGTTCTTCATATGATGCAGGAATCGGAGGATGCCGGTCACACCCATGTCGAAAGAAGAGAACTCGCCTTGAACTCGGCGAACTTGCTCGAGACGGAGGCCAATGAAGTCGAACTACGCATAGACGTCCTCCTTTCCGAGTCGCACCTCGTACCGACCGAACCGGACTGGCTTCAGTTGCCTGGTTCCAACCGTGCCGAACAAAGCTTGGCTCAGTCACTCCGAAATATCCTGGACGCACCTTCCTCACTTCCGCCCATACTCATAGACAAAGCCGTCGAATGGGCTCAGCAAAAGGCAGGCTTTGGATTTGCCGAGGCTCAATCCAAAGGAATCAGTGCAGCGCTTGCCTCCAAAGTTTCCATTCTCACGGGTGGCCCCGGCACCGGCAAGACGACGATTCTGCGTTCGCTCGTTTCCATCCTCAAGGCAAAGAAGACGAAAACCCTCTTGGTCGCACCTACGGGTCGAGCCGCTCGAAGGATGGCGGAAAGCGCCTCCCATTTCGCTCAAACCGTCCACCGCTTGTTGAAATTCGACCCTTCTCACGGTGGCTTCACGGTCAATGACCGCAACCCGCTTACCTGTGACTTCCTCATCATGGATGAGACAAGTATGCTGGACGTGCGCTTGGCGGCGGCTCTCGTAAGAGCAATCCCCGCACAGGCCCATCTTCTACTTGTCGGGGATGCCGATCAACTCCCATCGGTGGGGTCGGGAAACGTCCTCAAGGACCTTATCGACTCGACCCTGTTCTCGGTAACCCGTTTGGAAGTAACCTTCAGGCAATCCGAAACAAGCGGTATCGTCGGCTTGGCACATGGTATTCTTGCGGGGAGGGGTTCTCCACCATCTCCTGTCGAGACACCCGATGAAATCGACCCCGTACACGACGTCCACTTCGTACGTGCCCCGTCTCCGGAGGAATGTGTGGCCTCCGTTACCAGACTTTGCCAACGGACCCTTCCTGAAAAATTCGGCATAGACCCCAAAAAAGACCTCCAAGTTCTGGCACCACTCCATCGGGGCGTGGGTGGGATTGGAAACCTCAACGACCAGATTCGGGACACGCTCAACCCGAATGGAGCCACTCATGTCATGGGACACAGCCTTTTTCGCGAAGGGGACAAAGTCATTCAGACCAGAAACAATTACGACAAAGACGTGTTCAATGGAGACATGGGGGTAATCGACGCAGTTGATTCAATGAACGGAAAAGTTGAGATTCTCTTCGATGACCGCAGAATCGTTTACGAAAGAATGGAAGTTACGGACCTCCAACCTGCCTATGCGATCTCAATTCACAAAAGCCAGGGAAGCGAATATCCCGTCGTCATTTTCCCAATTCTCAAACAGCATTTCATGATGCTCCAGAGGAACCTGGTCTATACTGGTCTTACGAGAGCCAAAAAAAAAGTAGTTTTCGTTGGAGATCCGGCGGCCTATGCAATGGCGATCAAAAACCACAAAACCTTGGTGAGACAAACCGATCTCGTAAGAAAACTGCACTTGGGACAATGACAGGAAAATCCTCAAACTCCTTTCCCGCCCGGGGCGAAGTATCCTAAAGCAATCAATCGAAAACCATAAAGACGCAAGCCGTCAGCATGAGATAGGCCGGGAGCGCCTTGAGAAGAGAATCACTCTTCATCTTCAAGTGCATCCAAACCGCACCGAACATAAAAACCGACAAGGCCATTGCCGTCGGTTTGACCATGGGTTCAAAGACAAGGCCGACCAAGAGGAAAAGCGCCAAAGCCACCTTACACGAACCCACTGCCCAAAAAGACCATTCCGGCAAACCATAGGATGAGAATTCTTCTTTCAAGTTTTCGGCGCGTCCTCCGCGAAAGGAAGAGGGACGACCTGAACGATAGAGCCAAACCCAAAGCAAGATAAAGGCAACCAATGCCTGAAGTATTTTGGCCGACCAATCGAGCATACCGATAAAGGCGAAAAGAAAGTTCTAGTTAGCCGATCCGCAACGATCGCAATGACTCGGAATCAAAGAGCAATATAAAGGGTCGGGCGAAGAGGAAATCCAATTCGAACCGTTGGTGGTAAAAACCGAGAGTGAATTTGCCGAATGATGAGAATCACAAGACGGAAGTAAGGCTATTGCGTACCAATCAACTAAACGAAAGTGGAGTGTGGATTCCTTTTCGTAATCCAATCGACTGAATTCAACAATCGGCATGAACTCAATATTTCGACAACAATTCGAAAAAGAGAG
>TARA_B100001057_G_scaffold207236_1_pt1 | contig 19251 bp, 12 predicted proteins | sample TARA_B100001057 | Tara Oceans TARA_B100001057 (sample SAMEA2621839) | marine metagenome | biome: marine biome (ENVO:00000447); feature: surface water layer (ENVO:00002042); material: "saline water (ENVO:00002010), including plankton (ENVO:xxxxxxxx)" | depth 5 m
GCAGTTCCTTCACCTGATAATGTTCCGAAAATTATAAATGCAACAGCTAAGGGTCCAATAGTAGTACCAAAAGAATTTACACCTCCTGCTAGATTTAATCTAGAAGAACCAGATTTCGAATCACCAAGAGATACTGCAAATGGATTTGCTCCAGTTTGTTGTAAAGAAAAACCTAACCCTACAATAAATAGTGCAATCAGAACACCATAAAAGACTTCAGTTTGTCCTTGTTCAGCTCCGTTTATAACTGGATACATCACTAATGCACCAACTGTTGATACTAATAATCCATAAATAATTCCTTTTTTATAACCCCAACTATTGAAAATATCTTTTTTTCTTTGACTCGATAAAATAAATAACACTAGAGCTCCAATATAATATGCTCCATAAAATGCAAAATCAACTAGCTGAGATTGAAATTGATCTATCATAAAGTATTCTTTGCAAAATGGTATAAAAACTCCATTTGATGCTCCTATAAAGCCCCAGAAGAAGAAAACTGAGACCAAGGTGGTTAAAGCAGAGGAGTTGTTTTTTGTTGTCATAATTTAATTTTAAAAAGTTTAAATATGGAATTAATAGTTCGAAAATGATTGTTTTTTGGAGTAAACACCAATTTTAATTTTGAATGTAATATACTAAAATTAAAGAATTTAGAGTGGTCGTTAAATATTTTTATTGTACAGAAAATCCCTGTGAATTGTTTTATTTTTACAAAAATTTTAGAGATGCTTAGATTGTTTATTTTTATTGGAGTTGTATTGGCGCTTGATTTTTATGCTTTCCAAAGTTTTAGAAGTGTCACAAAAAACCCTTGGGTTATTGTAATTTATATTATATCTACCATAGCTATCTTCGGCAATGTAATATACCATGTTGTAAATTTTGATCGTTCAGCAACAGTTAACTCTGGATTTTACCAAGCTTTCGCCTTTTTTGTTTTGTTTTATATCCCTAAGCTATTTTTGCTCTCAGCTATGTTTGGAGAGGATGTATTCCGGCTCTTTGAGGGTGTATATAATGCTATAACGACAGGACCGCGTTCTGGTGGTTCAATTTTTAATACACGTAGAAAGTTTATTGGGCAAATTGCTTTAGGAGTGGCTGCTATTCCCTTTTTATCCATTCTGTATGGGATTACAAAAGGTAAATACAACTACAAAGTGTTAAAATATACTTTGTTCTTTGAAGATTTACCAAAAGAATTTGAGGGTTATAAGATTACACAAATAAGTGATATTCATAGTGGTAGTTTTGATAATAAGCAAAAGGTAGAATATGCAGTTGATTTAGTAAATAAGCAAAAGTCTGATGTAATTATGTTCACAGGAGATTTAGTAAATAGTAAAACTTCAGAAATGATCCCTTGGAAAACTACATTTTCAAATTTAACAGCTAAGGATGGAATTTTTTCAGTCTTAGGAAATCATGACTATGGCGATTATATAAAATGGGAATCTGAGGAAGAAAAGAATCAAAATTTTAATGACATGCTTAAATTACAAAAGGAAATAGGTTTCCAATTGTTATTGGATGATGCAAAGTTTATTCAGAGGGAAGACCAAAGAATTGCAGTTATTGGGGTTGAAAATTGGGGTAAAGGATTTAAACAAAAAGGAGATTTGAAAAAGGCAAGTTCGAAAATTGATGCAAATGACTTTAAAATTTTATTGAGTCACGATCCCTCACACTGGGAGTACGAGGTTCTCAAGGATAACCTTCACTACCATTTAACTTTAAGTGGCCATACTCATGGTATGCAATTTGGAATTGAAATTCCGGGTTTAGTTAAGTGGAGTCCCATTAAATGGCGTTATAAATATTGGGCAGGGGTTTATCAGAAAGCCAATCAAATTCTGAATGTGAATCGAGGTTTTGGATATTTAGCATTCCCCGGTAGAGTTGGTATTTGGCCTGAAATTTCTGTTATCACATTAAAAAAAGGAAAACAAGACAGAAATAATATTTTCTAAATTTTAATTATATAAAAAAACTCTTAGATTTAAATATCTTTTTCTAATATTGTAATTAGATAAAACCTATTTCAGTAATATGAGATGAGTTTAAATTTAAGCAAATGTCTAAATTCGGAGACTTAATTGATGTTGAAGTTCCTGTCCTTTTCGATTTTTTCACAGAATGGGATGATACATCAATTACAATGAATGAAGTTCTAAAAGAAGTAGTTGCTAGCCTGGGGGATAAGATAAAAGTTATAAAAATAGATGTTGATAAAAATCAGCCCTTATCTGAAGCTCTTCGTATAAAATCAACTCCAACTTTAATTATTTACAAGGCAGGAGATATGAAATGGAGACAAAGTGGAAAATTTGAATCAAATACAATTATAAATATTTTACAAAATCATTTTTGAAAAGGATAGTTTAATTTTTTCACACATAATCTGAAGATTCTTTATAAATCTTCGTTTGTGAATAATCTCAAAAAACCATTAAACTTTTCCATTTCCATTTTTATAATCTCTTCCTTTTCATAGAGGCTTAAAGTATCTACCAAGCTTTTGTAACGTTCAATATCTGAATAAATCGCTTCAATATATATTGATTGATTAATATCCGAAATCTGACTAAAGTAATTCAGATTTTCCTGGTATTTTAAAATAATTTTGTTGTATAAATTACGACCCTTCTCTTTTGCGTTTATTTCGTAATATGCACCAACAAAAGGTTCTAAAAACGTATAATATCCAAAGATATCTATTGGCATCTTTTCCATGGCTAAGTCAATAATTTCTTCTGCTTTTTTTAATTCTCTTTCATTGATTAAACTCTCAATTAACCTAGCCATATGACTTCTGTAAGTAATACTATTTCTACGGGTTTCCACATCGTGGTATATGTTTCTATTTCCACTATTGCCCCATTTCCATTTTTTGACAAGCTGATACATTTTTTCAGAATCTATACGCCCCATATCAAAAGGGTTGTTTTCTTGTCTAGGGGTTTTAATTGGAACTAATTTGTAAGCAAACCCATCCAATTGTAAATAATCTTTCATCCATATATAATCATCATTACCAAAAGCACCTCCACTAAAATAAATAGGACGTTCCCAATTATTTTCGGCAATAATATCTAACATCATTAATCTGTTTTTATAAATCGCTTGATTATCAATTTTAATGTCAATGTAATCAACAATCTTATCAGCATCTTTCTCAGGCACAATAGCATTTTTAAGCACCAATTCTTTATTCACAGGAATTCTTACATGTTCAGTTGGTGCGTAGTTGGCTTGTAAATCTTGATTTCTTTGCCCTTTTGTGTCATATCCTTGTTGTCTTAGTATATGGCCATATTTTGTTCGTTTGTCATCACTAGTTACAAAATCGATAAATTGATGTATATCTAAAGTGTCTTGTGTCACCACCTCTTTTATTATATAATCTCGAGTACCCCATTTGTATTTATCATGGTTTAACTTTGATGGAATAGGGTCACTGTCGTAAGCTTTACGCTTCATCTGATCAATATACCAATCTACGTTGAAAAGACTAGTGCAAACTACCCTCACATCGGTTCGGATGCCTTCTATCTCTTGGGCATACCAAAGCGGGAATGTGTCATTGTCCCCAATTGTAAAAATTATGGCATTTTTATCACAAGACTCTAAGTAATTGACCGCCATGGCGTGAGCAGTTCTTCGATTTGAGCGATCGTGATCATCCCAATTTTGACTGAACAAAATACCTGGGACTAATACTAAACATGTAATACTTACATAAGCAGGTATAAACTTTGAGTTAAAGTATGAATTAAGCCAGTTATAAATTGCGTAAACTCCAATTCCAATCCAAAGGGAAAATACATAAAAAGAGCCTACCAAAGAATAGTCTCTTTCGCGAGGTTCAAAAGGTCGCACATTAGTATACACTTGGATTGCTATTCCCGTGAAGAGAAAGAAAACCAGCATAGTCCAAAATACTTTTTTGTCTTTCTTGAAAACAAACAATATTCCGATTAATCCTAACAAAAAAGGAAGTAAATAATAGTTGTTTCGGGCTTTATTGTTCAGCACATCACTTGGAAGGTTTTCTTGTGTAATTCCTAACAAATGACTATCCAAAAAATTAATTCCAGTAATCCAATTACCGTGCAAGTCTTTTTTTCCTTGAATATCGTCTTGACGACCTGAAAAATTCCACATAAAATATCGCCAATACATATATCCAATTTGATAATCAAGCAAGTAATAAATATTATCTAATAATGACGGCTTTTCAATGTCCAAATAGCGGCCATAGTTCCTTAGAAAATCATGATATCCTTTGTAATCAACTTCCGCTTCTAATATGGATGTTTTAAACTCATCGACCAGGGTACGAAATTCGTTTTGCATTTTGTATTCTGGTTTTATAGAAAAATCTAAAAATCCAGAATAACGCATATAATTAACTGCATGTTCTGAACTCCACATCCTTGGCAATACTGAACCGTGGTCACTGTTGTAATTTTGAATAGCGTTAACATAATCATTAACTACCACATACTTTCCTGTTTTTAAATCTTTCTCATACTTGGGTTTATCGTCTTTAAAGGGTTGGACTTCATCAAGACCTGCGTATTGATCTGTAAATTGCGGTCCGTAAAATAAATGGGTTTTTGGATATTGTTCTAAGTTGTAATAAGCTAATAATTCTCTAGCACTAGATGGGTTGTTCTCGTTCACGGGTACATTTGCGTTTGCCCTAATGGGCAGCATTAGCCAGGTTGTAAAGCCAATTACAACAAAAGTTACACAAAGTAATGCTGTATTTAGGTTTACAAATCCTTTACGTTTAGTAAATTTTAATCCACTAAATATGCTTATAACTAATAAAATTAAAGCGATAACTGATCCTGAATTAAAAGGTAAACCAACGCTATTAACGAAGAAAATTTCTAAAGCACTGAAGTAGCGCAGAATATTTGGAGCTAAGAGCTTGAATACAAATAATAAAATAGCTACTACGACTACATTGGCAATAATAAAATTTTTAAAACTGATATTTTTGTAATTCTTAAAGTAATACAACAGCCCAATGGCTGGTATGGTTAAAAGCCCCATGAAATGTACTCCAAAAGAAAGTCCTACAACAAACGAAATTAAAACTAGCCAGCGGTTGCCTCTGGGTAAATCCATTTCGTTTTGCCAACGTAAACCCAGATAAAACATCGTAGCCATTATGAGAGTAGCCATTGCATAAACCTCAGTTTCTACAGCATTAAACCAAAAGGAATCGGTGAAGGCAAAGGATAAACTACCAACAAAAGCGGCCCCTAAAACAGCTATTTGTGACTCAATTTTGGATTCTGGATTTAATGAATTGATTTTTTGTAATATTAAAACAATAGACCAAAACATGAACAAAATGGTAAAGGCACTGGCTGAGGCACTCATCATATTTAGTACTAACCCAATTTGTGTTGGTTCAGATGCAAAAATTGAAAAAAATGCGCCTAACATTTGAAATAAAGGAGCTCCTGGGGGATGACCTACTTCTAATTTAGAAGATGTTAAAATATATTCTCCAGTATCCCAAAAACCTACAGTTGGTTCGACAGTCATGTAATAGACAACCAAAGCAATTGAAAAAGCTGTCCATGACAAAATAAGTTTCCATCGCTTGAAATTAAAACCCTCCATTTCTAAAATTTTGTTCATGGCGAATTTAATAATAATTCAAATAACAGAATTATTAATTTTAAGTAAAATATTTGTGCAGACAAAGTTTTGTTCTAAATTTGCAACCTCAATATTACATTGGCCCATGGTGTAACTGGCAACACGTCTGGTTTTGGTCCAGAAGAGTCTAGGTTCGAGCCCTAGTGGGCCAACAAAAAGCTTTAACTTATGTTAGAGCTTTTTTATTTTGTAACATTTATTTTTAACAAACCCATTAAAAAAGTTGTGAGAATGACTTCTAATAACTTATATTTGCATCGAACAAAGAAAATTAATATTGGAGGGGACGAAAAGTCCCCTCTTTTTATACCAAATGTTTAGAGACACTGTTTTTGAATTATTAAATACAAGCCTTCAAAAAAGGCCCGATTTATTTTTGATTGATTTTGAAATCTTAGAGGGGAATAGAATCCGGGTTATTATTGATGGTGATAGAGGAGTTGTAGTCGGGGATTGCATATATGTGAGTCGTGCGATTGAACATAATCTGGATAGAGAAGACCAAGATTTTTCACTTGAAGTTTCATCTGTCGGAGCTAGCAGTCCGTTAACCCACATGCGACAATACAAAAAACACATTGGTCGTAGAATCAAGGTTGAAACATTTGAAAAGCAAAAATATGAGGCAGTATTAACCGCTGCTGATGACATTAATATTGTTTTGGAATGGAAGGCAAGAGAGACCAAACCAATAGGTAAAGGTAAAGTTACAGTAGAAAAAAAAGTTACGATTCCTTACCAAAATATTGAAAAGTCACAAATTAAATTAGTATTTTAAGATTATAAGCATATGGAAAATTTAGCCCTTATTGAATCATTTTCGGAATTTAAAGACGACAAACTTATTGATAGAGTGACACTAATGTCAATACTAGAGGACGTTTTTAGAAATACATTAAAAAAGAAATTTGGCGACGATGATAATTTTGATATTATAATCAATCCTGATAAAGGAGATTTAGAAATTTGGCGTAATAGAATTGTAGTCTCAGATGATGAAGTTCAAAATGATAATCAAGAAATATCATTAACTGATGCTCAAAAAATTGAACCTGACTTTGAAGTTGGCGAAGATGTTTCCGAAGAAGTTAAGCTATTTGATTTGGGTAGACGTTCAATTTTGGCTCTTCGTCAAAATTTAATTGCCAAAATTCAAGAGCATGATAATACAAATATATATAAACAATTTAAAGAATTAGAAGGAGAAATTTATAATGCCGAGGTTCATCATATACGGCACAGAGCAGTGATTCTTTTAGATGACGAGGGTAATGAATTAATACTGCCAAAGGATAAACAAATACCATCTGATTTTTTCAGGAAAGGTGAAAATGTTCGTGGTATTATTGAAGCAGTAGAATTAAAAGGCAACAAACCAAATATTGTAATGTCCAGAACTGCACCAGCATTTTTAGAAAAACTTTTCGAACAGGAAATACCTGAGGTTTTTGACGGCCTTATTACTATCAAAAATGTTGTTAGAATTCCTGGTGAAAAGGCAAAAGTTGCCGTAGATTCTTATGATGATAGAATAGATCCTGTTGGAGCTTGTGTAGGAATGAAAGGTTCAAGAATTCATGGAATTGTTCGTGAATTGGGCAATGAAAATATTGATGTAATTAATTACACAAATAATCTACAGCTCTACATAACTAGAGCATTAAGCCCAGCCCGTGTAACTTCTGTTAAAATAGATGAAGACACCAAGCGTGTTGAAGTAATTCTAAAACCAGAAGAAGTTAGTAAAGCAATAGGCCGAGGTGGTCACAATATTAGACTTGCAGGCCGCTTGACTGGCTATGAAATTGATGTTTTTAGAGAGGGTGTTGAAGAAGATGTTGAACTTTCAGAATTTTCAGATGAAATTGAAAAATGGATTATTGAAGAATTTTCTAAAGTAGGGCTTGATACTGCTAAAAGTATTTTGGAACAAGACTTAAAAGATCTTGTTAAACGGACTGATTTAGAAGAAGAAACAATTGAAGATGTTCTTCGAATTTTAAAAGAAGAATTTGAAGATTAAAAAATTATATATAGCCCTTGTTTAAAAAAAGGATTTTTCTAGTTTATTAAGTACTAGAAATAAATAAAGTAATTTATGGCGGATAACGTTAGGTTAAGTAAAGTATTAAGGGAATTAAATATTTCAATTGATAGAGCAATCGATTTTTTAGAATCCAAAAAAATTGAAATTGAAAAACGACCTACTACTAAAATTTCATCAGAAATTTACGAATTACTTTCAGGAGAATTTAAGAATGATGCTAGTAAAAAAGTTGCATCAAAAGAACTTGGAGCAGCAAAGCAAAAAGAGAAGGAAGACCTAAGAATTAAACGTGAAAAAGAATTTGAAGAGAAGCTAAAACTTGAAGCTCAAGCAAAGTCAATTATTAAGGCCAAAACTCCAATGAAGGGGCTAAAAACTATTGGTAAAATAGATTTAGCTGATAAAAATTCAACAAAAACGCCCCTCGAATTAACCAAAGGAAAAGCACCACTACCAGATAAAATTTCTCAAAAAACGGATGTTTCAGATAAAGATCAAATTAAAAGTGGCGATGAGTCCTCAGAACTAACAATTTCTGCAAAATTGGAAACTAATTATGCTACATTGTCTGGGCCTAAGTCAACAGGAGAAACAATAGACTTATCACAATTTAATAAACCAAAAAAAACTGATACAAAAGCAGGTGTTAAAGAATCTGAAAAAACAACTTCGAAGAAGAAACGACGGCGTATTAGTAAAGTCGGAAGCAATGCTTCACAAAAAGGTCGCCCTAAGAATCCAAAAAATCAATTCAAAGGCCAGACTCAAAAACTAGAACCAACAGCTGAGGAAGTTCAAAAACAAGTTAGAGAAACTTTAGAAAAATTACAAGGTAAATCAACTAAAGGTAAAGGGGCAAAATACAGAAGAGACAAGCGTGATCAACATAGGCAGCAAACAGAAAAAGAGCTTGAACAGCAAGCCATTGAAAGCAAAACTTTAAAAGTAACTGAATTTGTTACTGCAAATGAAGTTGCAACAATGATGGATGTTTCTGTTACTGAAATTATATCAGCTTGTATGTCTTTAGGTATGATGGTAACTATGAATCAAAGATTAGACGCTGAAACCCTCACAATTGTTGCTGAAGAATTTGGTTTTACAGTTGATTTTGTTACGGTTGATATTGACGAGACCATTGATGAAATTAAAGACAATGAAGAGGATTTAATTGAACGTGCACCAATTGTAACTGTAATGGGGCATGTAGATCACGGTAAAACATCCCTATTGGATTTTATCAGAGAAGAAAATGTAATCGCTGGAGAATCTGGTGGTATTACCCAACATATAGGTGCTTATGGCGTAACACTTTCAGGTGGTCAAAAAATTGCATTTTTAGACACTCCTGGGCATGAGGCATTTACAGCAATGCGAGCAAGAGGTGCACAGGTAACTGACATTGCAATTATCGTTATCGCCGCGGATGACGATATCAAGCCACAAACAAAAGAAGCAATTTCTCATGCTCAAGCTGCCGGAGTTCCAATTGTGTTTGCAATCAACAAAGTTGATCTTCCAAATGCTAACCCTGATAAAATTAAAGAAGGACTGGCAAATATGAATCTAATGGTTGAAGATTGGGGTGGAAAGATTCAATCTCATGATATTTCAGCAAAAAATGGTGATGGGGTAAAAGAACTTTTAGAGAAAGTATTGTTGGAAGCTGAATTATTAGAACTAAAAGCTAATCCTTCAAAATCTGCTTTTGGAACAATTGTAGAAGCCTTTTTGGATAAAGGTCGTGGATATGTTTCAACTGTGTTAGTGCAAGCGGGGACATTGCGCATTGGTGATTATGTCTTGGCTGGTAAAAACAGTGGAAAAGTCAAGGCAATGCATGACGAAAGAGGTAACGATGTATTCGAAGCAAGTCCATCAACACCTATATCAATATTAGGCCTTGACGGAGCACCTCAAGCAGGTGATAAATTTAATGTTTTTAAAGACGAACGAGAAGCTAAACAAATCGCGGCTAAACGAACTCAATTGCAACGCGAACAATCTGTGAGGACACAACGTCATATCACGTTAGATGAAATTGGAAGAAGAATTGCTTTAGGGGAATTTAAAGAATTAAATATTATCCTAAAAGGAGATGTAGATGGCTCCGTCGAAGCACTAACAGACTCATTTCAAAAACTTTCTACTGAAGAAATACAAGTCAATATAATTCATAAAGCTGTTGGTGCCATTACTGAAAGTGACGTGCTTTTAGCATCTGCATCTGATGCAATTATAATAGGTTTTAATGTCCGACCAATGGGCAACGCTCGCAAAATAGCAGAAAAAGAAGAAATAGATATTCGTATGTATTCTATTATTTACGATGCTATAAACGATTTAAAAGATGCAATGGAAGGAATGTTATCTCCAGACTTCAAGGAAGAAATAACGGGCTCTGCCGAAATAAGAGAAACTTTCAAAATCTCCAAAATTGGAACTATCGCAGGATGTATGGTTACAAATGGGAAAATTTATAGAAGTTCCAAAATACGAGTTATTAGAGATGGGGTAGTAACCTATTCGGGTGAATTAGATTCATTGAAACGGTTTAAAGATGATGCAAAAGAAGTTTCTAAAGGCTATGATTGTGGGATGCAAGTTAAGAATTTTAATGATATCAAAATCGGAGATATTTTAGAAGCTTATCAAGAAGTTGCTGTAAAAAAGAAGCTGTAATTTTAAAATAGATTTTAGGTTTTTGGCTTGAAAGAAAAAGCTTCTTTGTATTTTTTTCTAATGATTTTTAGCTCCCGATCTGCTTGTATTTGGTTTATAAATTCTCCAAACCAAATTTTATAATTTGGGGATTCGTAAACCAGTTGAGCAGAGTGTTTAGGAAAATCATATTTAAATTTTTGTAATAATTCCTCTGCCTTTACTCTTGAGCCACTATAAATTTGAATTTTAATAACCCCAAGGCTACTATTAACCTTTTTTTTAATATCTAGTAAATGGGAAATATTATCATCAATATTAACTTTCACAACCCCTTGCTGAGCCATGACATGCATTTGAAACAAGACTGTTATCGAAAGAATTTTGGTTAAAATAGAATACATGTTTTTATATATTTAATGCTAATTTAAATGATTAATTTTTAATTGTTAAAACTCATAAACTTTTTATATTGTTTAATAATTTTTTATTTTCTTTTATTTTTTTTTAATAAACTGTAATTAACTTCTTAATTTTACTATAACAAAAATTATTATTATTTTATTTTGTATAGAGAAATTGTTAATTAATGAACTGTTATTTAGAATCTTTATAAATTAGAGATTTTGCCAGTTTTATCATTTTTATAATAATGATTATATCGTATTTTTGTATTGATTTTTTTGAAGGTATTTTTATCAGGTAATATTTTAAAATAATAATGTCCCAATTATCTATATGATGCACATGCAAAACCAAATGCTGCGTTTATTATTTTTAGGAATCCTTTTATCCTCAGTCACTGTCACGCCCTTGTATTCTCAAGAAGGTGACGCAACAAAAGGAAAAGCACTTTTTAATGCTAATTGTGCTGCTTGCCACCAATTAGACAAAAAAATGACTGGCCCTGCGCTTCGATACGTTGAAAAGCGTTTATATGAGGATGAGGGTTTGGATCGCGAATGGTTAAACGCTTGGATTCGTAATAGTTCTTCTTTGATTAAATCGGGTGATGTATATGCCAACAAAATATACAACGAGTATAATGGAGCAGCTATGACTGCTTATCCACAATTTTCTGACGAAGATATATCTAATATATTGGCTTACACTGCACAAGACAAGACTGTCCCAGTAGTAGCTGCAGCAGCTGCAGTTTCTAGTCAATCTTCAGCTCAAGATTCTAATTTTTCTAAAATTCTAATTCTTAGCGCATTAGCTATACTATTTAGCCTTCTTGCTTTGGGCTTATTCTTGGTCAATAAAACTTTACGCCGATTTGCCGTTTCCAATAAAGTTGAAATTAGGGAAGTAACCAAAAGACCACCCTTATGGAAGGCTTTTGTCAAAAATCAGTTTTTAATGCTTTTGTGTGCAATTTTCTTTCTTTTATCAAGTGCATATTTTGTCTATGGATACCTATCTCAAATTGGTGTTGATCAGGGATATGAGCCAATTCAACCCATTCACTATTCACATAAAATTCACTCTGGACAGAATGGTATTGACTGCAAATACTGCCATTCCTCAGCAAGGGTCAGTAAACATTCAGGTATTCCTTCATTAAATGTTTGTATGAATTGCCACAAATCAATTTATGAAGTTGCTGAATCTACTGCAACTGAAGAATATAGTAAAGAATTTTATGATGCTGAAATACAGAAACTTTATAAAGCTGTAGGCTGGGACGATGCAGAGCAAAAATATACGGGCAATACAAAGCCAGTGAAATGGATTCGTATCCACAACCTTCCCGATTTTGCTTATTTTAACCATTCGCAACACGTTACTGTAGCAGGAATCGAGTGCCAAACATGTCATGGACCTGTTGAAGAAATGGAAATTATGTATCAACACTCTCCATTGACTATGGGTTGGTGTATAAATTGCCATAGAGAAACTAGTGTTAAAGTTGAAGATAATGGGTATTACGAAAAAATACATGAAGCACTTTCAAAGAAGTATGGGGTTGAAAAATTAACTGCTGCACAGATGGGTGGTTTAGAGTGTGGAAAATGCCACTATTAAAAAACTAATATATGTCATCAAATAAAAAATACTGGAAGAATGTTGAGGAGATAAGTCCTGGCCAATCTGCGGCATTGACCTCTCTAAAGCATAAGGAATTCGTTCAAGAAATTCCGGTAGATGAATTTTTAGGAGACAAGATTGCTTTAGAATCCTCTAAAACTACACGCCGTGATTTTCTAAAATATATTGGATTTAGTACTGCAGCAGCCTCCTTGGCAGCTTGCGAGGGTCCGGTAATAAAATCCATTCCTTATGTTGTACAGCCCGAACAAATCATTCCTGGAGTTGCCAATTACTACGCCACTTCCATTGGAAATGGATACGATTTTGCCAGTCTTTTGATTAAAACACGAGAGGGACGTCCTATAAAAATTGAATGTAATACTTTGGCAGGTGAAAATGGAACTACCAATGCGCGAGTGCAAGCTTCCGTTTTGGACCTTTATGACAATCAGCGCTTATCCGGACCTCTTAAAGATGGAGAAAATATTTCATGGAAAGACTTTTACAAAGAAGTCGGTGAAAAGTTAGAAATGGTTGAATCGCAAAACAAAGCGATTGTTTTGTTAACCCAAACATATGCCAGTCCTAGCACCTCAAAATTAATTTCTGAGTTTAAAGCTAAATACAAAAATGCGTCTCATATTGTGTATGATGCTATTTCTGAATCTTTTGCGGCCGATGCTTATGAAGCAAGATATGGTAGAAGAGGACTTGCAAATTACGACTTCTCAAAGGCCAAAACAATTGTATCTATTGGTGCAGATTTTCTTGGTGATTGGCAAGGGGGTGGTTTTGATTCTACTTATGCCAAAGGACGTGTTCCAAAAAATGGAACCATGTCTCGACATATTCAGTTTGAATCAAATATGTCACTTTCTGGGGCTAACGCCGACAAGCGGGTTACCTTAAAACCTTCTCAGCAAAAATTAGCTTTGGTAAGACTTTATGGTAAAATAACGGGTTCTTTTGTAAGCGTAAATTTGCCTCCTAGAATTGAAGCAGCCATTGATTCAGCGGCCACAGAAATCTCTAAAGCAGGGCCCAATGCTGTTGTTTTGACTGGTATTCAAGACGAAAAAGCACAAGGCCTGGTCATTGCCATCAACGAATTTATAAACAGCAAGGCTTTCGATCCGAAAACAATTATTTTGACTCGACAAGGAAATGATAAAGCTGTTTCAGCGGTTGTAAAAGATATGAACGCTGGCCATGTTGGAGCAGTGATCATGGCTGGAGTCAACCCAGTATACACCCTTCCTAATGCGGCTGCATTTGTGGAAGGACTTAAAAAAACTGCTTTGTCCGTAGTATTTACAATGAAAAATGATGAAACTGCTGCTAAAACCCAATACGTTGGAGCTGCACCACACTACCTTGAATCTTGGGGAGACTTTGAAACCAAGTCTGGTTTTTATGCATTAATGCAACCTACAATTCGACCTCTTTTTGATACTCAACAATTTCAGGAAGCTTTATTATTTTTGAATGGAGCTACAACAAATTATCATGATTATATCAAATCCTTTTGGGAAAATAATGTTCTGGTAGATTGTACGTGGAATAAAGCTCTTCATGATGGGGTTTTTAATGGTTCTTCTTTAGAAACAATTAAAACCTCAGATAAACTTACAAACACAGTTTTTGATTTATCTGATACTATTTTGAATCTGTCTAATACAAAATCTTCGGACTTTGAACTTACTTTGTATCCAAAAACTGGAATGGGCGATGGTCAACAAGCTAACAACCCTTGGTTACAAGAATTTCCAGACCCATTAACCCGCACGACATGGGATAATTATTTAACAGTATCGGAATATGACGCTAAAAATTTAGGCCTTTACTTAGATCCTAGCAACTTTTTCAATCAAAGTAGTCACGATGCAACAGGCGGTCTTAATGGGACTTATGCTAACGTGACTGTCGGCGGTATAACAATCAAAGCACCTGTTATAATTCAGCCAGGACAAGCTCGCGGAACAGTAGGTTTGTCATTCGGTTACGGTAGAACTAATGGCCTAAAAGCAGAAATGCAAACAGGGGTCAATGCTTACCCATTATACAAAGACTTTAGTGCCACCCAAGCTGTTGCCATCACTGCTGCCGGAGGAAAACATGAATTTGCTTCTGTTCAATTACACAACACTCTCATGGGTCGCGGGGATATTATTAAGGAAACTACTTTAGAAGTTTTCAATACTAAGGATTCTGAGTATTGGAATCCAACTCCAGTAGTATCTTTAAATCATGTAGAAACTCCAGTAAGTTCTCCAGACGTTGATTTATGGGACGAGTTTGACCGCTCTATTGGCCACCACTTTAACCTCTCCATTGATTTGAACTCATGTACTGGATGTGGTGCTTGTGTGATTGCTTGTCATGCAGAAAATAATGTTCCAGTTGTAGGAAAAGAAGAAATTAGAAGAAGTCGAGACATGCACTGGCTTAGAATCGATCGCTATTATTCATCTGATGAAACTTTTGAGGGAGACAACAAGACTAAGGATGATATAAGTGGATTGGCTAGTTCATTAAGTACTTTTGGCGAAATGGAGTTTCCGTCAGAAAATCCACAAGTTGCTTTTCAGCCAATTATGTGTCAGCATTGTAACCACGCACCTTGTGAAACAGTTTGTCCTGTGGCAGCGAGTGCACACGGAAGACAGGGTCAAAATCACATGACTTACAACCGTTGTGTAGGGACGCGCTATTGCGCCAACAATTGTCCTTATAAAGTTCGTCGATTCAATTGGTTTTTATATAACGGAAATGATGAATTTGATTACCACATGAACAACGATTTAGGGCGTATGGTTATCAATCCTGACGTGACTGTAAGGTCTCGTGGGGTTATGGAAAAATGTTCATTTTGTATTCAAACAACTCAAGCTGTGATTTTAAAAGCGAAACGCGAAAGTAGACCTGTTGCCGCTGGAGAGTTTAATGATGCTTGCGCTTGCTCAGCAGCATGTAGTAGTGGTGCGATGCGATTTGGAGATATCAATGAAAAAGACAGTCCAATTTCTAAACTTGTGAAGGACGATAGAGCCTATCACCTTTTAGAACATGTTGGAACTAAACCAAATGTGGTTTATCAGGTAAAGGTAAGAAATAATAATAAAGCATAATTAGTAAAAACTATGGGTTCTCATTATGAAGCACCAATTAGAAGACCATTAGTAACAGGTGAAAAATCTTATCACGATGTTACTTTGGATGTAGTTGCACCTGTGGAAGGGAAGGCTAACAAACTCTGGTGGATTGTTTTTTCTATCTCATTAGCTGCTTTCCTTTATGGTCTTGGTTGGATGATTTATACTATTTCCACCGGAATAGGTACATGGGGACTAAATAAGACAGTTGGTTGGGCCTGGGATATTACAAATTTTGTTTGGTGGGTAGGAATTGGGCACGCAGGGACATTGATTTCAGCGGTACTTCTTTTATTCAGACAAAAATGGCGTATGGCAATCAACCGATCCGCAGAAGCCATGACTATTTTTTCTGTTATCCAGGCAGGTTTATTCCCTATCATTCACATGGGGCGCCCATGGTTAGCATACTGGGTACTTCCAATACCTAACCAGTATGGCTCTCTTTGGGTTAATTTTAATTCTCCTTTACTTTGGGATGTTTTTGCAATATCAACCTATTTATCCGTGTCTTTAGTGTTTTGGTGGACAGGGTTATTACCTGACTTTGCAATGATTCGTGATCGTGCGGTACGCCCTTTCCAAAAGAAAATTTATTCGCTTTTAAGTTTTGGGTGGTCTGGCAGAGCGAAAGATTGGCAGCGCTTTGAGGAAGTATCTCTTGTATTGGCTGGGCTGGCAACTCCTCTTGTATTGTCTGTACACACAATTGTCTCTTTTGATTTTGCAACCTCCGTTATTCCAGGTTGGCACACAACTATTTTCCCACCTTACTTCGTTGCCGGGGCAATTTTCTCAGGATTTGCAATGGTTAACACCTTGCTAATAATAATGCGGAAAGTATGTCATTTAGAAGATTATATTACAGTTCAGCACATAGAATTGATGAACATAGTTATTATGATCACAGGATCTATTGTTGGTGTGGCTTATATTACTGAACTTTTTATTGCTTGGTACTCAGGAGTAGAATACGAGCAGTATGCATTTTTAAATAGAGCAACTGGTCCTTACGCTTGGGCCTATTGGTCGATGATGACTTGTAATGTGTTTTCACCCCAGTTTATGTGGTTTAAAAAATTAAGAACAAGTATAATGTTCTCTTTCTTTATTTCCATTGTTGTAAATATTGGTATGTGGTTTGAGCGTTTTGTGATTATTGTTACTTCATTACATAGAGATTATTTACCATCTTCATGGACCATGTTTTCACCCACTACTGCCGATATTGGTATTTTTATTGGAACGATTGGTTTTTTCTTCGTGTTATTTTTGTTGTACTCACGGACCTTTCCTGTTATTGCTCAGGCGGAGGTGAAGACAATTTTAAAATCATCTGGAGAGCGCTATAAAAATATTAGAGAAGCTGGGAAAAGTTTGTCAGGTACGGGTAGTGATGAGCGTACCTCCATGAAATCAAAAGTTATTGAAAAAGTTAAAAATAAAAACGAATAAGTATGGGAGCTACAAAAGTTATTCATGCCTTATATACTGATGATGACGTACTGATGTCCGCTGTGAAAGCGATTAAAGCGGAAAAGCATTACATAGAAGAGGTTTATACACCGTTTCCAGTCCACGGCTTAGATAAAGCTATGGGACTAGAGCCTACTCGTATAGCTATTGCATCCTTTTTATATGGTTGTGTAGGATTGATTGTCGCTACCGCCATGATGAATTTTATAATGATTGAAGATTGGCCACAAGACATTGGCGGAAAACCAAGCTTTAGTTACATTGAAAATATGCCAGCATTTGTACCTATTATGTTTGAGATGACAGTTTTTTTCGCTGCCCACTTGATGGTAATCACCTTTTATTTAAGAAGTCGAATGTGGCCATTCAAAAATGCTGAAAATCCAGACCCTAGAACTACGGATGACCATTTTTTAATGGAAATTCCCATACAAAATAATGAAAAGCAACTAAAATCTCTACTCACTAAAACCGGCGCAGTTGAAATACATGTTGTAGAAAAAGATGAGCATTAGAACTATGAAAAGTTTAGTTAACATATTAATTTTAGCTGTTATTATTTCAAGCTTTTATTCTTGTCAAGATAAAAGGCGTCCTAATTATCAGTTTTTCCCAAATATGTACGAATCAGTTGGATATGAAGCCTATGGCGAATACGATGTATTTCCAAATAGACAAGAAGCCTTAGTGCCTCCAAAAAATACAATAGCTCGAGGCCATTCTCTATACTCTTATGAAAACACAAATGAAGGCTATGACTCGGCCTTGAAAACTTTGAAATCACCCTTAACTAGTTTAGAAATTGATTCTAAAAAAGGGAAGGAATTATATGAAATTTATTGTGGCATATGTCACGGAAATAAAGGAGCGGGTCTAGGAAAACTCGTCAAAAGAGAAAAAATATTAGGTGTTCCTAGTTATGCTGATCGCCTTATCACAACAGGAAGTATTTACCATGTTATATATTACGGTAAGAATTCAATGGGTTCTTATGCAAATTTTTTAAATGAAGAGGAACGATGGCAAGTTACGGCTTACGTGGAGGCGCTTCGAGCAGAACTATTAAAATAAGAAAAGGAAAACATAAATAAAAGATGTACAAGCTTTCGAAAAGATTAAAAATAACTGCGATTACCCTAATTTTTATTGGTGCTATTGGCTGGGTCCACAGCTACAAAGCTTCACATCATCTAACATTAGAGGATGTTGAGGTTATGCTTGCTGAGGAACACTCGCATCATGGAAATGCAGCCAGCCATAAAGAAGATTTAAATAACAAAACAGATTATTTATCGCACGACAAAGCATACGACCACCCCAATGAATTTGGCTACCACAACGAGAACCACCATAATGAATCAAGTCATCATAGTTCAAATCATTATGAAGAAGTGAACAATCATGATCATGATAATGAGCACGCGGAACACGTTTTACATCAAATGCACAACCGTCCTTATGCGGCTCTATATGTGGCGGCTTTCTTTTTTATGATGATCTCCCTTGGGGTGTTAGCATTTTATGGCATACAGTATGCGGCCCAGGCCGGATGGTCACCCGTATTATTTAGGGTCATGGAAGCCATTACCTACTACCTTTTACCTGGAGCACTTTTTGTTCTTGTAATCGGGCTTTGGGCGGACGATCACATTTTTATTTGGATGGATCCTGAGGTCGTTGCACACGATAAACTAATTCAAGGTAAGTCTGGGTGGCTTAACAAAACATGGTTCGCAGTTAGAGGCCTAATTTTCATTGCAGGTTGGAGTTTGTACCGATATTTTTCAAGAAAATTTTCTTTGGCACAAGATTTAGCAGACATAAACGACAACAGTTATTTCAAGAAAAATTTCCGAATTTCTGCTGCTTTCCTCGTTTTTTATATATACACCGAATCTATGATGTCTTGGGATTGGATCATGAGCGTTGATCCCCATTGGTTTAGTACTCTTTTTGGGTGGTATGTATTTGCGAGCATGTTTGTTAGTGGAATTACAGTCATTGCGTTGATCACGATTTATCTAAAAGCCAAAGGACTTATGGACTTTATCAACGATAGCCATCTACACGATTTGGCTAAATTTATGTTTGGGATCAGTGTTTTCTGGACTTATCTATGGTTTTCGCAATTCATGTTAATTTGGTATGCTAATATCCCCGAAGAGGTCACTTATTTTGTTACTAGAATAGAGG
>TARA_B100001057_G_scaffold305159_1_pt1 | contig 19243 bp, 18 predicted proteins | sample TARA_B100001057 | Tara Oceans TARA_B100001057 (sample SAMEA2621839) | marine metagenome | biome: marine biome (ENVO:00000447); feature: surface water layer (ENVO:00002042); material: "saline water (ENVO:00002010), including plankton (ENVO:xxxxxxxx)" | depth 5 m
AATGGATTATGAGTCCACTGCTCTAACCAACTGAGCTACAGGCCCGCTGAATTCACAAGTATACGTTAAAGAAATTCCGAATCAACCCAAGTCTTAAAGGCCCCACAATGAATATCTTCTTTTATAAAAAATGATTTCATATATTTAGATGATATTATTAGACGAAAAAAATTAATAATCAATCTATGAAAAAAAGCACTTTTTTTGACTACTTAAACCGTCGAACTGACTCTGACTTTTCTTCTCTCCTGAATGAAGGAGAGGAGGATCAGGATTATATTAATTGGAATGATTTTCTGCTACCCAGTCATTATGGTGACTCAGAAAAGGAATACACTGCAATTCGTGAATGTGCTGCTATGTTTGATGTTTCACCGATACGTAAAATCAGAATCACGGGTAAAGATGCAGGGCGCTTACTGGACCATACTTTTACCCGTCCAGTTAGTCAGTCTCCATCCATGCGAGGTATTTATGTTGCATACTGTAATGAGGATGGCAGTTTAAAGGATGATTCAATCCTCTATAAATTTGCTGATGATGATTATTTGCTTATGCCCTCTGATATTGATCACACACCTCATCTTGAATTTCTAAGAAATCAGCTTGCAATGGATTCAACTGAGGTTTCCTTTGAAGAATGCACGGATGAATGGTCTGGATTAGCCATACAAGGACCTTCATCTGCAACTGTCATTGATGCAATGGGTTTTCAAGGTGTGGAGAAAATAAATCCTTTCGAAGTCGTTGATTACGCATTGGCAAATGAGAAAGTAAAAATAGCGCGAATGGGCTTTACGGCGGATTTGGGTTACGAGTGTTGGTTTAAAACAAATCAAGCCTCAGACATTATGTATGCAATTGATAAGGCAAAAAGTAAACTGGACTTTGAACTCATCGGTTATGGATTAAATGCATTGGAAGTGTGTCGCTTAGAGGGTGGATTTGTTGTGGCAGGTTGGGATTTTGCTACTGAGCTGGACCCAAATCCTTATTTTGAGCGCTCACCTTATGAAGTAGGTCTGGGTTGGCTGGTCAATTTGCAAGGCATTGATTTCGTTGGTAAGCAAGCTCTGATGAGTGAGCAGGATGCCGGTCAAAAATGGGTGCACAGATCCATTCAGATTGATGTTGCTGAAAAAGATCCAAAGCAACCTCTTCTTGGTGCACTTTATACTGATGTTGATGACAAAGAAGTATCTATTGGCTCTATCAACTGCTCTGCTTGGTCGTGGGGGCTTCGAATGGTAATAGGAAACGCAGCTATTTTAAGTGAGCATCAGAATTTAAGTGAGGCATTGTTGTTGGTCGATAACAAAAAATACCAAGTCAAAATAACTCGGGGTGCTCACATTAATCTTGAACGGCGCAATGAAACGCCTGCTATACTTGATTAATACATATGACATTCTAAATAAACGGAGTAGCCATGAAACAATTAATTTATTTATCATTTTTTCTTACGTTATTCTTGTTTGGTTGCAGTAGTAAGAATGATAAAGATCTTCTTACTGAGGAAAATATGACAGATTCCAGAGACATCATAGGTAATAACGCTTTTTTGTATTATAAAAATTACGATGAGGCCACAAACTTTTATGGCGATATTTTAGGTTTTAGAAATGTCTTCGAATTTCCAGATTTTGCAACGATATTCCAGACAACAAAATCGACCTTCATCACTGTTGTAAATGATAATGGCAGGGGAATGCATTCCTCTGATGAACCTAAGACCATTGCCATTGCCCTTGTTACCGATCAGCTCGATGGTTGGTATCAATATGCACTATCACAAAATTTGGATATAAAAAATCCACCAAAACCTTTAGCTGATAATCCACATCATGCTTTTCTGGTGACTGATCCAGGCGGATACATCCTGGAATTTGAGCACTTTGCAGATCATCCTGAAAATAAACAATTTATTCCTTTACTTAATAATAGTGAGAATATTTATGGAGTAAAAGGCTCTCAAAGGCCCGATAATCTTGCTTTCAAAGCAAGTATTTATTGGTTGTATCATAGCAATGAGGAGGAAGCCGAAGCATTCTATCAGGACGTGATGGGTTTAAAGATGATCGTGAAACAATCGTTCTCTGACATTCTCACTTCAAGTCCTACTGGCTATATTGGGCTTGTAGAGGATGGTATCGGGATACATAATGCCACCCATGAGAAAGCCGTGAATGTGGGTTTTATGACTAATAGCGCAAAAGCCTGGTTTGACTATCTCAAAGAACAGCCCACCTTCACGCTCAGAACAGAAGAGTTGTATCATGAACGAGATGGCCAAGGAAATAATCTAATTGATATTGTCATCGGTTATGACCCAGATAATTATTTTATTGAAATCGATGAATTTTTAGATACAGAATTCAATAAAGAGCTCCGACAAGCACTAGGAATTATTTAAAGGTCAGTAATTAAAAATATTTAAGCCAGGCAATGTGTTTATTGGCTTGCTTATATTCCGCGAACCATTTAGTTGGAAAGTAGAGAGCGATCGACAAAACCACAAAAGCAATCCAGATATAACCGACATTTGGGAAGGACAAATATTGACCTTGATTTGCCCCAAAGAGTGAATAACCAATCACATATAAAACTTTTAAGACGAATAGGTGCAATACATAAAAAAACATTGGCGCTGCACCAAAATGAGACATTATTCTGACAAATTTTTGATCATTGAGTCTCTGAAACAGAACGATGAGCAGTAATCCCAAGCTCAACATTGAAAGGTTAAATAAGAAGGAAGGAGGATATTTTGTAAGCGAGAGAAAACTCATTAGTGTGACTGAGGCATCACCAGTATTTATCCAGGGTTGATCACCATAGAAATTAAGGAATCTGATTACAAAAAATAAAAAAATCCCATAGATACCATATTGAAGAATCTTCTTTTGTTTCTCTTCATAAGATATTTTTTCTGAAAATAAGGGTCCGGATACGAAACCCAATGCAATGACACCTACCCAGGGGAGGACTGGATAACTGGTTCTTAAAACAGTGCCTCCTATTTCTATTACCTCTCTTTGATAGAGAATAGCCCACAAAACATAGAATACGGATTCTGGCTCTAATTTGAAATCACCGATGAGGTTATGTAAACACACTATAGTTAACCCAATGAGAGAAATCATCCAATTCTGAAGATAGATCAATACGGATAGAGCGATCATGCATAGTCCAATACACCAAATTACTTGTAGGAAAAACATATCCGGTGGATATTTACCAGACCATAAGAAAACAATCAGAGTAATTTCAAGGAAAACAAGGAAAAGACCTCTTTTGAAGAGGAATGTCGAAGTTTCGCTTTTCGAATGTTTTTGCATGTAAAGCCAAGCTGATAAGCCTGTTAACCAAATAAAGACCGGGGCGCAGATGGAAGTAATAAAGCGCGTGTAAAATAATTCAGGACTGGTAACAAAAACATCTACAGGATCAGATACCTGTAAATGAAGATAGAAAGTTTCTCGAATATGGTCAATCAGCATGATGACCATAACGAAACCGCGTAATGCGTCAATTGATATTAGACGATTCATGAATATGAATTTTTGTTAATTTGTTTTTGATTTGATTAGTAGCATACACATTAATCAAATTTCTCATTGTCAACTTTTGTCAACTTGCCATTCATCCCAGATAATCTCTCTTCCTGGAAAGGCTATATGCCTGAAACCCCAGACCTCGTTTAACCATTTTTTTGTCTGTCTAAACAACATGTCATCCATATGAATACTGCTGTCTGAAACCCATAAATATACTTCACAGTCATGAGATTTTTTTTTAGTTGGATTTATGTATATGCAGCCGATGTAATCATTCTTATCTACAGGGTAAACAGAATATGCGAAAGCTTTTTTTTGTTTGAATTCACTTTCATGCCTTACCAGATCCTTGGTATTTTCATCTAATGTCATTTCCTCAGCAGGCCAAGTATCATCTCTTTTGAATATTTGTCTCAGTCTTTTTCGACTGGACATAACAACTTTATAGTCAATTTTTGTAATTGAGGGTTCTAAAATTGAAAAGTAGAAATCACCAACCTTACAGTTTTCAGGAACAATGAAATTATTTGGCAAATTGATTTTGCCTGCTTTCAAAGTGATCAGTCCTCTTTAAGGAAACTCTTTAGTTGATCTGATCTTGTTGGATGACGCAATTTTCTGAGAGCTTTTGCTTCAATCTGACGAATTCGTTCACGAGTAACATCAAATTGTTTGCCAACTTCCTCCAAAGTATGATCGGTATTCATGTCAATACCGAATCTCATTCTCAATACCTTAGCTTCTCTTGGTGTAAGTCCTGATAAGACTGTATGAGTGCTCTCCTTCAATCCCTGTCCTGTAGCCGAATCCTGAGGTGAATGAATTGTATGATCTTCAATAAAATCACCAAGATTTGAATCTTCATCATCACCTATTGGGGTTTCCGTTGAAATTGGTTCTTTTGCTATCTTGAGAACCTTTCTCACCTTGTCTTCGGGCATATCCATTCTCTCCGCCAATTCATCTGGCTGTGGATCTCTGCCCATTTCTTGAAGCATTTGTCTAGAGATACGGTTGAGTTTGTTTATGGTCTCTATCATATGGACAGGGATTCTTATGGTTCTGGCTTGATCAGCTATTGATCGAGTTATTGCTTGTCTTATCCACCAAGTGGCGTAAGTTGAAAATTTATATCCGCGACGATATTCAAATTTGTCCACCGCTTTCATTAATCCGATGTTGCCTTCTTGTATAAGATCGAGAAATTGTAACCCTCGATTAGTGTATTTCTTGGCTATTGAGATTACGAGTCTTAAGTTTGCCTCAACCATCTCTTTTTTTGCTCGTCGTGCTTTTGCCTCGCCAAGGGTCATACGACGGTTAATCTCTTTGATGTCAGGGATAAGAAAAGCAGTTTTATTTTCTATGGCAATAAGTTTTCTCTGAGCACGCAATATATCATTTTTCAGTTTTGATAGTATCGATGAATGCTTGCGTTTTGCACGAATATGTTTTTCGATCCATGCTAGGTCAGTCTGACTTTTCTCAAAACTAGAAATGAAATCTTTCCTTGGCATACCCGCTTTGACAACTGCCATTTTCATAACATTTCTCTCTTGCATGCGAATGGTTTTAATGTCGCTCTTAAGTTGGTTGATCAGAAGCTCCGTAAGTTTGGGAGAGAGCTTCAATTCCATTATCTTATCTGAAAGATTTTGAGATATTTTTATGGTTTTTTCATCTTTACTGCCATTACTTTGTGTCAATTTATTTAATTTATTTTTGAGACGAGATATGGCTTTAATTCTTTTTTTGACTTCATCTGGATCAGGACCAGTATCAACAGGAGTTTCATCTTCAGCTTCATTTTCATCTTCAGTTACTTCAGCTTTGTTTATGGGCGATTGAATTTCATCAGGTGCGTTAGGATCAATAAAATCAACAATAAAATCATGAAGTCTTGTTACTCCCTCATCCACATTTTTATATACTTCCATAAATTTATCTAAAGCAGGTGGGTATTTAATAATTTCTAGCTTTACTTGATTTAATCCATCTTCAATTCTCTTTGCAATCTCGATTTCACCCTCTCTGGTAAGTAATTCAACTGTACCCATCTCTCTCATATACATTCTTACTGGATCCGTTGTTCTACCAAATTCAGCATCAACGCTAGCCAGAGCTTCTTCAGCTTCTTGTGCCGCATCATCATCACTTGTGACCGCTTCATCATTGAGCATTAATGACTCACTGTCAGGCGCTGACTCATAAACAGATATACCCATATCGTTGATCATATTGACGATGTCGTCTATTTGTTCTGGATCAACAATGTCATTTGGCATATGGTCGTTTACCTCGCTGTAGGTGAGGTAACCTTGCTCTTTACCTCTAGCGATAAGGTCTTTTAACTGCTGCGCTTGCTGACTTACGAGTCCTTTTGTTTCATCTGGATTATCGGTCTTTGCTTCAGTTTTTTCTGATTTTTGAGCCAATTTCTTATGCCTTTTGTTGTAATAGAACTAACTCGCCATTTTATCATAGCTGCTGGTTCTTATAACAGTTTTATCTTCTTATTTTGTTTTTGTGGATAATTTCTTTCAGTTCAGCTTTCTCATCTGCAGTGAGTTGATTATCGGCTTGTTTTTTTATTAATGAATTTATTCTGTCGTTATAATAGTTTTTTGTAATTTGTTCTAAACAGCTATTTAATTCTTGTGTCGCATTGAACTCTTCATTCTTAGGGAATAGATTTACGGCGAGTTTGGATAGGTATTTTCCTTCATCGTCTTCTCTCCATCTTTCAATCAATGCCGCGGTGTTCATATTTGGCTCATCTGTTATATTTTTTAAAAGCTTAATAAGTATTCTGATCCCAGGCTTCTCATAATTTACAAACTCAATCTTTCTAATCTGCTCGACTGCTTCTGGATAGTTTAAAATCAGTGAAATCGATTTTTTTATAACAGAAGGACTGCCCTGATTCATATTCAGATTCTTTCTTCGTAGTGCTTTATTACTAGACGACTTTCTTTTTTTTGTAATCTCGTCCTCGGTAATTGATTGTTCGAGTTTTTTAGCTGATAAGCCCACGATAGCAGATAGTTTTTCTATTATTAGTTCTTTAAATATTCCTCTTGGCATCTTATTTATAAATGGTTTGACCCTCTCTGCTAATCTTGCTCTTCCATCTACTGATTTAAGATCAATATCTTCGGACGTCTTCTGAATAAGAAAATCTGATAAATCTTTACCATTATTTAAGAGTTTCTCGAAATTAGCTGTTGAGTTTTTTCTTATATATGAGTCAGGATCCTCACCCTCTGGCAGAAACACAAATTTTATTTGCCTACCATCCTTTAAATGGGAGAGTGAATTCTCTAACGCTCTCCATGCAGCCAAATAACCAGCCTGATCTCCATCGAAACAAAAACAGATGGAGTCAGATAATCGAAATAGCCTGGTAAAATGATTATCAGTGGTCGCTGTCCCCATGGAGGCAACAGAGTATTCAACTCCATTCTGAGATAATCCAATCACATCCATGTAGCCTTCAACTACGATTATTTTTTTAATTGCTCTCATTGATTTTTGACACTCGTATAATCCATAGAGCTCCATTCCTTTATGGAAGATTGGTGTTTCTGGAGAATTTAAATATTTTGGCTGATCTCCCTCAAATATTCTTCCACCAAAACCAATAAATCGGCCTCTACTGTCTCGAATCGGGAAGATTATTCTATCTCTGAACCTATCGTAATATCCTTTGTTGTTCTCTTTTTTTATGATTAAACCGAGTTTCAAAAGAGACTTGATATCCGAATCTGCTGAGCCAAAATTGTCTAAAATATTTGTCCAACTTTTTTCTGCATAACCAATTTTGTATTTTTTTGCTGTTTTTCCATCAATACCCCTTTTTTTCAAATACTCAATTGCTTTGGGATTATTTTTTAGGTTATTTTGAAATTTCTTTTGAATTGCATCCATCAACAGAAAAAGATCATTATTCTTTTTCATAGGATTGCTTTTGTTTTCGTAGGGTACTTCGACTCCCAGCTCCGATGCTAAGCTTTCGACCGCTTCCACAAAGCTCAGATTTTCATACTCCATGATAAAACCGAGTGCTGTGCCATGCGCTCCACAGCTGAAACAATGGTAAAATCCTTTCAGTGGACTGATTGTAAGCGATGGATTTTTATCATTGTGAAAAGGGCAGACTGCTTTAAATTCTTTGCCAGCCTTTTTAAGATCTATTCGTTTGGATAAAACATCAACAATATCCGTTCTTGCGATAAGGTCGTCGATGAAATGTTGTGGTATCAGTCCGCTCATGTCTAATTATTAACTCTGATACTTTACATTATATTACTTTGAATAGAACGCAAGCCTCTACGAATGAAATGACAAGTTACAAATTATTTTGTGAGACGTTCTCGAACAATATTACTTACTTTGCTCATATCAGCTCTGCCCTTTGTTTTGTCTTTAATAATTGACATTACCGAGCCCATATTTTTTATATCTACAGCATTACTTTCTTCTATTGCATCACTAATGATTGATTCCAGTTCACTCTCGCTCAAGTCTTCTGGAAGATAATGATTAAGTATCTTAATTTCCTCGATTTCGATCTGCGCGAGATCTTCTCTTTCACCTTTCTGAAACTGTGAAATCGAATCTTTTCGCTGCTTAACCATCTTATTTAAAATATCTAGTATTTGCTCATCCTTATCTAGGATGGTTTGTTTATCAATTTCAATTTGCTTGATCGCTGAAAGTATCAGACGAATAACTTTTAGCTCATCTTTTGATCCAGAGCGCATAGCATTCTTCATGTCTTCTTGAATGCGGGATTTTAAATTCATACTATTTTTGTGGAGCCCACTCGATTTAATAGAGGCGCTTTCTTTTTGTGATATCTCTTGAGTTCTTTTTCATTGCACGCTTTACGGCAGCAGCTTTTTTGCGTTTTCGTTCCATGGTTGGTTTTTCATAGAACTCTCTTTTTCTTAATTCTGTGAGGATACCAGCTTTTTCGCAGGCTCGTTTGAAACGGCGCAATGCAGAATCGAAATACTCATTTTCTTTTAATTGAACACTTGGCATACTGATCACATATCCTATTAGAGCGGAGCATAATACTGTTAATAGAGGATTTTTGCAAAGATAAATTGTTAAAATTATTGAGCTATTTTTATACTTCACCAATTGAGACCCAATATCATCTAAATAATATGTTAATTCTAGGAATAGAAACCAGTTGTGATGAAACGGCTGTCGCGCTTTATGATACAAGGAGAGGCCTGATAGCCCATACCTTAAAGAGTCAAATAGATCTTCATGCACCTTTTGGAGGTGTCGTGCCAGAAATTGCATCCAGAGACCACCTGAGATGTCTGATGCCGCTTATCAAAAAAATACTGACTGATAATGACATAAATAAACCTGATGTAATTGCTTATACTGCTGGACCTGGATTAATTGGAGCACTGATGGTTGGCAGTGCGATTGCAAATGGTTTAGCACTTTCATGGGACTGCAAAGTAATACCAATTCACCATATGGAGGGACATTTGCTGGCACCAATGCTGGAGGAAGAGAAACCAGTTTATCCTTTTCTTGCATTGCTTGTATCCGGCGGTCACTCTTTGCTCGTAAACGTTCAAGCAGTTGGTGATTACAAAATACTAGGTACAACACTTGACGATGCAGTTGGCGAGGCTTTTGATAAGGTAGCTAAGCTTTTAGACTTGGGTTATCCGGGTGGGCCAAAAATAGCAAAATTAGCTGAACAAGGAGATCCAGGCGCTTTCAATTTTCCAAGACCAATGCAAAAAAAACCGGGATTTAATTTTAGTTTTAGCGGATTGAAAACAGCAGTAATGCTCAAGACTAGGGAGTTAAGCGAGCAAGGAATGTTAGATCAGAATAAAGCAAATATAGCTGCCTCTTTCCAGAAGGCAGCTATTGATAGTCTGATTGGCAGAACCTTAAAAGCAGCTAAAGAGCATAATCTATCTAGAATCATTGTTTCAGGTGGTGTCGGAGCAAACCTGATGCTTAGAGCCAGCTTACGAGATTGTTTTGAGGGCGATGTATTTTATCCAAGACTAGAATTTTGCACTGACAACGCTGCAATGATAGCAGTGGCTGCATCTTATCGCTTGTCTAATCAGAGAAACCCAGGCAGTGTGGAGGCTATGGCTCGATGGCCAATGGAAGATATAAATTACTAAGAGGTGTATTCAGTGGATAAGATTTTTCTGAGTGAGATAAAAATAGAAACAACTGTCGGGATATGGGAGTGGGAAAAGAGGATCAAGCAGACAGTGATTATTGACATTGAGATGTCAGCCGATATTAAGAAAGCGGCAGCGACAGACGATATCAATGATACTCTGAATTACAAGGCTGTTGCAAAGAGTGTGAGGAAGCTTGTTGAGGAATCACAATTTCAATTGGTCGAGACAATGGCAGAAAAAATATCAGAGTTAATCTTGACTGAACATGATGTTGATTGGGTCAAGGTGAAAGTCAATAAACCAGGAGCTATCAGGGGTTCAAAGGGTGTTGGCATAATTATTGAGAGAGGAAAGAATAAATTGTCATGACTGAGGTTTTTTTTGGTATAGGAAGTAACATTAGGCCAGAAGAAAATATAATTCTCGCTGTGAGAGAGATTAAAAATATTTTTGAAGATGTCTTGGTTTCTCCCGTGTACAAGAATAAATCAGTTGGGTTTGAAGGTAGTGATTTTCTTAATCTAGTCGTCAGATGTTCAACAAAAATCAGTGTTTATGAGGTAAATGAATTTATAGAACAAGTTCATAATTTGAGTGGAAGAGAGAGAAAATCAAATAAGTATTTATCAAGAACTTTAGATATTGATCTACTGATGTTCGGTGATGATATTATAGAGGATAATAAGATACATATTCCTAGAGATGACATTTTAAAATATACTTTTGTTCTCAAACCGCTCGTTGATATTGCACCAGAATCAATCCACCCAGTTACAAAATCTTCCTTTCTTGAGCATTGGAAGAGAATAGATAAGACAAAAAATTCTCTGGAAGCTGTCGATATCAAATTGCCTTAAATACTTTTTCCACCATCTACTGAAATTATTTGCCCAGAAATATAACTAGCAGAGTTAACTAAAAATAATACACAATCTGAGATATCCTGTGGATTACCTTTCCTTTTCAATGGAATGGAATCAAGAATTTTGTCCTTTGTTGCCGCATCAAGTTCTCCTTCAGGCCACAGTATTGCACCTGGAGAAATACCATTTACCCTTACCTCAGGAGCTAAATCCCGTGCCAGTGATCTAGTTAAAATTTCTAAACCTGCTTTTGCCGCAATATACACAGCATGATCTTTTGGAGGGCTTTTTATGTGAATATCAACTAGATTGATAATCGATCCTTTATTTTTTTTGAGGCTAACAGAAGCTTCCTGGCTAATAAAAAGCGGACCTTTTAGATTTGTCCCAATCAAATCATTCCAGTTCTCCTCTGTAACACTTCCTATCGGCGTAGGGTAAAAGCTGGAAGCATTGTTAATGAGTAGATCTAATTTACCACCCCATTTTAAAAAACTATTCACGAGGCTTTTGGCATCAGATACTTTAGTTATATCAGCCTCAAATATTTGGGCAGAACCTGCTCTTTTTGCATTAAGTTCTTCACATAATTTTTCTGCATCTTTCTTTGATGAGTTATAGTGAATACCCACGTTATAACCTGCCTCATGAATGTTTCGTGAAATCGATGCACCTATTCTTTTGGCTGCTCCAGTTATTAAGGCATTTTTATTATTTTTTTCTTTAATAGCACTCATAGTATGTGGCTAATATTAATTGCGTATTATCCAATAATACTAAACAATGACTCCTCCATAAATAACATTTCATAGAATAATTATGATTTTTGAGGTTTCAAGACCAACAAACCTTCCGCCGCTGAATCATGATGAGAAATATATCAGTGATTTAGCTCTAAGTGAGATTAAACAAAAAATAAAGTCAAGTGGCGGCAAGATCACTTTTAGTGAATTCATGCATCATGCATTATATGCACCTTTACTTGGTTATTACTCAGGAAAATCAAAGAAGTTTGGCGAGAGTGGTGACTTCATAACTGCTGCTGAGGAGACTGGCATACTGGGTCGTATAATCGCAAAACAATGCAGTGTCATCCTAAATGAAATACCTGATGCAGCTATAATTGAATATGGCCCAGGTAGTGGCGCCTTAGCGGTATCGATATTAAAGCAGCTTCTTCAGATGGGCCTCAAGCCGAGGGCCTACTATATGGTCGATGTCTCTGAGGATCTTATTGAAAGACAGAAAAATAGAATATCAACCGAACTACCTGAAATTTATGATTCAGTAATCTGGAAGTCAGAAATTCCAGATGGTTTTAGTGGCATCGTAATAGGTAATGAGGTTATAGACTCAATGCCATTTGAAAGATTTATGATCTCTAATAAACGTATCTTGCAATTTTTTGTTGGTACTAAAGAAGAAGAGCTTGTTTATAAAATAGAGCCAGCAAATATTGAAATACAGAAATACGTTAAGCGAATTGAGAGTCAAATTGGCAAATCTCTTTGCGAAGGCTATATTTCTGAGATTTCATTCATAGGACGTGACTGGATAAACCAAATCAGTTTGAAACTCAATCAAGGTATGATTATTTTATTAGACTATGGTGTGTCTAGGTCAGAATATTATTCTGATGATAAAAATCAGGGATGGACGCACTGTCACTTCAAGCATCACAAACACTTTGAACCTCTCATTTATCCTGGTATGCAGGATATAACAACCTGGGTTGACTTTTCACTTATTTCTGAAACTGCGAAAGCAAATGATATGATAGTCGATGCTTATCTAACTCAAGCTCAATTTATCATTAATAATGGTATTGAGGACGAATTTCTGGGTTTTGAAAGTATGGATATAAAAAAACAGATGGAACTAACAAGACAAATTAAATTACTGACTTTACCTGATAAGATGGGGAGTAATTTTAAATGCTTGGTAATGACAAAAAATTTTCTTAAGAAGGGCATGGTTAACCAAACAGGTGATAAATCCTATGTACTCTAGTGGCAATAATTTTCATTTATGAATACATTACAAATCATTGTTCTGGGAATTATCCAAGGCTTAACTGAGTTCCTCCCTATATCAAGTTCCGGACATTTAGTTCTCATTCCAAAAATTTTTGGTTACACAGATCAAGGGATTATTTTTGATATTGCTGTTCATTTGGGGTCATTATTTGCAGTGGTACTCTATTTCAGAAGCGATCTCCGTGAAATGGTTTCTTCTATATTTGGTTTTCAGAAAAATAACAGTGAAAGAGATTTGAAGTTATTTTTATATCTTGTAATTGCAACTATTCCAGCAGTTTTGGTAGGTTATTTCCTGTCAGATTTAATTGATGGCCAACTGAGAAACCCGTTGATTATTGCATTCACTCTGACTTTTTTTGGGGCGCTGATGTGGATTGCCGACAAAAAATCAGTTCGCAAGGATACTATTCATGATCTTGATTTTCCAAAAGTGATCATCATCGGGATTGCTCAGTCAATAGCCCTCATTCCTGGTACTTCTCGATCTGGGATAACAATGACCGCTGCTCTTTTTCTTGGATTAAAAAAAGAAGATGCTGCAAAATTTTCATTTCTTCTATCAATACCTGTTATTCTATTAGCATCGAGCTATAAATTTTTTCAGATATTATCCAAGGGAATCTCTGTAATATGGAGTGAATTGTTCATAGGTGCAGTTGTAGCTTTTATTGTTGCTTATTTTAGTATTGGGATTTTCATGAGAATAATAAGAAATTATGGCTTGGTACCATTTGCAATTTATCGAATAATTCTAGGTGTAGTTATTTTTTACTTATTTCTCGACTGATTAATCTTATTCTTTCTTGACTGATTTTTTCCCTTATTTTTTTTGGGTTAGTTTCATCATTAATAATTTTTTTCGTCTGGACGTTATTACAAGCCAAGATAATTCTTGCTATCTTTTTAAACATATTTTGATTTTTTTTCTCTGTATCCAAAATTGAGTATGCCTCAAGAACAGTATTGAATCGTTCGGTTCTTCTGAATGCATCCGAGTCTTCCAATAACTCTAATATTGAATTTGTCTCTAGAGACTCAGACTGATCGAGAATGTTTTTACATTTTATGAAGATGCTGGATATTTCAGCAAATCTTCTGGGAATTGGTAATCTTTCTTTGAAGCTATCTAAAGTTTTTTGAAAATTAATCTGCAACTCATCATTATCAGAGGTCTTCGCCCGTTCAATATCATAAATAAAGATTGAGAAGTTCACAGCAGGGTTATAAGAGTGGTTTGCAATTTTTTTAAGGGTAGTAAAACTATATTTAATTTTAGCATCCTTGTTAATATTGAGCTCTGGTAAAAGCCTGATCAGCGCACCACAATTTTGTAGAGTGTTAAAAAAAACATGTGGATCATTCCCACTGAGTGCTTGCTCCATTTCCTTCCAAACTCTATCTGAAACCAAATGATCCAACTCGCCATCATCACTGATACTCTTCATTATTTTTTGGGTATCAGCATGAACACTAAAACCTAACTGATGAAATCTTGCGGCAAACTTTGCCGTTCTGAGGACACGAACTGGATCTTCATCAAAAGCTTTTGATACATGTCTCAATTTTTTTTGATTAATATCATCCATACCATTATAGGGATCAATCAAGTTGTCGTTTTTATCAATAGCCATAGCATTAATTGAAAGATCTCTTCTCTTGAGATCTTCAAATAAGGTGACGTTTTTTGAGGTATTAAAATCAAATCCATGGTAACCGGGCTTAATTTTTTTTTCAGTTCGGGCTAAAGCGTATTCCTCCTTTGTTTCTGGGTGCAGAAAAACAGGAAAATCTTTACCTACAGATTGAAAACCACGCTTTTTCATTTCCTCGGGCGAAGAACCCACGACACACCAATCTTTTTCCACGATTGGGAGCCCTAAAAATCGATCTCGAACTGCACCTCCAACGAGATAAACTTCCATGATAGTTTTATTGGATCCTGAGGATTAATGTTCTATTTTCTCTTTCAAACATGAGATAGAGAATATCATTATTTTGGGCGATACTCTCAAGTTGCTGTATGTTTTCAACCCTCATTCTATTAACTGCAACGATTAAGTCACCTTTCTCAAGACCCCTCTGATCAGCTGGTGATCCAGATTCAACATCAGTGACTTCTACGCCTGCTTTATTTGCAGAGGATGAGAATTGAGCACCCACCAGTCCAGGATGAATATCAGAACCGATTTGCCTTGCAATTTTCTGTTGACCGAGCACGGCATTTGTTTCAAGTTTACTGGATTGTCTAATAAACTCTATTTTTACTCTCTCACCAGAGCCTTTTAAGCCTATTGTATTTTGAAGATCCCTCGCGCTAGAAATTTTTTCGTCATTAACACTGATGATGATATCTTCCACTCTAAGTCCAGCTTCTTCTGCAGCTGAACCTGGTTCAATTGCTGTTATCATCGCACCACTTTTAGATTCAACACCGAGGATCTCTGCATTTTCTTCATCAATTGTATGTATTGAGACACCCAATAATCCTCTTCTCACTTCCCCAAAATCAAGTAGCTGGTTCATAATTGACTGGGCGATTTCAGATGGAACTGCAAATCCGATACCAACATTTCCCCCTGATCGGCTGATAATTGCGGAGTTTATGCCAACTAATTCACCTTGCATATTAACAAGTGCTCCACCTGAATTTCCGGGATTAATGGATGCATCTGTTTGAATAAAATCTTCATACCCTGATGAGCTAATTCCAGTTCTGCCAAGAGCGCTTACGATTCCGGATGTTACTGTATTCCCCAAGCCAAATGGATTTCCAATTGCAATCACAAAATCTCCTACTTCAACCTGGTCAGAATTACCAATTTCTATATCAGTTAAATTTTCTGCTTCGACTTTAAGAACAGCAATATCTGTGGCTGGATCTGATCCAATGATCTCAGCATCTAGAGTATTTTCATCGATCAAAGAAATTTGAATTTTATCCGCTCCAGTTACCACATGATGATTTGTTATGATATAACCATTTTCCGCATCTACGATAACTCCTGATCCAGCACTTTGAACTTCCCTAGAGTTATCAGGAGTATTTGGTGCGCCGAAGAAACGTCTGAACATCTCATCATCGTATGGACTCCGAGATTTTACTGTTTGACTCACTCTTATATTTACAACTGCTGGTGCTACTGTTTTTACCAGGGGCGCAAGACTTGTTATTAAAGCACCTTCATCATTTTTTGGAATTGCAGCTTGAGAATATGAAATCAATGAGATGATAGCTATAGCTAAAACCATTCTTTTTAAATTTTTTATCACTTGTTTTTCCTCTAAATTCTTCTTAACACCTACCTGTCTTTGTCTAATAATATACAAGTATCCTTTTTATTACACATACAGAATTTTGGATCTTTTTATCGCATTTCAAGTTTTCACTATAAATTCTTGATGATATTTAAAATTTCTTAAATTTTTGAGTTTTTCTCAAATACTATATATTGATTTTTTTTAAAAAAAATTTTACTATAAATTTTAATAACTTATTAAATTACAATTTTTTAAGTCATTGTTTTATATATGAAATATAAAATCATAAAATTTTAAAAATAATTCATAACACTATTGCGTCTTTACTTGAGTTAGGTTAAGTTAACACAACATCTTGTGTTTAAGCTTTTATTCATTTTTTACACAAAATACAAATAAGATTATCTAAAATTCTTTCTAATTTACTTGGTAGAACGACAAAAATGGTTTCAGCAGTCACAAATAAAAAAGATCAGAAAAGCTCACTTGCAGTAGATCTCCAGTCAACTTCTCTTGATATATGGCAGACGAAATATCAACTCAAGTCGAAAGATGGCTCAAAAATAGATAAAAATATTGACGATACCTTCATGAGGCTCGCACGTGCACTCTCTGACGTAGAGAAAGAAACCGATAAAGAGAAATACTATGATAAATTCTTGTGGGCATTAAGAGCGGGGGCAATTCCAGCAGGAAGAATTGTTTCGAATGCTGGTGCTGAAGAACATAAACCTGCAACTTCTACTATTAATTGCACCGTATCGGGTACAGTGTCAGATTCAATGGACAATATCCTAGATAAAGTTCATGAAGCCGGCCTGACACTAAAAGCTGGTTGCGGAATTGGTTATGAGTTTTCTACTCTGAGGCCAAAGGGTGCTTATGTATCTGGTGCTGGTGCCTATACATCAGGGCCACTCTCATTCATGGATATCTATGACAAGATGTGTTTTACGGTGTCCTCTGCTGGAGGAAGGCGAGGAGCTCAAATGGGAACGTTTGATATCAGTCACCCAGATATCGTCGAGTTTATTCGAGCAAAACGTGAAGATGGTCGTCTAAGACAATTCAATCTCTCATTACTAATCACAGAAGAATTTATGGAAGCGGTTAAAAATAACAGAGAGTGGGATCTGGCTTTTCCGATAACTCAAAAAGAGATAGATGAGGATGGCCTGGACATAGATGACAATTCAATTTTCGTATGGCGGGAATGGCCAGAAGAAAAGAATTACATAACAGATAATGAAGGGCTGGTTGCCTGCAAAATATACAAGAAAATGCCAGCTCAAAGAGTCTGGGATATCATAATGACATCAACCTATGATTATGCTGAGCCAGGATTTGTCTTGATAGATAAGGTAAACGAAATGAATAACAATTGGTTTGCCGAGAATATCAGAGCAACAAATCCCTGTGGCGAGCAACCCCTTCCTCCATATGGGTCATGTCTACTTGGTTCTGTTAATTTAACAAAATTTGTTACCGATCCTTTTACCGAGAATGCAAAATTTGATTGGGATGGATTTAAAAAAGTTGTGAAAATATTCACAAGAATGCTCGATAACGTTGTCGAAATTAATGGCTTGCCGCTTTCACAACAGCAGGGTGAGATCCTAAGAAAACGTCGTCATGGAATGGGATTCCTTGGACTTGGCTCTGCAATTACGATGCTCAGAATGAAATATGGAAGTGAAGAATCTGTTGACTTTACTAAAGAAGTTTCCAAGCAGCTTGCCATGTCAGGTTGGGAGGCGTCTCTTGAGCTTGCTGAAGAGAAAGGACCTGCACCTATAATGAATGAAGACTTTGAAGTTACAAATGAAATGTTAAGAAAGAGGCCGAAGATGTTAGATGACGGTTTTAAAGTAGGGGACAAAGTAAAAGGAAGAATACTTCTCAGTCTTTATAGCAATTATATGCAGCGCATAGCAGATATAGATCCTGAACTTGTAAAAAAATTAGCAGAGAAGGGCTCACGCTTTACACATCACAGCTCTATAGCGCCGACAGGAACCATTGCACTCTCACTTGCAAACAATGCGAGCAATGGCATTGAACCAACATTTGCACATCACTACTTCAGGAATGTAATCCGTGAGGGTAAGAAGACCAAAGAAAAAGTAGATGTTTTCTCGTACGAGCTTCTAGCATATAGGGCAATCATCAATGATCAGGCCATGCCCAACATAACGGATCCTGATGACCAGAATAAACTACCAGATTATTTTGTAACTGCAGATAGTATTACACCAAAGGAGCATGTCGATATTCAGGCAGCATCACAATATTGGATTGATTCTTCAATATCAAAAACTGCAAATGTGCCAACAGACTTTCCTTACGAAGATTTTAAAGATATTTATCTGTACGCCTATGAACAAGGCCTCAAGGGTTGCACAACATTTAGATTTAATCCAGAAGCATTTCAAGGTGTCCTTGTTAAAGAGGATGATCTCAAGAATACCTCGTATACATTTACGCTTGAAGATGGAAGTGAGGTTGAGTTTAAAGGTGATGAAATGATTGAGTATGATGGTGAGGTTCACTCTGCTGCAAACCTGTTTGATGCCTTAAAAGAAGGTTACTACGGTAAATTCTAGTTAGAATTGAGCACGAGAAGATTTCTATGAAAAAAATCGATAAAAAAATAGTAGGTTACTCTGTAAATCAGTCATCCTCAAATTCTGATTCTAAGCAAAACATACAAAAAGAAGAACCGAGGGAGCATCGAGCTGAAGTAATTCGTATGCATGAAAAGCTTGAGCGACCAGAAATACTCGTTGGTTCGACTTATAAAGTCAAAACACCCATCTCTGATCATGCTATGTATGTCACAATAAATGATATTGTTTTGAATAAAGATACGGATGATGAGAAAAGAAGACCATTTGAGATATTCATAAATTCTAAAAATCTTGATCATTATCAATGGATTGTCGCACTAACGAGAGTTATATCTGCAGTATTTAGAAAAGGTGGTGATGTTACATTCCTAGTTGATGAGCTAAAAGCTGTTTTTGATCCGAGAGGAGGATATTGGCAACCGGGGGGTAAATTCATGCCATCTATTATTGCTGAGCTTGGCCATATAGTTGAAAAGCACCTCATATCTATTGGGTTGCTATCAACCACTGAACTTGATGAGCATCAGAAAGAGCTTCTAAAGCAAAAACGTGAAGAATTTGAGAATGCAAAAAAACAACAGGACGCATTTTCAAAATCTGATTATCCTGACGGTGCACAACTATGTGCAAAATGTAATGATACAGCCGTAATAATGCTTGATGGTTGCATGACATGCTTGGCATGTGGCGACTCTAAATGCGGTTAACAGCATAGAT
>TARA_B100001057_G_scaffold73939_1_pt1 | contig 19242 bp, 31 predicted proteins | sample TARA_B100001057 | Tara Oceans TARA_B100001057 (sample SAMEA2621839) | marine metagenome | biome: marine biome (ENVO:00000447); feature: surface water layer (ENVO:00002042); material: "saline water (ENVO:00002010), including plankton (ENVO:xxxxxxxx)" | depth 5 m
CTTGATCCGCCTGCTTTCTTATGTGCCATTATTTAGCCTCTAACTTTATATTCTTAATTTCAATTTGAGTATGTTTTGCTCTATGGCCAACTTTTCTCATACTATGTTTTCTTCTTCTAAAGCGAAGAATGGAAATTTTGTCAGACTTTACAATATCTTTAACTTCAGCAGTTACTTTAACATTCGGTAAATAAGGTTGGCCAACCTCAACATTTTTTTCATCAACATAAAGAAGTACATTTTCAAAAGTTATCTTCTTACCCACCTCATCCTTAGTAAGGTCAATTGATAAGACCATACCTTTTTCAACTTTATGTTGTTTTCCGCCTGTTTCAATTACTGCATACATAATATAATCCTTTAAAGCTCGCAAAATATACGCTTTAATGAAGAATATATCAATACCTATAGATAATTTTTAACTTAAATACATAAACAAAATGAATGCTACAAAAGAACTGAGGGAAGTTGAAAAAATTCTAAAAAAAGACTTTACCAACGAAAAAATTATCTCAAATTTATATGGGCATATTTTTAATACAAATGGAAAAAAAATAAGAGCCAAGCTCAACCTTATATCTTCATATGGAACAAAAAGTAAAAATAGATATTTGCTTGCAGCTGTCATTGAGCTTCTTCACACTGCAACTCTAGTTCATGATGATGTTGTAGATGATTCACCAGAGAGGCGAGGTAAAAAATCAGTAAATTCAATGTGGTCAAATGCACATGGTGTGCTTATTGGAGACTATATTTATTCAAAAGCTTTTATACATATGGTGAATATTAAAAATATTAGCATATTGGAAGAATTATCATCAGCTACAAACGATATTTCTCAAGGAGAATTAATGCAATTAGATGCTTTAGAAAATCTCGATATAACTCTGAATAAACTCAAAAAAATCAGTTATTTCAAAACTGGTAGATTATTTGAAGCCTCTGCAAGAACAGGAGGTCTTTTATCAAAAAGTAGTGTTATGCAACTAGATTATTTAGGTGACTGTGCAAAGAATCTTGGTATCTTGTTTCAAATAAGAGATGACTTGTTAGATTATTCTATTGATAAAAAGATTGGTAAACCAAATTTTCAAGATTTAAAAGAAGGTAAAATTACTTATCCTTTTTACTATGCATATAAAAAAGCAAATCTAACTCAAAAAAAAGAATTAAAAAAAGCATTGGGCAAAAAATCAATAAATCAAAAAACGATATTAACGTTGATCATAAAACTTAATGGAATAAAAAAAACTGAAGAGCTTGCTAGTAAATATAGAAAAGATGCAATTTTATTAGCAAAAAAAATAGATAATCTTAAAATCCAGAAAGAAATGATAGAATTAATAGATCAATCACTCAATAGGAAAAAATGACGTTTACATCTAAAAATAGCTATTCAAAAAACGAACTTATTGATTGTTCAAATGGAGAGCTTTTTACAAAGGATGGAGATGGACGTTTACCGTCAGATCAAATGTTAATGTTTGATGAAATTTCACAAATAGATGATATTAGTGGTGAATATGGTAAAGGAATAATTAATGCAAGGTTAAAAATAGATCCTGACTTATGGTTTTTCAAATGCCATTTTAAAGAAGATCCTGTCATGCCTGGATGCCTTGGACTTGATGCTATGTGGCAGTTATTAGGTTTCTATCTCTTATGGTCAGGTTTACCTGGAATTGGAAGAGCGCTTGGAGCTGATAATATTAAATTTTTTGGTCAAGTTCTACCCTCTGCAAATGAAGTAAAGTATAAAATTGATATTAAAAGAATAATTAATAGAGGTGCTATTGTTGGAATTGCTGATGGAGAAATGTTTGTGGATGATAAAAAAATATATAGTGCTAGCAAACTTAAGGTTGGACTTTTTAAAGATCCGAGTAATTTCTAATGGATGATATTGTCATAACTGGTTTAGGAATAAAATCGTGCATCGGTAATGATTACGAAACAGTTAAAAAAAGCCTTCAGGAAGGAAAATCTGGAATTAGTTTTAATGAAACATATTCTGAAATGGGTTTTAGAAGTTGTGTTTCTGGCTCCATCGATATTAATTTATCAGATCATATAGATAGAAAATTACTTAGGTTCATGGGTGAATCATCTGGCTACTCGTATCTTGCTGCAAAAGATGCCCTGCAAATGTCTGGCCTTGAGGAAAGTGATTTAAGCTCACCTAGAATTGGAATTGTTGCTGGTTCAGGAGGATCCAGTACCAGAATTATGGTAGAAAATGGTGATATTGCGCGTGATAGAGGACCAAAAAGAATAGGGCCATATGGAGTAACAAGAAGTATGTCTAGCTCTATATCTGCAATACTATCAACTGCTTTTAAACTAAAAGGTATTAATTATTCGATTTCATCAGCCTGTGCTACTAGTGCTCACTGCATAGGTCATGCAGCTGAATTAATAAAGTCTGGTCAACAAGATGTGGTTATTGCTGGTGGTGCTGATGATGAACATTGGAGCTCTTCATGTTTATTCGATGCAATGGGTGCCCTGTCATCAAATTTTAATAATGCGCCTGAAAATGCATCAAGACCTTATGATTCAAATAGAGATGGCTTTGTAATTGCAGGAGGTGCTGGAATGATTATTCTTGAATCTGAAAATCATGCAAAAAAAAGAAATGCTAATATTATTGGGAAACTTTCGGGTTATTTTGCAAATTCAGACGGTTATGACATGGTTGCTCCATCGGGTGAAGGAGCCATAAGGTGCATGCAGGGAGCTATGGAGATTGCAGGTGTATCAATTGATTACATAAATGCGCATGGAACAAGCACTCCTGTTGGAGATATTGCAGAACTAAATGCAATTAAAGAATTATTTGGTTCTGAATGTCCAATGTTAAGTTCAACAAAATCTATGACTGGTCACTCTCTTGGTGCTACTGGAGTTCATGAAGCAATATATTCTATGATTATGTTGAATGAAGGTTTCGTGGCGCCATCTATAAATATTGAATCAATATGTGATGAAGCAAAAGATTTAAATATTGTTAAAGAAACTAAAAAAATTGAACTTGAAAATATACTTAGTAACTCATTTGGTTTTGGTGGAACTAATGCAAGTTTGATCTTAAGTAAATATTAAAACGGTATATCGTCATCAGTTAATCCTGGTCCACTATCATCTTCTGGGAACGGAGTATTTGATGAGCTGTCAGGCTCCATTGTTGAACCTGAGTTTGATCTAGATCCAAGCATTGTCAATTGATTTCCAAGAACTTCAGTTGTGTATTTATCATTACCATCTTTATCTTGCCACTTTCTAGTTTGAATTTTTCCTTCGACATAAACACTTGATCCTTTATCAAGATATTTTTCTGCAATTTCTGCAAGATTTCCAAAAAATACTACTCTATGCCATTCAGTTTTATCACGATTTTCGCCGGTCTCTTTATCTTTCCACGATTCTGAGGTTGCAATTGAAAGATTTGCAACTGCTGTTTGTGTAGCTGTGTAACGCATCTCAGGTTTTTGACCCAAATTTCCTACTAAAATTACTTTATTTACTCCTCTGCTCATAATTACCTCTTATAATATATATGAAGTTTAACCTAATTTAATTTTTTCATCACGGAATTTTTTTCTTATGGACAGTATTTTTATTAAAGGCGCTCGAACGCATAATTTAAAGAATATAGATCTTGAAATTCCTAGAAACAAAATAATTGTAATAACTGGTTTATCAGGATCAGGAAAATCATCTCTCGCATTCGATACCTTATATGCCGAAGGACAAAGAAGATACGTAGAATCACTTTCAACCTATGCTAGAAGATTTTTATCGATGATGGAAAAACCAGATGTTGATCAAATTGAGGGACTTTCACCTGCAATTTCCATAGAACAAAAATCAACCTCTCATAACCCTAGATCAACCGTTGGTACAGTTACCGAGGTTTATGATTATCTAAGACTGCTCTACTCAAGAATAGGTACTCCAAGATGTCCTGAACATGGAGAAGAATTAAGAGCTAAAACTGTATCTGAGATTTGTGATGAAATTTTAAAGATTAAAGAGGGAACTAAAATAATGATTTTAAGTCCTGTTATCAGAGGTAAGAAAGGTGAGCATCTAGCCATTTATGAGGACCTTAGAAAAAGTGGATATGTAAGAGCTAAGGTAAATGGAGTTGTTTATCCACTTGAAGAATTCCCAGATCTGGAAAAAAATAAAAAACACGACATTTCAGCTGTAATTGATAGGCTTGTAATCAAGTCAACTGACGATATACGTTCAAGAATATCTGAATCTATTGAAACATCTTTGTATTTATCGGATGGTCTTGTAGAGGTTGAAAATATGGATGAAAAAAATATCAATCTTTTTTCCTCTAACTTTTCATGTTCACAATGTGGATATTCAATTGCAGATCTCGAACCAAGAATGTTTTCTTTTAATAACCCTTATGGAGCATGTGAAAAATGTGATGGATTAGGAGTGATACAGTTCTTTAATGAAAAGAGACTAATACAAGATGATGAGGTCTCAATAGCAAATGGTGCTATTAAAGGATGGACAAGAAGAAATAGATTTTATTACTATCAACTGAGATGTTTAAGCACACATTTCGATTTTAGTTTGACAACAAAATGGAAAGATTATCCAGATAAAATAAAAGAAATAATTTTATGGGGAACTAAAGAAAAAGTAGATTTTTCTCACAGATTTAGAAGTGGAAGTAGGATAGTAAGAAAACACAGATTTGAAGGAGTTATTCCATGTACAGAAAGAAGATTTAAAGAAACTGACTCTGAATATATAAGAAATGAATTAGCTAAATTAATGTCAGAAAGTTCTTGTGATGTTTGCTCTGGATCAAGATTAAACGAACAATCAAGAAATGTTTTTATTAATAATACTCAGATACATACCATAACTGGAATGAGGATAAATGATTCTTTGAATTTCATTAAGAATATGAAGCTTGAGGGATCAAAACAAAAAATAGCTGAAAAAATATTAAAAGAAATCAAAGATAGATTAACCTTTCTTGAGGATGTTGGTTTAAATTATTTGACTTTAGACAGGAGTGCTGAAACTCTTTCAGGAGGAGAGGCCCAGCGAATAAGATTAGCAAGTCAAATTGGTTCAGGTCTTGTTGGAGTAACATATGTTCTTGATGAGCCTTCAATTGGACTCCATCAAAGAGACAATACAAAACTAATTAAAACTCTAAATAATCTAAAGAATCTAGGAAATACAGTAATAGTTGTAGAGCACGATGAAGAAGCCATCAGGTCGGCTGATCACATCATAGATATCGGTCCAGGTGCGGGTAAACATGGTGGTGAAATATGTGCACAAGGCGACTTAAAAAGTATTTTAAATAATAAGAATTCAATCACTGCAGAGTATTTATCTGGTCAAAGAAAAATATCCATTCCAACTAAAAGATTGAATCCATCTGAACAAAAAATAAAGATAATAAATGCTAGTGAAAATAACCTTAATAAAATCACTGCTGAGATTCCTGTTGGTCTTTTTACATGTGTAACAGGTGTTTCTGGCTCTGGTAAGTCGTCATTAATAAATCAAACATTACTTCCCATAAGTTCTTTTATTTTAAATAAATCTAAATTAACCAAAGAAATTAAGTGTGAAAAAATTGAGGGGCTTGAGTTTCTAGATAAAGTTATAAGTATTGATCAATCACCAATTGGAAGAACTCCAAGATCAAATCCAGCTACTTATACTGGACTTTTTTCTCATATACGTGATTTGCTCTCTCAAACTGTTGAAGCAAGATCAAGAGGTTACAAGCCAGGGAGATTTAGTTTTAATGTCAAAGGAGGAAGATGTGAAGCTTGTCAGGGTGATGGAATGATAAAAGTAGAAATGCATTTTTTAGCTGATGTGTATGTCAAATGTGATGTATGTGATGGAAAAAGATATAACGAGCAAACTCTTGAAGTTAGATTTAAAGATAAGAATATTAACGATATATTAAATATGACGGTTGAGGAGGCTTTAGAGTTCTTTGATGCACATCCAGCAATTAAAAAGAAATTAGTTACTTTAAATGATGTTGGTCTTGGCTATATTACCTTAGGACAATCTGCACTGACATTATCAGGTGGCGAGGCTCAGAGAATTAAGTTAGCTAAGGAACTCTCAAAAAGAAGTACTGGAAAAACTTTGTTTGTTTTAGATGAGCCAACAACTGGACTTCATTTTGCTGATATTGAGCTTTTGTTAAAAGTACTTGATAGGCTCAAGAAACAAGGAAATACAGTTGTTGTTATAGAGCATAATCTTGATGTAATTAAAACAGCTGATTGGGTTATTGATCTAGGTCCAGAAGGTGGATCTGGTGGGGGCACTATAGTTGCAGAAGGTTCTCCAGAAAAAGTTTCTAAAGTTTCAAAATCTTTTACAGGTAAATTTTTAAAGGAAACGTTAAGCTAACTATTAAGCAGCAGGTTCTTCTTTTAATTCTGGATTATCACTAGTTTCAGAACTTTCCATATCTCTATCAACTAATTCAATAAATGCCATGTCAGCCTTATCTCCAGGACGGAATCCAGCTTTAATAATTCTTGTGTAACCACCCTTTCTTTCAAGAGAATTTTTAGCAACTTCAGTGAAAAGTTTTGCTACTGCTGCATCGGATCTCAGCCTTCTAAATGCAAGCCTTCTATTAGCTACATTATCCTCTTTCGCAAGAGTTATTAAAGGCTCAATAAATCCTCTTAACTCCTTAGCTTTTGGGAGAGTAGTTTTAATAATATCTCTTTCAATTAAAGCAATTGAGAGATTTTTCATCAATGCTTTTCTATGAGATGAATTCCTATTAAATTTTCTACCAGATTTCTTATGTCGCATTTTTTATCCTACTGGAGGCCAGTTTTCTACGTTCATTCCAAGAGATAATTCTTTTGAAGCTAGCACATCCTTAATTTCATTTAGAGACTTTTTACCTAAGTTTGGAGTCTTTAATAGATCAAACTCAGATCTATGAATTAGATCTCCAATTAAGAAAATACTTTCTGCTTTTAGACAGTTTGTGGATCGCACAGTTAATTCCAATTCTTCTATTGATCTAAGCAAAATAGGATCAAAGTCATTTTGATCTTTCTTAGCTTCTTGCTCTGCAATTGCATCGAGGTCAACAAAAGAACTTAATTGTTGCTGAAAAATAGTTGCAGAATGCTCTATTGCCATCTTAGGATCTAAAGTTCCATCTGTTTCTAATTCAAGAACTAGCTTGTCTAAATCAGTTCTTTTTCCAGATCTTGCATTATCAACAGTATAAGAAACTCTTCTCACAGGACTAAAGGATGCATCAACCTTGAGAGCACCAATAACCCTTTCTTCATCATCTCTTAAGTCAGCTGGCTCATAACCCCTTCCATTTTTAACTGTTAAAGTCATTTTTAAATTTACTTTATCAACAATTGTAGCTATGTAAAATTCTTGATCTGTTAGTTCTACATTCCCAGGGGCTTCAAAAGAAGCTGCAGTAATATCGCAAGGTCCTGTCACATCCAAGGTTACTTCAGCAGAATCACCTTCAATTAAACTTATTGGCATGTCTTTAATATTTAACAATATATCTATTACATCCTCTCTAACACCTTCAATAGTGCTATATTCATGACTAATGCCCTCTATAGCTACATCTGTAACTGCTGATCCTGGCATTGAAGACAAAAGAATCCTTCTAAGAGCATTACCCAAGGTATGACCAAAACCTCTTTCTAATGGTTCAAGTGTTACTTTAGACAAAGTGGGTGAGACATCATCCACTTGTATTTCAGTTGGTACTAATAAGTCTATTACTGATGTTTGCATATTTTTCTCCGGCTTTAATATTTTATTTTGAGTAAAGCTCAACAATAAGATTTTCGTTAATTTCTGTACTCAAATCAGTTCTATCAGGAACAGATTTAAACACCCCTTTAAAATTTTTATCATCAACTTCTAGCCAGTCACAATCTTCTCGAGTTGCAGCAATTTTGAGAGCTGCTGATATCCTCAAATGACCTTTTTTAGTTTCTCTTACCTCGATTTCATCTCCAGGTTGAACTTGATACGAGGGAATATTTACTACTGTTCCATTAATTAAAAATGTTTTGTGTGAAACCATTTGTCTTGCTTCTGCTCGGGTTGATCCAAATCCCATCCTGTAAACAACATTATCGAGCCTCTTTTCTAAAAGAGACAATAAGTTTTCACCAGTATTACCTTTTGAGGAGGCGGCTTTTTTATAATAATTTCTAAACTGTTTTTCTAAAACTCCATACATTCTTCTTACTTTTTGTTTTTCTCTTAATTGGAGTCCATAATCGGATAATCTTCCTCTTCTTGCTCCATGAACACCTGGTAAAGTATCCATGTTACATTTAGATTCTATAGCTCTTACACCGCTTTTTAGAAATAAATCTGTTCCCTCTCTTCTTGAAAGCCTTAGTGATGGTCCTCTATATCTTGCCATTTATTACTCCTTTAAACTCTTCTTTTCTTAGACGGTCTACATCCATTATGGGGTAATGGAGTAACGTCAGTTATACTTTTAATTTTTAGTCCACACGCATTTAAAGCTCTAATTGCTGACTCTCTTCCGCCACCTGGACCTTTGACTTTAACGTCAAGATTAATCATTCCAAATTCTTTTGCTGTATTTCCAACTTTATCAGCAGCGATTTGTGCTGCAAATGGTGTACTCTTTCTTGAACCTTTAAAACCTGAACCACCTGATGTGGCCCAACAAATTGTATTGCCTTGTTTATCTGTAATAGTAACAATTGTGTTATTGAAAGAAGAATGGATGTGCGCTACCCCATCTGTGACTATTTTTTTATTTTTCTTTTTACCAGCCATATTAACCCCTCATTGGCTTTTTAGGGCCTTTTCTTGTTCTTGCATTATTTTTAGTATTTTGTCCTCTTGTAGGCAGTTTTCTTCTGTGCCTTATCCCTCTGTATGTAGCTAAATCCATTAGTCTTTTTATGTTTGTACTTATATTTCTTCTTAAATCTCCTTCTACAATATAAGTAGCTACAGCAGAACGAATATTCTCAATTTCTTCTTCTGATAAATCAGAAATTTTACGAGTATAATCAATTTTAAGTTCTTCACATATATTCTGTGCAGTCTTTCTTCCTATACCAAAAATGTGAGTCAAAGAAATCTCAACATGTTTATTTTCTGGAATGTTAACGCCTGCTATTCTAGCCATAATTTATCCTTGCCTCTGCTTGTGTTTTTGATCAGCAGTACAAATCACATAAAGCACACCTTTACGTCTTACAATTTTGCAATTTCTACATATTTTTTTAACTGATGCTTTTACTTTCATATTATCTTCTGTAGTTTTTTAAATTAGTTTTTTTCATTAAAGATGCGTATTGCGATGACATCATATGAGATTGAACCTGAGCCATGAAATCCATTAAGACAACAACAATAATTAATACTGAGGTACCTCCAACAGATATAGTAGGTGATATACCTGCGAAATTTATTAAAGCTAAAGGCAATAGACAGATTAGTGTCAAATAAATTGCTCCAAAAACTGTCAATCTTGCTAAAACAGAGTCGATATAATTTGCTGTTTGCTCCCCAGGTCTAATTCCAGCAATATATGCTCCAGATCTTTTTAAATTATCTGAAACATCTTTAGTATTGAAAGTTAAAGCCAACCAGATAAAGCAAAAACTTATTATTAAACCAGCAAAAACTAATATGTATAATGGCTGGCCAGGATTAAGTGCAAGAGAAAAGCTTTGAAGAAAGCTTAGTGACTCATTCTCACCAAACCATGTTGAAAGAGAAGCAGGGAATAATAAAAAAGTACTTGCAAAAATTGCAGGTATTACGCCAGCCATATTTACTTTGAAAGGCAAGTGACTTGTTTGTGCTTGCATTAACTTTCTTCCTTGCTGTCTTTGAGCATAATTAACAGTAATTCGTCTTTGTCCTCTTTCAATGAAAACTACTACTGCTATAACAGCCATTGATAAAACTGCTATTCCAATTAACAGAAGAATACTTAAGTCACCCTGACGTGATTGTTCAAGTGCTTGTCCAATCGCACCAGGTATACCGGTTAATATGCTAGTTGCAATTATTATTGATATACCATTCCCTATACCTCTATCAGAAACTTGCTCTCCAAGCCACATTAAGAACATAGTACCTGCAACAACTGAAAATACAGCTGAAACAAAAAATGATGGTCCTGGAACATATGCTAACCCACTTGCTGATAATGTTACTGCAAGAGCAGATGCCTGCACAAAGGCTAATATAGCTGTTCCATATCTTGTGTATTGCGTAATAGTATTTCTTCCTGCTTGGCCATCTTTTTTAAGTTCCTGTAAGTAAGGTATTGAGTTAGAAAAAAGTTGCATAATAATTGCAGACGAAATGTAAGGGACAACATTTAAAGCAAAAATACTCATTCTCTCTAATGCACCACCAGAAAAGAGATTAAACATCTCAATAATGGTACCTTGATTTTGCTCAAATAAAGCAGCTAACCTATCTGGATCAATTCCTGGTATAGGTATATGAGTTCCAATTCTATATACAAGAATTGCAAAGAATACAAAGCGTAGTCTTTTCCAAAGATCACTCATTGAACTACCTTGATCAGCCATTATTTATTCTCTTCCTTTGTTTGCTTGTTTTCTTCAGTTGCAATAGTTTCTATTATTTTTCCGCCAGCATTTTCAATTGATTTCTTTGCACCTTTTGTAACATTGATGCCTTTAACTACTACTTCTGAATCTAGCTCGGTATTTCCAAAAATCTTCACTTTGTTAACATACTTTCCAATAATTTTTTCAGCTTTTAATATTTCAATGGTAACTTCTTTCATACCGTTAATATTTTTTACATTAACCCCTTTAAAAGCATTATTAACTCTTGATGTGAAACCGAATTTGGGTAATCTCATTTGAAGTGGCATTTGACCTCCTTCAAAACCAATTCGAACATTACCTCCAGATCTAGATTTTTGACCTTTGTGACCCCTTCCAGCGGTTTTCCCGTTACCAGAGCCAATTCCTCTTCCCACTCTTTTTCTATTTTTAGAGGTTCCAGTATTTGAAATTGAGTTTAAATTCATTATGTTTTTTTCTAGTTCACTCATGGCTAATTTTCTTTTATTTCCAACATATCTGATATTTTATTTATCATTCCTCTATTGCTTGGACTATCAATAACAGTCACTGTTTGATTGAGCTTTTTAAAACCAAGTCCTTTTATACATAACTTATGATTTTGCATTCTTCCAATTCCACTCTTAATCAACTTTACTTTGATTGTTTTAGATTTATTCATATGATCTCTTCTACCTTTTTATCTCTTCTTGATGCAACAGTATCAGGAGACTCCATATCGCTTAGAGCATTTATTGTTGCTCTAACAACATTTACAGGATTAGTTGAGCCATAACACTTAGCCAAAACATTTTGTACACCTGCTAATTCTAGAACTGCTCTCATTGCCCCTCCAGCAATAATTCCCGTACCTTCAGAAGCAGGTTGCATGAAGACTTTAGCAGAGCCATGCTTAGCCTTAATTGGATACCATAAAGTTGTATTATTTAAGTCTACTTCTACCATACTTCTTCTAGCATTTTCCATAGCTTTTTGAATGGCGATAGGTACTTCTTTTGCTTTACCTCTTCCAAATCCAACTCTACCATTTCCGTCACCAACAACAGTCAAGGCAGTAAAACCAAAAATTCTACCACCCTTTACAACTTTTGCGACTCTATTAACTTGAACTAATTTTTCTTCAAGTGCGTCGACTTGTTGGTTATTTGATATGTTTTCTTGTTTCATTAATCTAAAACTCCAATCCTGATTTTCTTGCTGAATCTGCAAGTGCTTTTATACGACCATGATATTTATATCCAGATCTATCAAATACAACTTTTTTAATACCGTTTTTCATTGCTCTTTCTGCAACAACTTTTCCTACCTCTGATGCTCCATCAAGATTATTTGATGAAATTTTTAAATCTTTCTCTAAAGTTGAAGCAGAAACAATAACTTTCGAACCAAGACTATCTAAAATTTGTGCATAAAAATGTTTTGATGACCTATACACACTTAATCTTGGAACCTCTTGATTTCTGATATTTGCTCTAGCCTTTTTAGCTCTCCTTAACCTTGAATTATTTTTAACGCTCATTATGCACCCGCTCCAGCAGCTTTCTTAGCTTCTTTTCTTTTCACCTGCTCATCTGCATATCTGACGCCTTTGCCTTTATATGGCTCAGGAGGCCTAAATGCTCTTATTTCAGCAGCGACTTGTCCAAGTATCTGTTTATTATGACTTTTCAAGACTACTTCTGTTTGAGAAGGTGTTTCAACTTGAACATCATCTGGTAATTGATATTTAACAGGATGTGAAAAGCCTAGTGTTAACTCAAGAAGCTTTCCAGATGCTTTTGCACGATAACCCACACCAATTAATTCAAGCTTTTTTTCAAAGCCAACAGAAACACCAATAATCATGTTATTTATAATTGATCTTGTAGTTCCAGCCAAAGCAACTGATTTTTGATTAGATTCATCATATGAAACAGTGATAGCATTATCATCTATATTTAATGATATTGATAAAGATAATAAGAAATCTAATTCGCCTTTACTTCCCTTAACAGTTACATTTTTGTCATCTACAGAAATGTTAACTCCATCAGGAATAATGATTGGATTCTTAGCTACTCTAGACATTAAAATACCTCACACAAAATTTCACCACCAACATTTTTTGTCTTTGCTTCTCTGTCAGTCATTAAGCCTTGGTTTGTAGATACTATGTAAGAACCCAGTCCACCCTTTACGGCCTCTAAATCAGAAGCAGATGAGTATCTTCTTAAGCTTGGCTTACTTACCCTTTTAATTTCTTTAATTACAGGCATTTCATTAAAATATTTTAATTCTACTGAAATTTGTTTAGCTGAATCAGATTCACTTTCTTTGCATGATTTAAGATAGCCCTCTGACACGAGAACAGATATTAATTCATATTTAAGCTTTGAAAATGGAACTTCAACATGAGTTTTACCTCTCATGAGTCCATTTCTTATTCTTGTTAAACAGTCTGCTATAGGATCTTGTAAACTCATATTATTATTACCAACTTGATTTAACTAAACCAGGTATATCCCCTCTCATCGCAGCTTCTCTTAGTTTGATTCTACTTAGACCAAACTTTCTATAAACCGCATGAGGCCTTCCAGTTACCTGACATCTTCTTACAACACGTGATGGACTAGAATTCCTTGGTAGTTTTTGGAATTTAAATCTTGCATCATATCTTTCTTCGCTAGACAAATTTAAATCATTCATCTTTGATTTGAGTAAAGCTCTTTTTTCAGCAAATTTTTCAACAGTTTTAATCCTTTTTACTTCTCTTGCTATCATTGATTTTTTTGCCATATTATTACCTTTGTTTAAATGGAAAATCTAAAACTTTTAGTAGAGCCAATGCATCATCTTTTGTATTTGCAGTTGTATTAATACAAATGTCCATTCCTCTGATGTTATCAATATTGTCATAGTTTATTTCAGGAAAAATAATTTGCTCTTTAATGCCGAAAGAATAATTTCCTTGACCATCAAATGATTTTGGATTTAAGCCTCTAAAATCTCTTTCTCTTGGAATAGCAATCATAATAAGCCTCTCTATGAAATCGTACATTTTGGAACCCCTAAGAGTTACCTTGCAACCTAATGGCCAACCTTCTCTTATCTTAAAGCTAGCAACAGATTGACGAGCCTTTGTAGTAATTGGCTTCTGGCCAGATATTTCAGTTAAGTTTTGTAAGGCTGATTCAAGATGTTTTTTATCATTAGCAGCTTCGCCTACACCCATATTGATCACAACTTTTTTTAACTTAGGAACAGCCATAATATTTTTAATATCCAGTTCCTGTTGGAGAACTGGTCTAAGCTCTTTATTAAATCGATCTTTTAAGTTAGCCATTTACTTAATTTCCACTCCATCAGATTTAAATAATCTAATTTTTTTCCCTTTATCATTATTAGAGTACGTAATCTTGTCTTTAGATTTCTTTTTAGGATTCCATATCGCCAAATTTGATAAGTCTATTGCAGCCTCTTGCTCAACAACACCGCCAGTTATACCTTGCTCTGGATTAGGTTTTGTGTGTTTCTTAACCATATTTAACCCGGTCACAATTCCTCTGTTCTTGTTTTTTATAATTTCTCGTAGGGTCCCTTTTTTGCCAAGATCTTTTCCTGCTATAACTATTACCTCATCGCCAGATCTTAATTTTGTTGGTGTTACTATATTACTCATATTTATATAACCTCAGGTGCTAGTGATAATATTTTCATATGTTTGCCTTCTCGAAGTTCTCTTGTCACTGGTCCAAAAACACGTGTACCAATAGGAGCCTTTTGATTATTTATTAATACAGCCGCATTTTCATCAAATTTTATCAATGAGCCATCTTTTCTTCGGACTCCTTTTCTAGTCCTAACTATCAAAGCATCGACAACTTGTCCTTTTTTAACCTTACCGGTAGGAATAGCTTCACGTACAGCAACTTTAATAACGTCTCCAATGTTTGCATATCTTCTTTTAGAGCCGCCTAAAACCTTGATACACATAACACTCCTTGCTCCACTGTTATCCGCAATTTTTAGTAACGATTGCATCTGTATCATTATTTGTTCTCCTGCGAAACATCTGTTACTAATTCGTTAGAAACTAAAATCCATGTTTTTTTCTTTGATATTGGTCTACATTCTTTAACTGAAACAATATCCCCAATCGACGCTACGTTTTCTTCATCGTGGGCATGAACTTTAGTAGCTCTTTTTACAACCTTTCCATATAAAGGGTGTTTAACCTTTCTCTCAACTTTTACTGTAATTGTTTTGTCAGCCTTATCACTTGTTACAATGCCTGTGAGGATTCTTGGGTTCGTTGTTTCCATTATTCTTTATCCTCATTTTTGATCTCATTTATAACTGTTTTAATTCTTGCAATATTTTTTCTCACTTTTAATAACTCACTAGTCTCATTCAATTGACCAGTTTTATGTTTTATTCTCAAACTAAATTGTGCTTCTCGAGCAGAGATTAATTCAGCATTAAGTTGATCTATTTTTTTCTTTCTTAAATCTATTATTTCTTTATTCATTATATTTTTACTTTATAAAATGAGTTTTGATTGGTAGCTTTGCAGAGGCTAACCTAAAAGCTTCTCTTGCTAGTTCCTCTTCAACTCCAGCCATCTCAAACATTATTTTCCCTGGTTGAACTAGAGCAACCCAATATTCAACATTTCCCTTACCTTTTCCCATTCTTACTTCAAGTGGTTTTTTTGTAATTGGTTTATCTGGAAAAATTCTAATCCAAATATTTCCACCTCTTTTTATATATCTTGTCATTGCTCTTCGAGCAGCTTCGATTTGTCTTGCAGTTATTCTTCCTCTATCTGAAGCAACTAAGCCAAATCTCCCAAAAGCTATTGAATTACCATTCTGAGCAAGGCCTCTATTCCTGCCTTTGTGCATTTTTCTAAATTTTGTTTGTTTAGGTTGTAGCATTTTTAATTAGCCCCTGGGTTACTTTTATATGGATCTTCAGTTATTTCACCTCTAAATACCCAAACTTTCACACCAATAATTCCATAAGTTGTTAAAGCTTCAGCTGTTCCATAGTCAATATCAGCTCTCAAAGTGTGTAAAGGAACTCTTCCTTCTCTATACCATTCAGTTCTCGCAATTTCAGCACCATTTAATCTCCCAGAAACCTCAACTCTGACGCCTTTTGCGCTTTGTCTAAGTGCGCTCTGAACTGTTCTTTTCATTGCACGCCTATACATGACTCTTTTTTCAAGTTGTTGAGCTACTCCTTCAGCTAAAATACGTGCATCTAGGTCTGGTTTTTTTACTTCCTTGATATTAATTTTTGAAGGTCCTTTTACAATTTTTTGAACGGCTTTTTTGAGGTTTTCAATTTCTTCTCCTCTTTTTCCTATGATGATACCTGGTCTAGAGGTATGAATATTTACTATAAAGCTATCGGCAGTTCTTTCTAACTCAACTTTGCTAATTGATGAATTTTTTAGCTTCTTTCCAAGATAATCTCTAACTTTTAAATCCTGAATCAAGTTACTTGAAAAATCTTTACCTTTTGCATACCAGTTAGCATTTTGTTTCTTTGATACACCGAGTCTAAAACCTGTTGGATTAACTTTTTGGCCCATTATTTTGCTTCCTCAGTTAAGATGATTTCAATGTGACATGTTGGTTTGATGATTCTATCTGCTCGCCCTCTTGCTCTTGGTTTCATTCTTTTCAATCTCATGCCTTGGTTAACAATGATTGATTTAATTGAGAGTTTATCAATATCTGAATTACTATTATTCTCTGCATTGGCTATAGCTGATTCGAGTAATTTTTTTATAACTGAGGAGCCTTTTTGCTTATCGTAAATAAGAAAATCCATAGCTTGGTCAACTCTTTTACCTCTAATTTGATTAGCAACAAGTGCTGCTTTTTGTGGGGATAGTCTTGTTCCTTTTAAATATGCTCTAGTATCCATTATTGAGCCTTCCTATCACCTGAGTGAAGCTTAAATGTTCTTGTTATAGCAAATTCTCCTAGCTTATGACCAACCATGTCTTCGTTAATAAATACAGGAATGTGTTGTCTTCCGTTATGAACAGAAATAGTTAATCCAACCATAGATGGAATTACCATAGATCTTCTAGACCATGTTTTAATTGGTTTTTTATCATTACTAGCATGAGCAGCATCAACTTTTTTTGATAAAGATAAATCTACGAATGGTCCTTTCTTTAATGATCTAGGCATTTATTTTTTACCTCTTCTTCTAATTATTAACTCATTAGTTCTTTGATTTTTTCTTGTTTTATATCCTTTGGTTGGAACACCCCATGGTGTAGAAGGATGCCTTCCACCTGATGTTCTTCCTTCACCACCTCCATGTGGATGGTCTACTGGATTCATAGCTACCCCTCTGACAGTTGGTCTTACACCTCTCCATCTTTTTGCACCAGCTTTACCTAAAGATTTGAGATTACTTTCTTGATTAGAAACAACTCCTAAGGTTGCTCTGCATTCCCATAGTACTTTTCTAGTTTCTCCAGACTGCAATCTCAAGGTTGCATAAATACCCTCTTTAGCAATCAGTCTTGCAGATGTTCCAGCGCTTCTTGCTATTTGTGCACCTTTCATGGGTTTTAATTCAACACAATGAACATTTGTACCTAAAGGTATATCTTTAAGTTTCATTGAATTACCTACTTTAATTTCACAGTTTTCTGAAGAAATTACTTCGTCACCAACTTTAACTTTAGATGGAGCAATAATGTAGCTTTTTTCACCATCTTTATACTTAAGAAGTGCAATGTGAGCAGACCTATTTGGATCATACTCAATTCTCTCTATAACAGCGGGTATATCAAATTTGTTTCTCTTGAAGTCAATTATTCTATAGTTTTTTTTGTGGCCTCCACCTTGGTGCCTTACTGTTATTCTTCCATTGTTATTTCTTCCACCTTTTTTATTTTTTGATTCAGTCAATGACTTAAGGGGTCTCCCCTTGTAAAGGTCTGACTTTATAGAGATAACTCCTCTTCTTCCTGGGCTTGTTGGTTTTGCCTTTAAAATTGCCATTAGTTAATGCCCTCAAACTGTATATCAGAATCTTTACTAATTGAAACAAAAGCTTTTTTGTAATTTGATTTTTTGTATACACCAAATCTATTTCTTTTATTTTTGCCTTTAACAATTGAGGTTGTAATTTTTAAGACCTTGACCTTAAAAAGCTTTTCAACTGCCATTTTAATTTCTCTTTTAGTCGAATCTAAATCAACTTTAAAAACTATCTGTTTTAGACTTTCACTTAAGATTGCTGTTTGCTCAGTTATTATTGGTGATTTTATTAAAGTGAATAATTTTTCTTTATCCATTTATCCACTCCTCTATATGCTTAAGTGCCTTACTTGTTACAGCAACCTTTTGAGGTTTAAGTAAATTCACTGGATTTATTTCCCTGTAAGTTATTACATCAACATTTGGTATATTTCTTGCAGACAAATATAAGTTCATGTCTAACTCTTCAGTAATTATTAAAACTTTACTAAGTGAAAATTGATTTAAAAAGTTAGCTATATCTTTTGTTTTAGGCTTACTTAAAACAGGCTTTTCAATTGCGACCAATCGATTTTGTCTCACAAGCTCTGAAAATATTGATTTAATAGCAGCTCTATACATTTTTTTGTTGATCTTTTTATTGAAATTTTTTGGTCTTGAAGCAAATGTAACTCCCCCACCTCGCCACAATGGACTTCTGATTGTTCCTGCTCTGGCTCTTCCTGTTCCCTTTTGTCTGTATGGTTTTTTACCACCTCCACGAACTTCTGATCTATTTTTTTGCTTGGAACTTCCTTGTCTAGAAACGGCCATAAAACTAACTAATGCTTGATGAATTAGCGATTCATTAAATTCTTTACTAAATACTTCATTTGAAATTGAAATATCCTTTGTATTGGTGTTTGATAAAAATTCTATTTTCATTATTTTTTAACAGATGGTTTAATTTGAATCTGTGAGCCATTAAATCCTGGAACAGAGCCTTTTATATAAATTATATTATTTTCAACGTCTATTTCGACAATTTTTAAATTCTGAACAGTATTTTTGACATTACCCATTTGACCAGACATTTTTTTACCTTTCCAAACTCTTCCTGGAGTTTGGCATTGGCCAATTGAACCATGTGCTCTATGAGAAAGTGAATTACCATGAGTAGCATCTTGCATTGAAAAATTATGCCTTTTTATAACACCAGCATATCCTTTGCCTTTAGATGTTCCTGAAATATCTACATATTGACCTACTTCAAAAATATCGGCAGTAATATGGTTTCCAATTTCAAAAGAAGATTCGTTTTGGTGAGTAACTCTGAATTCAGCTAATGACCCTGGTGTGATATTAATTTTTTTAAAGAATTCTATTTGTGATTTATTAAGATTATTAGATTTTTCTATTTTGGATAGTTGAACGGCGTCATATCCATTCTTTTCTTTTGTTTTAATTCCAGAAATAAAATTTCCGCAAACAGAAACTGCGGTAACAGGTACTGATTCACCGTCTTCAAGAAAAAGACGTGACATACCAGATTTTTTACCTATCAAGCCTATGCTCAATTTAATCTCCTTTTACGGGGCTATAAACCCTCTATGGCCGCATTTGCGTTA
>TARA_B100001057_G_scaffold265448_1_pt1 | contig 19238 bp, 19 predicted proteins | sample TARA_B100001057 | Tara Oceans TARA_B100001057 (sample SAMEA2621839) | marine metagenome | biome: marine biome (ENVO:00000447); feature: surface water layer (ENVO:00002042); material: "saline water (ENVO:00002010), including plankton (ENVO:xxxxxxxx)" | depth 5 m
CAAATCTGGAGATTGGTTATAGTTACAACAAACGAAAGTATGATATTGGTGATAGAACAAGCTATTTTTATACTGACTCTCCTTTTGCAAGACTTGATGCCGCCTTTGGAAAAGGCTTTGTATTCACCGCAGATTACACTTATAATTATTACAGGGATCAAGATTCCACATTAAATGAGTATCGATTTGCTGAGGCTGATCTTTCTTACAATAAAGATGGATCTAAGTGGGAATTCGGTCTTGGCGTAACTAACTTGTTTAATGATACATCAATTAACAGAGATAGTTTTAACCAACTTTTCAGTCAAACACGATCATACATTATTCAACCACGGTATGTTGTTTTCAGACTTAAATATGATCTAACCGCTTTAAATGCTGGTGGAAGAAAGTCAAATAAATCAGAGAAATAATTACTGAAATTTAATATTTGATTAACTTTAATGTGTAATCATAAGTTTTGAAAAAAAGCTTTCTTTTTTTAATTTTTCTTATTCCTTTTTTTAGCTTTAGTCAATCTGGACTGGAATCCATTCTTTTTGCTGTTGAAAGTGACTCTAAAAAAATTTTCAATGGATACTTGACTCCACTCATGAAAGGAGCAATTTATAGTTCGAATGCAGGTTGGTTTAATGGTGCAAAGGTTCATAAAAAGCTTGGTTTTGATTTGAGCCTGAAACTCAATATTTCTTTTGTTCCCAGAAATGAGCAAACATTTCTAATAGATGATTTGGATTATATCACAACTACGGCAACTAACCTACCTACAATAATTGGAGACAGTAGGGAAGAAAGTTTAATTGTAACGATTCCAACTGATGGCACAGTACCTGAAATGAGAGCGACTATTAAAGCCCCAAAAGGAATTAAAAATAAAGTTCCACTAGGTGGTGTACCAGCGCCCGTTTTACAGATTGGTATTGGGTTGCCATTTCAAAGTGAAGCTGTGATAAGATACAGTCCTGAATATCATCGTAAAGGAATTGATATGTCACTAAAAGGAATTGGATTTAAACATAATCTTATGCAATATTTTAATCCCCTCTTAAAATTCCCAATAAACGTTTCTGCATTTGCTTCTTTTTCAAAAATGGAAATTGATTATGATATTCAATCATTTAGTTCTGTAGAAGGTAAAGGTCAGTTTTCTGAGTTTAGTTTAAATAATTATAATTTGCTTTTAATATATTCAGTTGATTTACCAATAATAAGTTTTTATGGAAGTTTTGGATATTCTGGAGGGAGTTCATCATTTAATCTGAAAGGGGAATATAATTTGAATTATGTTACAGAAACTAATATCCCGATCCAAAGAAAATTAGAAGATCCAATCCAAATGAGCTTCAATGTTAATGATTTTCAAACAACATTTGGTGTCAAATATAAGTTCTTGATTTTTAATGCATCTTTAGATTACACCTTTCAAAATTACAATACCATCTCAGCTGGAATCTCAGCAAATATTAGATAATTTTGAATTAAATTTTTTTTTATAGTTTAGCAATAAATTGAGGACTGATTTGACTGATTGCAACCTCTAGAAAAAAGTGCTAAAGCAGAAGCTTTTCACTCAGACTTGTCGAATCAAATCCCGTTTTAATAATTAAAATGTTTTAAAATGAGTAATAAAAAACTATCAACAAAAGCACTTCATTCAGGTCATGAAGTAGATTTAACACAGGGTACTAGAGCTGTACCAATATATCAATCAACGTCTTATGTTTTTAATGATTCAGCTCACGCTGCAAATTTATTTGCCCTTTCTGAGCCAGGTTATATTTATACAAGACTGAATAATCCAACAAATGATATATTAGAGAAAAGACTAGCTGATATTGAGGGTGGTATCGGAGCAGTTGTTACAACATCAGGTGCATCAGCAATTTCAACTGCACTTTTAGTTTTATTAAAGGCTGGAGACCATATTGTAGCATCTAACAGTTTATACGGTGGAACATTTAACCTCCTAAACGTAACACTTCCAAGATTTGGTATTAAAACTACTTTTGTAGATCCTTCAGATCCTGTAAATTTTAGTGACGCTGTTCAAGAAAATACTCGTGTATTTTTTGTTGAATCATTGGGTAATCCTAAGTTGGATGTTCTGGACCTTAAAGAAATTTCTAATTATGCTAAAGAGTCTAAACTTCCATTAATGGTTGATAATACTGTCGCAACACCTGCCTTATTAAATCCAATTGATTACGGAGCAAATATTGTAATCCACTCTCTTACCAAATATATTAATGGTAATGGAACTGTGCTCGGAGGCGCCATAATTGATGCAGGAACATTTGATTGGTCTAATGGTAAATTCCCAGAATTCACTGAGCCATCCCCTGGTTATCACGGACTTGTCTACCATGATGCGTTGGGTCCTGCAGCATTTATCGCTAAGGTAAGAATTGAAGGATTGAGAGATTTAGGAGGTGCAATTAGTCCATTTAATTCTTTTCAAATTATTCAAGGGCTTGAAACTTTGGATATAAGAATGAAAAAGCATAGTTCAAATGCTTTGGAACTCGCCAAATGGTTAGAAAAAAAATCTGAAGTGGAATGGGTTAATTATCCAGGGTTGGAATCAAGTGATTATTATAATCTTTCAAAAAAATATTTAAAAAAAGGGCAAAGTGGATTAATTACCTTTGGAATAAAAGGTGGGTTTGATTCTGCTAAAACAATAGCTGACAACACAAAACTTTTCTCTCTTTTAGCTAACATAGGTGACACCAAATCATTAATTATTCACCCAGCAAGTACAACTCATCAACAGTTGAGTTCTGAAGATCAAGAATCAACAGGAGTTTCTAGTGATTTGATAAGACTTTCTGTTGGTCTGGAAGACATAAAAGATCTTAAGGATGATTTAGAATTGGCTTTTTCCAAAATTGATAAGAAGGTTTTAGTGTAAACTTATTATGTCAGAACTTTGTAAGCTTGATATTAAAAACTTTTTATCATTTAATGAAACTCTTTTTAATATTGAGCTGAGTTATCAGCTATTTGGAAAACCAATTGGTGATGCACCAATTGTTATGGTAAATCATGCATTAACAGGAAACTCTTCTGTTTGTGGTAAAGATGGTTGGTGGGATCCAGTTGTTGGTAAAAATAAACTAATAAATACTGATAAATTCACAGTAATAGCGTTTAATTTTCCAGGTAATGGTTTTGATAAAGTTGTAATTAAAAATTATAAAGAATTAATATTAGCTGACGTAGCAAAAATTTTTAAGATAGGACTTGAAAAATTAAAAATTTCAAAACTGCATGCAGTTATAGGTGGCTCAATTGGGGGTTGCCTCATTTGGGAATTAGCTTTTTTATATCCTAATCTTTCAGAAAATTACATTCCAATTGCATCCGATTGGAAATCTACTAATTGGTTAATTTCAATGACAAGAGTTCAAAAACAGATTTTAAAAAATTCTAGAAAACCTTTGCAAGATGCAAGAATTCATGCAATGCTTTCTTACAGATCTCCAAAGTCAATAAATTTAAAATTTGACAGAAATATTGAAAAAAATAAATTTAATGTTGAAAATTGGCTTTTGTATCACGGAGATAAATTAAATAGAAGATATGATTTAAATTCATATAAGCTTATGAATCATCTTTTATCTACCGTTAATATAACTAAGAACGTAAAACTTTTTTCTTTAGCAACTAAAATTAATAGTAATATATATATAGTCTCCATAGATTCAGACTTGTTATTTACTCATGAGGAAAACAAAATCACATTTGATGAAATTTCAAAACACAAGAAAAATGTTTTTTTAAAAACAATCATCTCTGATCACGGACATGACGCTTTTTTAATGGAGTTTAGAAAAATAAAGGATCTTCTTCATGAAGTATTCATTTAATAACTGTTCTAGAGTTATTAATGTTCTTGTTTTTTTGTTTTTTTGATAACTAATGTTAATTTTATAAAATATATGAAAAATAAAAATTCTTATTATAGATTTTATTTCTTTTTCTACTATACGTAGACTAAGGACTTTTTCATATATAATATTGTTAGAAAAAATATAATCTAAAGTCCTGAAAAATCAGGACTTTTTTTTTGTAGATAATGAAAAAAGTAGCAATACAGGGAATAAAAGGGTCTTATCATCACAAAGTAGCAGTTGATTATTTTAGCAATAATATTGAAACTTTAGATTGTTTATCTTTTGATGAGTTGGTATCTTCAATAGTTAAAAACAAGTGTGATGTTGGAGTCTTAGCAATAGAAAATTCAATTGCTGGGTCCATAATACCAAATTACTCTTTAATTGATAATTCTGGGCTCAAAGTTGTAGGTGAATACTATATTAATATAGATCATCAACTATTAGCACTAAAAGGAAAAAAAATTGATGATATAGAAATAATTTCATCTCATCCAATGGCACTTTTACAGTGTAAAGATTTTATAAAACAAAACCCAAGTATTACAATAATTGAAGCAAAAGATACTGCCCAAGTTGCAAGTGAAATACAAAAAGGGAAAATTGAAAATATGGCAGCAATAGCAAGTTTTGAGGCATCAAAATTATACGGCTTAAAAGTATTAAAAAAAAATATTCAAACCATAAAGAACAATGAAACTCGTTTTGTTATTATTTCCAAAAATTATGATGACAATAACACTGAATTTGATAAGGCTTCTTTGAAATTTGTCTTAAGTCATAAAACAGGAAGTTTAGCTAAAATTTTAAATATTTTAAGTGATTATAAACTAAACTTGACGAAAATACAATCTTTACCTGTAGCTGAAATTACTTGGAAATATTCCTTCTTTGTTGATACTACTTTTGAAAATATTGATAATTTGAAAGAAGCTTTAATAAAAGTTGAGGAACATTCAGAGTCATTAAAAGTCTTAGGAATTTATAAAAAAAGAACATTATGATAATAAATTCAAATAGAACAAAAGATGTTCAAGAATATTACTTTTCTAAAAAACTTAAAGAAGTATCTAAGTTAATTAATCAAGGCGAGCCAATAATTAATATGGGTATAGGAAGCCCAGATATATTTCCATCTGTAAAAGTAATTAAAGCATTAAAAATGAGTTTAAATGATCCATCAGCTCACAAATACCAAAGTTACTATGGACTCTCTGAACTTAGATCAGCAATTTCAAACTTTTACAAAAGTTTTTTTGGAATCAACTTAGATCCCTCAAAACAAGTTTTACCACTTATTGGATCAAAGGAAGGTATTATGCATATTTCATTAGCGTTTCTAAACCCTGGAGATAAAGTCTTGATTCCTAATCCCGGATATCCAACCTATCTTTCCGTTACCAAGTTAGTTGAAGCAAAACCACTTTTATATGAACTAAACGAACAAAATGGTTGGTTCCCTAATATCGAAGACTTAGAAAAGAAAGATTTATCTGGAGTTAAAATTATGTGGATAAACTACCCACACATGCCCTCAGGTGCATCTGCAAAAATCGAACAATTTGAAAAATTAGTTTCTTTCACTAGAAAAAATAATATTCTCTTGGTTAACGACAATCCATATAGTTTTATTTTAAATAAAAGTTTACTTAGTTTGATGAGTGTTCAAAGGTCATTCGACAATTGTTTGGAACTTAACTCTTTAAGTAAATCTTTTAATCTTGCTGGATGGAGAGTGGGTATGCTTATAGGTTCTGAAAACCACATTTCAAGTGTAATGAAGGTCAAAAGTAATATGGATTCAGGAATGTTTTATGGAATTCAAAAAGGTGCAATTGAGGCATTAAGCCTTGAAATTAGTTGGTTTGAGTCAATAAATAAGATATATTCCAAAAGAAGAAAATTAGTTTGGAAGTTAGCAAGATTAATGAAATGTGAATTTGATACGGATTCGTCAGGTTTGTTTGTTTGGGCAAAACTTCCTAAAAGATTTAAAAATTCGAAGGAATTTGTAGATAGAATTTTACAAGATAAAAAACTATTCATTGCACCTGGATCAATTTTTGGTTCCAATGGTGAGGGCTATGTTAGATTTTCATTGTGTGTTAGTGAAAAGAATATTTTAAATGCTATTAAAAGACTGAAATCATGAAGATTGGAATTGTGGGTTTGGGTTTGATGGGTGGATCTTTTGCTTTAGATTTGAAATCGTTAAATGGTGGATTAAAAATATTTGGCCATGATAATTCAGTAAAAAATGCTGAGAAAGCATTAAAAATTGGTTTTATTGACGAGATTATTGATTTTTCAAAGTTGAGGGATATGGATGTTGTAGTTGTCGCAGTTCCAGTCGATGTTTCTTTAAATTTAGTTTGGAAAATATTAGACATAGTGAAAGACGGTACAATAGTTTTTGATGTTGGATCTACCAAATCACCGATTTGTAGTTTTCTAAAAAATCATTCTAGAAGAAAAAACTTCTTGGCCTGTCATCCTATGGCTGGAACAGAATTTTCAGGTCCTGAAGCTGCGATTACTGGGTTGTATTTAAATAAAACAAACATAATTTGTGAAGCTAATAAAACATCTGCTAAACTTTTAAAAAAAGCTCTAGATATCTTTAACAAACTTAAAATGAAAAGTGTTTTTATGGATCCAATTTCACATGATACCCATGCAGCTTACGTTTCACACCTTTCCCACGTAAGCTCATTTATGCTTGGAAAAACAGTTATAGAAAAAGAGAAAAACGAAAAAAACATTTTTGATTTGGCAGGGAGTGGATTTGAATCGACTGTCAGATTAGCTAAAAGTTCACCTGAAACTTGGACACCAATTTTTTTACAAAACAAAAAGAATATAGCTGAGGCAATTGATGAATACATTAATAGTCTAGAAAAATTTAAAAAAATCATAACTGATGGCAACTCTATTGAACTAAAATCAATTCTAAAAAATACCAATAGAATAAAAGAAATTTTAAATAAAAATAATAACAATGAAAAATAATAAAAAGCTTAAAAACTGGCTTGATGCATTAAATTTAAATCATCCACTTGTAATTGCTGGTCCGTGTAGTGCTGAAACTGAAGGTCAGGTTTTAAAAATCGCACATGAATTAAAAGACACCGATGTTTCAATATTTCGGGCTGGTATTTGGAAACCAAGGACTAGACCAGGAATGTTTGAGGGGGTTGGTGCCATTGGATTAAAATGGATGGAAAAAGTGAAAAGTCAAACTGGTCTTTTAACTGCAACAGAAGTTGCTAATGCAAATCATGTTAAGTTAGCAATTCAGCACAATATTGATGTTTTATGGATTGGAGCAAGATCAACTGTAAGCCCATTCATTGTTCAAGAAATAGCGGATGCTCTGAAAAATACTGATAAAATAGTTTTGGTCAAAAATCCTGTAAATCCGGATTTGTCATTGTGGCTTGGGGGAATTGAGAGGTTGTATTCTTCAAACATTAAAAACTTAGGAGTTATTCACAGAGGATTTTCAACTTATGAAAAAACTAAGTTTAGAAATAACCCTGAATGGCAATTACCTATTGAACTTCAAAACAAGTATCCAGACTTACCTTTGATATGTGATCCGTCACATATTTGTGGTAAACGAGATACTTTACATACTGTATCACAAACTGCATTGGATTTAAACTTTGACGGACTTATGATTGAAACACATACAGATCCAGATCAAGCTTGGAGTGACGCTGCTCAACAAATTAAGCCTAGTGTTCTCACAAAAATGATGTCTAATTTAAAAATGAGAAAAACTACTGATGATGAAATAGATTTTAAAAACACTTTAAATACTTTAAGAACTCAAATTGATATTATTGATCAAGGATTATTAGATACTTTAGGAAAAAGAATGAAAGTTGCAATTGAAATAGGAGATTTAAAGAAAAAAAAGAATGTAGCTGTATTACAAACTAAAAGATGGAATGAAATATTAGGAAAAATGATCTTAGAGGGGGAAGGAAAAGGATTAAGCGAAGAGTTTATACTTCGCATGTTCAAGGCCATTCATCAGGAGTCTATTAATCATCAAAATAAAGTAATAAATAGTTAAATCATATGCTAGGAATTGTTTACAAATCAACTGGGAATGAATTCTTGGTAAAAACAACTTCTAAAAAACTTTATAAATGCAAATTGAAAGGTAGATTCCGAACTTATGATATTAAGTCCACTAATCCAGTATCAGTAGGGGATAATGTAAAATTTCATGTAGAAAATATTGAACAAAAAACGGGCGTAATATATGAAATAGAGAAAAGAAAAAACTATATAATTAGAAAGTCTGTTAATTTATCAAAAGAATCTCATATTCTTGCATCAAATATAGATTGTTGTTTCTTATTTGTAACTCCTTCAAAACCTGAAACCACAACAACATTTATTGACAGAATATTAGTATCAACAAAATCATATAATATTAACACCATTATTTTGTTTAATAAGGTTGACCTTTACACTGAGAAGGAAAAAGATTTCATTAAATCATTAATCAAAATCTACACACAAATTGGCTATGAATGCATTGAAATTTCAAGTCTTCAAAAAATTAATCTAAAAGAAATAATGGAAATAATGAAAGATAAAGTATCGATCTTTACAGGTCATAGTGGAGTTGGAAAATCGACTTTGTTGAATTCATTAAGCCCTAAACTATCAATTAAAACAGGAAATGTTTCTAATCAAAATAAACAAGGTCAACATACAACTACTTTTTCTCAAATGTATGATTTGGATTTTGGAGCCAAAATTATTGATAGTCCAGGAATCAAAGGTTTTGGATTATTTAATATTGAAAAGGAAGAGGTTAAGATGTATTTTCCTGAATTTTTACTTTTTAATGAAAACTGTAAATTCAATAATTGTCTTCATTTAAACGAACCTAATTGTGCTGTAAAGGATAATATTAAAAGTGGTAAAATTTCAATTTCAAGATATGAAAGCTATTTAAATATAGTTAAATCAACAAATAATAAGTATCGGATTAATGATTTAAAATTATGAGAGTGATTTTACAAAGAGTTAAAAAAGCCAGTGTAATTGCAAATAATACAAAGTACTCATCAATTAAAAAAGGATTAATGATACTTTTGGGTGTTGAACATTGCGACGATAAATCAGATGTTGTTTGGTTGACCAAAAAAATTTGTAATCTCAGAATTTTTGACAATGAAAAAGGGATTATGAATAAGTCTTTGCTCGATGTTAAAGGGGAGGTTTTGATAGTGAGCCAGTTTACATTACACGCATTAACTAAAAAAGGTAATAGACCCTCATACATTAAGGCAGCGAAAAGTCCTTTCGCTAGAAAGTTATATGAAGACTTTATTCAATCAATGAATAATTATAATAAAATAGAATCTAAATTTGGCTCATTTGGTGAAAACATGCTTGTTAAAATTGAAAATGATGGACCTGTCACAATATTTATTGATTCAAAAAATAAAGAGTAAAATATATGGAAATAAAAAAGTTACAAAAAGAGGTTGATAACTGGATAAAGGAACACGGCGTTCGATACTTTGATCCATTAACAAATTTGGCACAATTAACAGAAGAAGTAGGTGAAGTAGCAAGAATAATTTCTCGAAAATATGGAGAACAATCTGAAAAAAAATCAGATAAAAAAAAGGATTTAGCGGAGGAGCTATCTGATGTCTTATTTGTGATAATTTGCCTAGCAAATCAAACGAATTGTGATCTTGAAAAAGCATTCTTTGAAAAATTATCATTGAAAACTAAACGAGATCACGATAGGCATAAAAATAACTCAAAGTTAAAGTAGTATTTATGAGTTATTTAATTAGTCATCAAGAAAAAAAAATTGATTCTTGTTTTAAAATTAAAGGTTCAAAAAGTGAGTCAAATCGATTACTGATTTTAAAAGCTTTTTATAAAAACATTTTCATAAAGAATATTTCAAATTCTGAAGATACATCCATATTAGAAAAAAATTTAAAAAATTTAAAAAATAAAATAAATGTGAATCATGCAGGTACAGCTATGAGATTTTTAACTGCATATTTATCAATTCAGGCTGAAAAAAATTTTGAAATATACGGGTCTAAACGAATGCATGAGCGTCCAATTAAAGTTTTAGTCGACGCATTAAATTCCATAGGCGCCGATATTAAATACTTAGAAAAAGATGGTTTTCCTCCGCTTATTATAAGAGGTAAAAAAATTCAAAAAGATTCAATATCTATCCCATCTAATGTAAGCAGTCAATATATATCAGCACTATTATTAATTTCTCCGATGCTTAAAAATGGCTTGACAATTAAACTCAAAGAAGCTATAGCATCACGTCCATATATTGATATGACTTTATTTTTCTTAAGAAATATAGGAGTAAAATTGATCTCAAAACAATATGAGATTAAAGTTACTCATACAGAAAGTATTAAGGACTTTAAATATAGTGTTGAATCAGATTGGAGTTCTTTATCTTATTTTTATTCAATTGTATCACTTGCGAAAAACGCTTCTTTAAAAATTGACAAATTCCATAAAAATACTGTCCAGGGAGATAAAAGATTAGTTCAAATTTATAAAAATCTTGGAGTCAGAACTTCATTTAAAGGAAGTTCAGTTTATCTCAAAAAAGATGTTAGTTTGAAGATCCCGGATAGAATTATTTTAGACCTTGTAGATTGTCCAGATATTGCTCAAACGATTGCAGTCAGTTGTTTTGGTTTAGGAATATCATGTGAACTCAACGGATTACATACGTTAAAAATTAAGGAAACTGACCGACTTTTTGCCTTGAAAAATGAACTAGAAAAGTTAGGAGCATCTGTTCAAATTTCAGATAAGAGTTTACATTTAGAAAAATCTGAAAAAATCAAAACTAATATAAAAATTAATACATACGACGATCACCGAATGGCTATGTCATTTGCTGCCTTAGCTATTAAAATACCCATAATTATTAATGACCCTATGGTAATAAAAAAATCATTTCCAGATTTTTGGACAGTACTAAAAGCCTTGGGTTTTAAGCTATCAAAAATAAATTAAACTGTAAAAAACTTGACATTGCCTATGCTTGGACTGTATATTTGCGAACTTAAATTTAAAACCAATGAAACTATCCCACTTCAATTTTGAACTCCCTAATGAACTTTTGGCTGAGTATCCTGCCGAACATAGAGATGAATCAAGGCTAATGGTTCTAAATAGAAAAAATCAAAAAATAGAACATAAAACTTTTAAAGATGTTGTTGACTATTTTGATGATGGGGACTCTTTTGTTTTGAATAATACTAAAGTTTTTCCTGCTAGACTTATGGGTAATAAAGAAAAAACTGGTGCTAGAATTGAAGTTTTCTTACTTCGTGAACTAAGTTATGAACAAAGGCTTTGGGATGTTTTAGTTGATCCTGCTAGAAAAATTAGAATCGGTAATAAACTTTATTTTGGTGATGATGATAGTTTAGTTGCCGAGGTGATTGATAATACGACTTCAAGGGGAAGAACACTCAGATTTTTATTTGACGGATCATATGATGAGTTTCGTCAAACATTGTTTGATTTGGGTCAAACCCCACTTCCAAAGTATATTCAACGAGAAGAAGAAGAGTTTGATAAGACTCGTTATCAAACTATTTTTGCTAAACATGAGGGAGCAGTTGCTGCACCTACTGCAGGTCTACATTTTTCTAAACATCTTCTTAAAAGGTTAGAAATAAAAGGGATTAACATAGCAGAAATCACATTACATGTTGGCCTTGGAACTTTTAACCCAGTTGAAGTTGAAGATCTGTCCAAACATAAAATGGACTCAGAAGAATTATTAATTGATCAGAAAGCTTGTAATATAGTTAATTCCGCTAAATTGAATAAAAAAAGAGTATGTGCTGTTGGTACAACCTCGATGAGAGCTCTTGAATCATCCGTTTCATCATTTAAAACTTTAAATCCTTATTCTGGTTGGACTCATAAATTTATTTTTCCCCCTTATGATTTTAGCTTGGCAGATTCAATGATTACAAATTTTCACACCCCAAAATCTACCTTATTAATGATGGCCTCTGCATTCGCAGGACATGATTTTTTAAAAGAGGCATATGATGTTGCAGTTAAAGAGAAGTACAACTTTTATTCTTACGGAGATGCAATGTTAATCATATAGTTCACCATGAAAAAAGATGTAAGATCTTTAACTCACGACGAGCTAATCTCTTTTTTTGAATGCAATAACCATTCATCTTACAGAGCTACTCAGGTTTATGAATGGCTATGGAAAAAATCTTGTTTTTCTTTTGACGAAATGACAAACTTGTCCAAAAATACAAGAGAACTTTTAAAAGATAAGTTTGTTATCAACAATATAAAAATTGATAAAATTCAAAAAAGTAGTGATGGAACTATTAAAAATGCTATTAAATTATTTGATGATTCATTAGTTGAGTCAGTTTTGATTCCATTTGAAAATAGGACAACAGCTTGTGTTTCAAGCCAAGTTGGGTGTAGTCTAGATTGCGAATTCTGTGCTACATCAAAACTCAAAAGAATTAGAAATTTAAATGCAGATGAAATTTTTGATCAAGTATCAATAATAAATACTCAAAGTAAAACATATTTCGGTCGACCAATTTCAAACATTGTTTTTATGGGTATGGGTGAACCTCTTTTAAACTACACCAATTTAATTTCAGGAATTAAAAAAATATCCTCAAACAATGGTTTAGGGATTTCTCCAACAAGAATTACAGTATCAACATCTGGAATTCCAAAAATGATTATTAAGCTTGCAGATGAACCTATAAAATTAAATTTAGCACTTTCTTTACATTCAGCTATTGAGGATACCCGAACTAAAATTATGCCATTTTCAACAAGATTCTCTCTCTCAGAAATTTTAGACTCTTTGAAATATTGGTATAAAAAAACACAAAGAATTGTGACATATGAATACATAATATGGAAAGGTATTAACGATGATTTTAAACACATTGAAAGCCTAATTAAATTTTGTAAAGCATCACCCTCAAAAGTTAATATTATCAATTACAATGAGGTTGGTAATAAGTTTTTCATACCAGCTGATCCGAATTCAATTGATAACTATGTACAAGAATTAAAGATTAATAATATTTCAGTAACCATTAGAAAGTCCAGAGGAAATGATATTGATGCAGCATGTGGACAATTGGCAAATAAGATTACCAATTAGTTTTTAGTAATCTTTAATTGTAAATTAAAACTATGAAAGAAATTGAAAAAATCAAGCTTCCAATAAAAAAAGAAATTGATTTATTTGAAGGTAAATTTTCAAATTCAATGAATTCAAGTGTTGCTTTATTAAACAGAATCACTCATTATGTTGTTAATAGAAAAGGAAAACAAATGAGACCAATGTTTGTTTTTCTTACAGCTAAAATGTTAAGCAGTGGGAAAATGAATGAAAAAGTTTATCGAGCAGCTTCCGTTATTGAGCTAATACACACGGCATCTCTTGTACATGATGATGTGGTTGACTCAAGTAATATGAGAAGAGGTTTTTTTTCATTAAATGCGTTATGGAAAAATAAAATAGCTGTTTTAGTTGGAGATTATTTACTTTCTAAAGGGATGCTTTTATGTATAGAAAACAAAGACTTTGATATATTAAAAATTATATCTGACTCTGTCAAAGAAATGAGCCAAGGTGAATTACTACAAATTGAAAAATCTAGGAGATTAGACATTGACGAAAAAACATATTTTGAAATTATAAAAAAGAAAACAGCTTCTCTTATCTCATCTTGCTGTGCTCTTGGAGCTGCCTCAACAAATGCATCTCAAAAAGTAATTGACGAGCTTTCTTCTTTTGGTCAAAAAATTGGTATGGCTTTTCAAATTAAAGATGACCTATTTGATTATGGGGAGAATAAAATTGGAAAACCAATAGGAATTGATTTAAAAGAAAAAAAATTAACACTTCCTTTTATATACGCACTTAATAATTCTTTACCAGAAAAAAAAAGATGGTTGAAAAACTCAATTAAAAACCACAATTTGAATAAAAAAAGAATCAAAGAGGTTATCAATTATGTAAAGGAAATTGGAGGAATTGATTACACTATTGAAAAGTTAAATGAATTTCATAACCAAGCCCTTAAAGATTTGGATAAATTTCCAAAAAATAAATACCGAGATCATTTGAAAAGCTTAGTTGACTATGTAATTGACAGAAAATATTAGCTGAAAAAATACATTTTTCATTAAATTAATGTAATAATTAGAAAAATTTGATTTCAAAAAACACAATAGATAAAGTTTTTGAACAATCCAGGGTTGAAGAAGTTATCCAAGATTTCATTCAATTGAAAAAAGCTGGTTCAAATTATAAAGCATTAAGTCCGTTTTCAAATGAAAAAACACCAAGTTTCGTGGTTTCACCCGTGAAACAAATTTGGAAAGACTTTAGTAGTGGAAAGGGAGGTAACGCAGTTTCGTTTCTTATGGAACATGAACACTTCAACTACCCTGAAGCTATTCGTTATCTTGCAAAAAAATATAATATAGAAATTGAGGAAACTGTTACAAGTGCTGATCATAAAGAAAAAGCTAATGAAAGAGAAAGTTTATACATAGTTTCAGATTATGCAAAAAACTATTTTATAAATCAGTTAAACATTAATGAAGGGTTGACAATTGGACTTTCATATTTTAAAGAAAGAGGTTTTAGTCCACAAACTATCGAAGAATTCCAGTTGGGCTACTCTCCTCTAAAAGCGGACTCATTTTTTCAGAATGCAATTGAGGCTGGTTATGAAAAAGAACTTTTAGAAAAGTCAGGTTTAACAATAACAAGTGATAATAAAAATACTGATAGGTTCAGAGGAAGAGTTGTTTTCCCAATTCATAGTATGTCAGGTAGGGTTCTTGGATTTGGAGCAAGAGTTTTAGGAAATAGATCTAAAACAGCTAAGTATTTAAATTCCCCTGAGTCTTTAATTTATAATAAAAGTAAAGTCTTGTATGGCATTTTTTATGCGAAGCAAGAAATAGCAAAGCTTGATAAATGTTTTATTGTTGAGGGTTATACTGATGTTATTCAATTATACCAAAAGGGTGTAAAAAATGTTGTTTCATCTTCAGGAACATCATTAACCTCTGATCAAATTACTATGATTAGAAGGTTAACTCAAAATATAACCATGCTATATGATAGTGATAAAGCTGGTGTTAATGCAACACTTAGGGGAGTTGATATGATTTTAAGTGTGGGGATGAATGTAAGCATATGCACATTTCCTGAGGGTTATGACCCTGATAGTTTTTGCCAAGAAAGAGATATTAGTGAGATAAAAAACTTCCTAAAACAAAATACCAAGGATTTTATTCAGTTTAAAGCATCTTTTTTAGCGACTAGCTCTAAAGATGACCCCATTTTAAAAGCTAAAACAATTAATGAAATCGTTACTAGTATTTCATTCATTCCTGATGTTATAAAACAAGAAATATATATAAAACACTGTTCAAAAATCATGGATATTTCTGAGGAGGTGTTGTTTAATACTCTAGCTCAGTTGTCTAAAACTAAGACTACTAAGTTTCCAAAAAAAAGTAAACCCTCTATTAAGGTAACTGAAAAAAATTTAAAAATAGACGTCCTTTTTGAACTCGAAAAAAAAATTATAGAAATTTTACTTCTATATGGAAATAAATCTGAAAGCTTTGAAGAACTATTATTGAAAAATAATAATGATGGGGAAATCATTTTAGAACCCACAATAATCAATTCAAAAGTATATGAAAAAATTTTTTTAGACCTACAACAAGACGAGGTAAAATTTACCAATGATTCATTTCAGGAATTATTTGAAAAAATAATTTCTGAGTTTCAAAAGAAGGATGAGTTTAAAACGGAACTTTTTCTAAACTCTCTTGACTCAGGACTATCGGACTACGCTACTACAATTCTCATGAGTGAAGACAAGTATCAATTACACGATTGGATGGTGAAAAGCATACACGTTAGACAGAAAATAAATAGTATTCCCCAGTTAGTCTCTGAAACAATACTAAGTCTCAGAACTTATTTGATCGATAAAAAAGTTAAAGAATTACAAGAAAACATTAGACCTAATTCGGATAAAAATAAAATTGTTATGGAGGAAATTAGTGATTATTATAAATTAAAATCACTTTTAGCAAAAAAGTTAAACCGAGTTTTATCTTAATTTTTCAGAAACCAAGAAAATAGGAATTGGATTAATTTTATGAAGATTCGCATTATTAAACTTTTCAAGAATTAGAAATACTTCTTTTTGTCTGTTTTTAAAATCAGTTGAAATTTTACCATTATCTTTCTGTTTCATTGCCCACTCTAACTCTTTATAAGTTGCTCCAATCTGATCTTCGTCCGTTCTACCATCATCCCATAAACCGTCTGTAGGTTTTGCATTTAATATATCATTATTAATTCCTAAATGAGAGCTGATTTCAAAAATTTCAGTTTTGTATAAATCTGCAATTGGACTTATATCTACGCCTCCATCACCATACTTTGTATAAAAGCCAATTCCAAAATCTTCAACTTTATTTCCAGTTCCTACGACCAAACAATTGTTAATTGTGGAAAAGTAATAAAGAGTCCCCATTCTTAATCTTGATCTACTGTTAGCTAGTGCTAATAAATTTTTATCACATTTTTTTTCTACGGAGTTTTTAAAAGATTCAAATGTTTTGGAAAGATCAACTGTCACACTTTTAACATTATTGTGTTTAATTTTAAGCCATTTGATGTGATCAAGTCCTCTTTTTTGTTCATTCTTGTTTTGAGAAATAGGCATATCCACACATAATGTGGGTAAACCAGTCATAGCACATAAGGTTGATGTTAGGGCAGAATCAATCCCTCCTGAAACTCCAACTACATATCCACTGGTTTTGGACTTATTACTGTAATTGATAAGCCATTGAACAATTTGGGTTACAATTTCTTTAGAGTTCATAATGTTTTTTGAGAATTTGAGGTTTTATATGGTACTTTTGTAAAATTAGAATTGAAAATTCAAAATTAATAAGTTTATGTTTTACTTCAACAAATACTATGCAATTTTTATTTTAATTTCTATTATTTTTTTTGGATGTAAATCTCAATCTGATCATTTAATTGATATTAACAGATTTGAAAAAGAGTTTTATGAATCTGAAAAAAAAAATCTTTATAAAGTGATTAAAAAATACCCTTACTTATTTCCAAGTAACTCTTCTATGGATGTTTGGGAATCTTTTCTGATAGATAGTACCAGAATATCAACGTATAAAAAAACATTAGAGATTTTTGATAAAATGGAAGAAATTCAAGAACAAATTTCAATAACATTTGGGTTAGTAAACAGTTTTTTTCCAAAATTCAAGTATCCAAAAGTAGTTACCTTGAACTCACAAGATCAATATGAAAATAGAATAATTTATAACGACTCACTTCTTTTAATTTCTTTAGATCAATATTTAGGTTTTGACTATTACCCTGAAATTCCTGAATATATCGCTAATAATATGACCAAAAAATATATATCAAATGATGTCAGTGAAAAAATATCTCAAAAATTAGTTTCCCGACCTAATGATAGATCTTTGATAGCTGAAATGATTTACCATGGTAAAATTATTTACTTAACAGACTTATTTTCACCATACAATGAAGATTATATAAAATTTCATTCATCTTTAAAAAAAATTAATTGGGCACAAGAAAATGAGAGTTATATTTGGGGGTATTTTGTTGAAAATGATTTTCTTTTCAGTTCTGGAAATGAATTAAAATCGAGATTTATCACATTTTCACCCTTTTCAAAATTTAATTTAGAAATTGATAAGTTTTCACCTGGAAGTATTGGAAAATGGTTGGGATATAGAATTGTAGATTCTTATATGAAAAACAATAATGTTGAAATTGAACAATTATTGCAAGACGATTTTTATAAAATATTTAGTAAATCAAAATATAAACCAAAAAAATGAAAAAGAGTAAAATAAGTTTTGAAATTACATTAGACGAAAATAAAGTTCCTGAAAAAATTAAATGGTCTGCACCAGATGGCGGTATTGTTAATCAAGATTCAAAAGCAAGTTTTTTATCAGTTTGGAATCATGAGAAACAAGAGACCTTGAAAATTGATTTGTGGACAAAAGACATGCCAGTTGATCAAATGAATGTTTTTATTCATCAAACTTTAGTAAGTATGAGTGAAACTTTTTATAAAGCAACTCAAAACGAAAAAATGAATGATTCTTTTAAACAGTTTTGTAATTATTTTTCTGAAAATTTGAATCTTCAGTCTCCTCCAAATTGAATTTTTTTTCCGATCTCTCTCAATATTTCTTCTCTTCCGAACCTTGATAAAGAAGATGAGATTAGAGCCTTAGGTTTAATTTTTATTTGTAGCTTTTCTAGATAAAATTTCACTTTTTCTTCACAAAATTTATGATTGATTTTATCTGACTTTGTAAAAATCAAAACAAATTTAACTTTTAAACCTTTTAACCACATCATAAATTCTAAATCAATTTTTAAAGGTTCATGCCTAATGTCTATTAAAAGAAATGTTAAAACCAGTTTTTTATTTTGAATAAAAAAATCATTTATTACTGAAATAATTTTAGATTTAGCAGATTTCGATAAATTGGTGTAACCATAACCTGGAAGGTCAATCAAGAACCATTTGTTGTCAATAAGAAAGTGATTTATTAGCTGGGTTTTACCAGGTTTTCCTGATGTTTTAGCTAAATTTTTTTTTTGTACAAGCATGTTTATTAGTGACGATTTACCAACATTAGATCTTCCAATAAATGCAATTTCTGGTTTGTTTGTTTGGGGTAACTCGTCAGGGTTTGAACTGCTTTTGTAAAATATAGATGATTTAATCTTCAACTTTATCAAAAATTATTTTTTAAGAACCAGTTTTCTACAATTTTATTGAACTTCTTTGGGTGTTCCATCATTGGAGCATGTCCGCATTTATTAATCCAAAATAAATTAGAGTTAGGTAAAAGTTCATCAAATTCTTCGGCGACAACTGGAGGAGTTACCAAATCATTTTTTCCCCAGACCAAAGCTACTGGTATATTAATCTTGGGAAGATCTTTTGCCATGTTGTGTCTAATCGCACTTTTTGCCATTGCTAATATTTTAATTACTTTTTGTCTATTATTTACAGATTCAAAAACTTCGTCCACAATTTTTTTTGTAGCAATTTTAGGAGAATAAAATACATTTTGTGTTTTTTTCTTTATAAAATTATAGTCTCCTCTTTTGGGATAGGTATCCCCCATTGAATTTTCATAAAGCCCAGAACTTCCAGTAAGAACAAGAGC
>TARA_B100001057_G_scaffold116786_1_pt1 | contig 19220 bp, 20 predicted proteins | sample TARA_B100001057 | Tara Oceans TARA_B100001057 (sample SAMEA2621839) | marine metagenome | biome: marine biome (ENVO:00000447); feature: surface water layer (ENVO:00002042); material: "saline water (ENVO:00002010), including plankton (ENVO:xxxxxxxx)" | depth 5 m
TCTCTTCGCCCCAGTTTCACGAAGCACTGCTGCTTTCATTTTCATTTCTTCACTCCTCATCCTGCACTAACCGATGCTGATTTATAAATACTCTAAATAACAACAGGCATGAAATATAAAGCTCGCCGAAGAACAACAATTCGCCTTTTGACCAGATATGGGATTATGAATGGCCCAATAGTCAAGCTTTTTAAGAGATTTATTGCGAGGTAGAGCCGTCTCAAGCAAAATTAATCTGAAATCTAATAAGGATGATTACAATGTGTTCGTGGAAAAGTTCTGAATTGCCAAAGCCGAGCAAAGATTGCGAACGGGTTAAGAATGATCTTGATGTATGGGGATACGGTCTTTTAGAAGGTGCTCTAACCGACCCACTCTTAAGTAACGTAAAAAAACGTCTGTTGGATCAAGCAGTTGCAGAAAAAAAGCTTGGTTTTGCATTTGAAGATGGCGGACCAGAACAAAATTGGGGAGAGTTTAGGGATAAACAAGGAAATTTGAGACCCGAGGCCTTCACCGCCAAAAATGGTGGTATAAATCAACGTGTTTGGTTGCTGCCCAATAAGGGACAAGAATTTCTAGATATTCTTGAGATAGATGTTATGTATGAAGCCGTTAGTCATGTGCTTGGTGAAGAATTTCAGCTCTCATCTTTTTCGTCGAATATAGCAAAACCTGGCGGTTCGAAAATGAACTTGCACACGGACCAATGGTGGGCCCCTGAACCAACGCGCCCCGGAAGGCGAAACCTCCCAGTGGGATCAATGACAAGATCTAATTTTGATTTTGACCCAGATCGAATAGAGCCCCCGATTGCTATAGCACCAGCGGCATGTTCCAACGCCATTTTTATGCTAAATGATTTTACTAATGCCAATGGGGGAACTAGATTAGTCCCAAAAAGCCATATGATGGGACGCCACCCTGATCCAATAAGGGACAAAGACATAAAAACTGTAGCTGCAGAAGGGCCTGCGGGAACCGCTATTATAACGGATGGAAGAGTATGGCATGGTACTGGTTCTAATAGAACTAATCACGACAGAGTGGGGATGCTTCTGACTTTCTGTGGACCACAATATAGACCTCAAGTAAATTACACGATTGCATTGGACCAGGAAGTACTGAGCAAGGTAACCGACCGACAAAAAACGATGTTCGGACTTAAGGTTTGGTGGGGATATGGAAGGACAGGTCACCCAAGCGTTGAGTTTGTTAATCCGATTGAAAAAGGGTTAGGCGTATTAACACCAAATAAGAGAAGAAGAGGAAGATACAATGTCTAAAGCTCTCGAAGGAATTCGCATAATTGACATGACACATAATCAGGCGGGACCCGCTTGTACGCAGATTTTGGCATGGCTTGGAGCCGACGTAATTAAACTTGAAGAGCCTGGAAAAGGTGACGTAGCCCGAACAAATATGCGTGACCAGGACAGTGATAGCCTGTTTTTCTTAATTTTAAACGCTAATAAAAAAAGTTTGACGCTTAATTTAAAAACGGAGGAGGGAAAAGAACTTTTTAAAAAAGTAATAGAGACAGCGGATGTTCTTGTAGAAAATTTCTCCCCTGGTGCGCTTGATCGATTAGGGCTTGGTTACAAGGTTCTATCTAAGATAAATAAGAAGCTAATATATGCCACAATCAAAGGGTTTGGAACCTATGGACCCTACAGTGAATTTAAAAGCTTTGAGCCCATTGCGCAGGCGATGGGTGGGGCCATGTGTGCGACAGGTTTTCCTGAAAACCCTCCAACATATGTATGGCCAGCGATAGGCGACTCGGGAACCGGAATGCACATGGCTATTGGCATTTTGGCTGCATTACAGCAACGTAACTCCAGTGGAAAAGGACAAGAGGTCGAGGTTTCGATGCAGGATAGCGTTGCAAATATTATGCGCATAAGTCTTAGAGACCATCAGCGACTTGGAGGAGTTCAGGAACGTACTGGTAATCAATTAGGAAAAAATGTTCCGGGGTCGACATACCCTTGTGCCCCAGGCGGTCGAAACGACTATATCTATATTTTTGCACAACAACAGATGTGGAAAGCGTTCGCAAATGCAATAGGGCGCCCGGATATAATAGAAGACTCAAGATATGCGACACCTGAAAGTCGATGGGATAATCGCGAAACATTAAATGCAATAATCGAAGGGTGGACAAGACAAAAGACTAAATATGAAGCCATGAAAATTTTGGGAGATGCTGGGGTGCCAAGTGGGGCATGTCAGGATACAGGCGAAATACTAGAAGACCCTCATTTAAAAGAGAGAGAGATGATAGTTGACATCGATTATCCTCCGCGAGGTAACTATAAAACTGTTGGATGCCCCATTAAGTTATCTGATTCACCCGCTGATATTAAAAGGCCGCCTACTTTAGGCGAACACACAGAGGACCTACTTGGAAAGCTGTGCGGTGTTACCCCTGAAGATTTTACCAAGTTGCGAGAAAAGGGCGCTATTTAAGAACGTTTTTGAACTTGGTAATGGGAACTTAGGAAAGTTATGACAGAAGTTGTAAAAATTGATAAACAAGATGGTATCGGTATCCTTACCTTAAATAGGCCTGAATCTCTGAATGCTTTAACGCAAGAGCTAGCGAGATATATTGCTGATAGTTTGATTGAGTTAGACAGAGCCAGCAATGTAAGCGGTATAGTCTTGACGGGTGCGGGAGATAGATCGTTCTGTGCTGGTGTTGATCTAGAGGAAGCACTTACTGTTAAAGTAGAGGAAATAGAGGGTTGGTTTGGAACTATTTGTAATATTTATAGGCAGATACTTTTAACCGATAAGCCGGTGATAGCCGCATTGAATGGTGTTGCTGCAGGCGGTGGGTTCCAGATGGCTTTAGTATCGGATCAACGTATTGCGCATCATCAGACAAAAATGGGACAACCAGAGATAAATGCAGGTATTCCAAGTATCATGGGATCTTATTGGATGAGCTTGCATTTAGGATGGTCAAAGAACCAAGAACTGTCTATGACAGGGCGTTTATTAGGTGGTGAGGAAGGACAGCAGCTTGGGTTAATAAACCACCTTGTCAAAAAAGATGAACTAATAACCAAAGCTTGTTCCGTAGCTTCAGAATTTTCTCAAAAGCCACCAAATGCATGGAAAAGAACAAAACATAGATTTCGTGAGATAGCACTCTCTGGTTTTGAGGAAGCTTTTCGTGCAGGAGTTCTTGGCCAACAAGAAGCATATGCTAAGGGGGAACCGCAGAAAATCATGACAGCCTTTCTTCAAAAGAAATTGAAATAACACGATTAATTTTTTCTATAATTAATCCTGGAAGTCGTAATCTCATTTGAGATTTTATGGATTTTTACAATATTCTTACGCAACCCCTATTTTCTTATGATATCAAAAAATGGATAACATATTTCAGTCGCCCGTTTTAGATTCGTTTACTATTAAATATAGGGAGATTTATATGGGTTTTTCTATTAACAAAATACACGAGCATTTTGTCGGTGTAATAGACGGTTTAGACTTAAAACGAACACTATCTAATTCTGATGTTTTAAAACTAAATAATGCTTTAGACGAATTTGGGGTTTTAGTCTTCAGAAACCAAATCTTGACTGATGAACAGCAGATTGAGTTTAGTAAGGTATTCGGCACTATCGAACTCGCTATTGGCGGAAATGTTACGAAAGAAAAAGACCGCAGATTAAGTTTGGAAATAGCCGATGTAAGTAACCTAGATAAAGATGGTAAAATATTCACTAGAAATGATCGCCGTCGTATGTTCAATCTAGGAAATAGATTGTGGCATTCTGATAGTTCTTACCGGAAAATTCCCGCAAAATGCTCATTGTTATCATGTCACTCAAAACCAAACTTTGGTGGAAATACGGAATTTGCTTTTATGCCGGCTGCCTATGATGCTCTTGATGATGAGATCAAAAAGGAAATAGAAGAATTAGTTACAGAGCATTCACTTATATATTCGCGCGGTCTTCTTGGTTTTTCGGAATTTACGAATGAAGAGAAGGAAACATTTAAGCCTGTTCGCCAAGCCTTAGTTCGAAAGAATGAAAATACCGGTCGAAAGTCTATTTACCTATCGGCGCATATCGGAACGATTGTCGGATGGGAAACGCCAGAAGCCCGAGATTTTATTCGTGAATTAACGGAACATGCGACATCCCGTACTTTCGTCTACGCTCACGAGTGGAACATTGGGGATTTAGTGGTATGGGACAACAGGCAGTGTATGCACAGAGTAAGGCCTTTTAAAGATACCGGTGAACCACGTGATATGCGCCGAACAACGATTGCAGGACAGCGAGAAACGACTAAACAATTACATTAGCTGCGTGAGTTATTAAAATTATTTTGGGATAAGAAAATGAATATTGTCATTAAACAGTTGCATAGGGACTTTGTGGGAGAAGTTTCTGGGGTAGATTTATCAAAGCCTTTATCATCGGACGCGGTTGAGCAGATAGAACAGGGCATGGATAAATTTGGTGTATTAATTTTTCATGATCAAGATATCACTGATGACCAGCAAATAGCCTACACTAAGAATTTTGGCGAATTGGAGCTCCATATTGGGTCGAACGTCCTTAAAGCGAACGAACGAAGGCTAAGGATTGAATTTGCGGATGTTAGTAATCTTGATCAAAGTGGGGAGGTTCTAAAGCGAGGTGATCGCCGTCGTATGTTTAATCTTGGAAATAGACTGTGGCATTCCGATAGTTCTTTTAGGGTCACGCCATCGAAGTTTTCGCTATTGTCATGCAGAAGCACACCTGATACTGGGGGCAACACAGAGTTCTCGTTCATGCCCGCGGTATACGACGCCCTAGATGAGTGTACTAAGAAGGAAATAGAGGGCCTAATTACAGAACATTCTTTGATTTATTCCCGTGGTCAGCTGGGATTTTCGGACTTCAGTGAGGACGAAAAGAAAATGTTTGCTCCCGTCAGGCATTCCTTGGTTCGTACGAATGATTTCACCGGTCGGAAGTCTATTTATCTTTCAGCTCATATCGGTACTATAATTGGTTGGGAGATGCCTGAAGCAAGGGATTTCATAAGGGAAATGATGGAGCATGCAACGCAGCGATCATTTGTCTATAGTCACAAATGGCGTGTGGGGGATTTAGTGATGTGGGACAATCGACAATGCATGCACCGAGTGAGACCAATTGGCGATACTGGTGAAAAACGTGATATGCGTCGCACAACGGTTGCGGGACTTGGCCCGACTGCCTCACAGGAAGGCCATAAGGCCGCCTAAACGAGGAGTATATTCCGAAAAATTTTATAAAGGGTGTAAATATGTCAAAAAAAATAAAGCTTTTATTGACCCTCGGAGTAATAATGGTTGGCGCCCTATCTGTTTGGTTGGAGGCCACTTTTGCCGATCCAATCGTAGCTAAAGTTATAGCAGGCTTGGTTGCGATTATGATTGTTGCACTTTGGCTGTTTCCTGAAGCCGGAGCAAAGGATGATACACTGCCGAGGTAGTTGCACTACTATTTAGTCGTTAAAGCATTTGTCACGAATAAAAGGGTAAACCCTTGTAAAATCAGAATTCGATTCAAACTCTTCCAATTGTGCAAACGTATCCGCCACTAGAGGCCCCAACCGGTTTGCGGAGTCTGTTGTTAATACATTTTCAACATATAATCGTACATCTTTAGCCATCATTTTCGTTGCAAATCCGCCATTATATGCTTTGTTGACAATACGATTAGGAAATTTATCCATCGTCGCTGTGTTGCGGCCGCTGGATACGTTTACCACATCGAGGATAGCTTGCATTTCAAGGCCATTGGCTGTTCCAAAAGCCATGGCTTCGCTCGTGGCTGCCATTGCTGTTGCTGATAAAAAATTGTTGAGAAGTTTTACGGTTTGACCTTGTCCGGCTGACTGACCAACATGAATTACATTTTGTCCAATGCAGTCTAAGATGGGTTTAACTGTATTAAAGCTATCCAATTTACACCCCACCATTACCGCAAGTGTTCCCGCTTCTGCCCCGGCTATACCGCCGGAGACCGGCGCGTCTATATATTCTATTCCATGAGTCTTAAACAGCTCAAATGCCTCTTTTGCATGGGGTATCCCAATTGTAGATGTGTCGATAACCGTTTTTATAATACTGTCAGGGGTATTAATGAATTCTTTTGCGATCGTTAAAGTATCGGGACCTGCGGGGACCGAAAAAATTACGGTCTCAGCTTTTTTTGCTAATTCTTGGTTATTCTGTGCTATTTCTGCACCTTCGGGAGCCAACTCTGTATTGATTTTATCTGCTATGATTAGGGGGTATCCGCCTTTAGACAAGTTGGCAGCCATGCGGCTACCCATACTTCCAACCCCGATCCAACCAATTACTTTATTCATATTTTTATTTCCTTATATTTTTATTGTAATTTGCCGTTTGATAACCGATTGGGCAAGAAGACTTTTGCTGATTAATGGATTGCATTGTAGTGATCTACTATGTGCTTTGTGAAACAAGTGGTCGTCGCATGTAAGAGGAGAGGGTTTTATGAAATTTGTAACGCTAGGCTCGAGTGGTTTAAGGGTAAGTGCAATCTGTATTGGTGGAAACTCATGGGGCGCAAATGGACGCCGTGATTGGGCTGCTTTTGATAAATCCGATAGCGCTCCTTTTTTTCGTCATGCTTTAGACAGTGGTATAAATTTTTTTGATACAGCAGATGCCTATAATCTTGGAAAGAGTGAGCAGATTATCGGCGAAACACTGATGGGCTATGCCAGAAGGGAGAGTATTGTACTGTCTACCAAAGTTGGCCTTAAAATGGGTGATGGGGCCAATCAGGGTGGTCTAAGTAGAAAGCACATTATGGAGAGTATTGATCAGCAATTAAAAAGACTCAATACCGAATATATTGACCTATATCAAATCCATCGGCTCGACAACCGAACACCTCTTGAGGAAATACTTGATACACTCACGGACATAAAGAAAGCAGGTAAAATTCTCTACATAGGAGGCTCAACAATGCCGGCTTATAAATTCGCTCAGCTGATAACCTTAGCCGAATGCAAGGGTTATATTCGCCCAATTTCCATGCAAAACCTATATAATCTAATCCAGCGGGATGAAGAGCGTGATATGATCCCGTTGTGTATAGAATCTGGTGTTGGACTAATTCCATATAGCCCGCTGGCAAGGGGTGTTTTGGCTGGAAATAGATCCGCTGGTGGAATTGGTGAGACAGAGAGGGCGAAGTACGATAAAGGACTTTTGATTGGAGCTTCCCTATTTCGTGATTCTGATAAGCAGGTTGTTACAAATGTTATCGCCGTAGCGGAAAAATATGATATAAAACCGACTCAGGTAGCTCTGTCATGGATACTAAATAAGTCTGCTGTTGTCTCTCCTATAATAGGGGCAACAAAACTATCTCATATTTCGGATGCAGTATCGTCCATAGATATAGAGCTGAGTAGTGAAGATATAAAAAAACTTGAGAGCGCCTATCAACCAAGAGTAGCAGAGCCCAATATTTGATATACGTTTTTATTATCCTTGAGTAGGAGGTAATATATCTACTCAACCTAATTTAGAAATGAGTTTTATGGACGAAATAAAAAAGCCCCTGACTGGTATCAGGGTTTTAGATATCGCATGTTTTATAGCAGCACCACACGCAGCTTCCATCATGGGAGAGTTTGGTGCTGATGTAATTAAGGTAGAACACCCCAACGGTGGTGATCCTTGGCGACGCTATGGGACTCAAACTGAGCTTCCAGATCAATCGCTAGCCTGGCTAAATGAAGCAAGAAACAAAAGATCAATAACATTGAATTTGAGCAAACCCAAAGGGGCAGAGCTCTTCAAGGAAATGATAAAAAAAACGGACGTAGTTTGCGAAAACTTCAGGCCAGGTACTTTGGAAAAATGGGGTATTGGTTGGGAGGTTTTAAACAAGATAAATCCAGGTTTAATTTTGTTAAGAGTGTCAGGTTATGGACAAACAGGACCTTATAAAAATAGGCCAGGATTCGCGAGAATAGCCCATGCTTATGGCGGCCTAACTTATTTATCGGGAATGCCTGGGGAAATTCCAGTAACTCCTGGATCAACCTCCTTGGGTGATTACATGACCGGTATGAATGGTTGCATAGGAATAATGATGGCCCTCAGGTACCGCGAAAAAACGGGATTGGGACAAGTTGTGGATTGTGCTTTATATGAGAGCGTATTTAGAGCGTTAGACGAGATAGCGCCAAGGTATGCGAGAGATGGTTTTGTTCGTGAACCGGAGGGTACCGGAACATTAAACGCTTGTCCTCATGGACATTTTCCTTCGGGAGATAGCAAATTTTTAGCTATAGCTTGCACAACTGATAAAATGTTTGAGAGACTAGGTAATGCTATGCAACGGCCTGATCTAGTGCAAAAGTATGGAAACCAAAAAGATCGCTTAAAAAATAGAGAAATAGTGCTTGCTGAAGTTGAAAAATGGACCCGGTCGATGCCTAGGGATGATGTTATTGATATATGCACTGAGAATGGAGTACCAGCTGGTGCTGTGAATTCTATAGCAGATATTTTTGCAGATCCGCATTTTTCGGCGCGTAAAACAATGAAAAACGTAAACGTTGAAAAGGTGGGCGAAGTCACCGTTCCTAATGTTTTCCCTACTTTATCGGTTAGTCCCGGAGAAATAAAAACACTTGGTCCCAGTCTTGGACAAAACAACTCGATTTTTTATGAAAACGAGATGGGACTATCGGAGGAAGAAATTCATGAACTGAAAGTAGATGGTGTAATATGAGAGTGCATGCAAATAGATCTTACTTATTCGCTCCAGGAAATCATGAGCGACGTGTTGAGAAGGCCCTTGGTTTAGGCGCTGACGTTGTGATTTTAGATTTAGAAGACGCCGTTGCAATATCTGAAAAGAAAAGCACACGTGAATTAATAAATAAAACACTAGAGCAGCCTCGTAACTGTGCGGTTTTTGTTAGAGTGAACGCTTATGACACAGAATTTTGTTATGGAGATATTTGTTCCATTGTATCGGAAAACTTGGATGGTATTGTTCTACCAAAACTAGAGAGTTTAGACGATCTTCGGTCGATTGATTGGTTGCTTGCCAATTTAGAACAGGAACGGGGGTTACCTAATGGATCGATTGATTTGATGCCAATCATAGAAACGGCGATGGGTCTCGTGAATATACGTGAGATAGCACGAGCAGATACGCGGGTTAAACGTCTTGCATTTGGAGGCGGTGATTACACGCGAGATTTGGGCATGCAGTGGACCCTTAAAGAAGATGAGCTTCTGCCGGTCCGATCTGAGATGGTTCTAGCATCGCGTTTTGGACAACTGGAGCCACCAGTTGATACTGTTTTTATTCATATCAAAGAACATGATGCATTCCGTTCATCGTGTTCGAACATATTGGGGCTGGGGTTTCAAGGGAAAATGTGTATTCATCCGGATCAGGTTCCTGTAACTAACGAAACGTTTACTCCTGATCCAGAGGAAGTTAAATGGTCTCAAAGAGTTATTGATGAGTTTGCAAAAGCGGAGAAAGCCGGGATAGCGTCTATTCAAATAGATGGTTATTTTGTTGATTATCCTATAGTTGAAAAAGCACAAAGAACGGTTGATATTGCCACCTCACTCGAAACTTTAGAATTCAATTGATTGGGCGACTTCTAAAGGGGGAACAGTTAAATGATGAAGTCCACTGAGGAATATAGAGACAATCTTCGATCGTATAACCAAGCGTTTTATTGACAGGAGACGTAGCAAAAATATAGATGAGGACTCTCTTTCATAGCCGGGAATAAACGACACTGGAATAAATTACAATTATGCATCAAACCCCGATTTTGCTCCATTGACGCTCGCCCGGGAGCAAGAAAACGCATCCACTAACGCAAAGCTGAGTTACATAGCAAAAAGGACACCAAACACTTTACACAAAATTGAAAAATTAAGCAGCAATAATATTAGGAGAAGTAAATGACAGTAAGAATTGAAAAAGAAGGTAACGTTTGGACTATTATTCATTCAAGACCAGAAGCACGTAACGCTATGGATCCAAAAAGTGCTGATGATCTGACATCTGCTTTTTTAGAATTTGACTCAGACTCTTCAGCAGATGTCGCAGTCTTTTGGGGCGAGGGAGGCTCATTTTGTTCAGGCTGGGATTTGAAATATGTATCTACGCTTGATAAACAATATCCTCTTCAAGAATTAGACATACCCAAAGATGGCGGGGAACGTGGTAATGGAGGCGATATTACCCGAGGCCCGCTGGGACCGAGTAGGCTTGAATTAGACAAACCCGTAATTGCAGCGGTTGCAGGGCCTGCTGTTGCGGGGGGGATGGAGTTAGCACTTTGGAGTGACTTTAGGGTAATGGAGCGTACTGCATACCTTGGGGTTTATTGCCGGCGATGGGGTGTCCCGTTAATAGATGGTGGAACTGTTAGACTTCCCAGAATAGTGGGCCAGGGACGTGCATTGGAAATTATATTAACTGGAAGACAAGTGATGGCGGAAGAATGTGAAAAATTGGGCCTCTGCGAATATGTAGTTGAAGAAGGCGGGGCTAGGAAAAAGGCTGAAGAGTTAGCTCACGAAATTGCTCGGTTCCCCCAAACTTGTGTCCGTGCCGATAGGCGTTCAACTATAAACCAAAGAAACCTAAATATTCGAGACGCCCTCATAAATGAATGGTATAATGGGCGACAAGCTTTGATTGAGGATGGCGTTGATGGAGCATCTCGTTTTGCAAGTGGCTTAGGTAGGCACGGGGATTTCAAAAATATAAAGTGACAGGGACCTACAAAATAATATCTAAATTTTTCTTTTTGTTTTTGCAAAGATACAACCCCGTCAGTAACTCCCTGGCCCGATCATGGTGTTGAACAAGGACAGGGGAGCCAAGGAGAATGGATAGAGGCATGCTCACTCGCACCGATGGAAAAAAACCCAATAAACAGCCAGGTCGATGCTGTCTGATTGGCTGTCGTGTGCCAGGGTTTCTTCTCAACGAATAGAATCAAAAGGAAGCTGCAGAGTGATTTAAAGTTTCAAAAAAATGGATCTAAGTTTCCCTTCTATCTCCAAACTCATGTGTTTAATCATCTGCCACAATAAGTAGCGACCTTCCGTGAATCATATTTTTATCTTTTTTAAAATAGTCATTTTTTCTCTGAATATTGTATGTATACCTGCATTGAAAGCAGATACTTATAAATCGGCTTCAATTGATATAAACCCATTCGAACTCTACGGCGACAAGATTATCTTCGATGTTTTTAGAGAAGGAAAGATAGTAGGCACGCATACGGTCAGATTTCGAGGCAGTCCTAATGACGTATTTGTCACCAGTAAATTTAACTTAAAAATCGATATACTTTTTATAAATGCGTATTCGTTTGAGTATTCTTCTGAAGCTAATTGGAAAGACGGCGTACTGCATGATTTGTCGGTCTTGGTAAACGATGATGGGGAAAAATTTTCACTAAAGGCCCAAAAACGTTCTAACTATTTAACTGTATCAAACAGTAGGGAAGCTTTTCAGGTGCCATTGCCGATGTATCCCACAAACCACTGGAATGCGGGCGTTTTAAGTCAAAACAAGGTCCTAAATACTTTGACTGGGGAGTTGAATAATGTAGAGATCGTTGAAAAAGGATATGAAATTGTCGAAACACGACAAGGTAAAGTCAAAGCTATGAAGTACGCTTATACGGGGGATCTCGAGACTGAAATTTGGTATGATGAAAAGAAGCGCTGGGTCGGTATGGAATTTGTTGGCAGTGACGGAAGCCATATAAAATATCTCTGTCAAAAATGTTCTTCTGCATCGCGGGAAAAATAAAAGCTAATGAATGATTATTCAGAAAAGAGGGTTTGGATCACAGGAGCTGGAAAGGGTATAGGGCGTGCTCTTTCTAAGTTAATGGTTAAAGAAGGTTGGGTCGTAGCGGCAACATCACGAACCAAAGAGGATCTTTTGAGCCTGGTTAACGAATGTCCATTAGATACAGTCATCCCTTTTCCGCTTGACGTATCTAATCACAAAAAAACTATCTCAACTGTACGCGCAATTGAGAAAAAGTTGGGCCAGATCGATTTAGTTATTTTAAATGCGGGAACACATACCCCTGTTCCCGCAACTAACTTTTCCGTAGAAAAAATTAGAAATCTAATGGAGATTAACTTTATGGGTGTCGTCCATGGTCTTTCGGAAGTTATTCCTAAGTTCATTAAACAAAAGCGAGGGCATATTGTAGTTGTAGCATCGTTAGCTGGTTATCGGGGACTTCCTTCTGCATCGGCATACGGCGCCAGTAAAGCGGCTATAATCAATATGTGCGAGGCTTTGAGGCCGGAACTTTTAGAACATAATGTTCGACTAAGTCTTATCAACCCTGGTTTTGTTGAAACACCACTCACCGATAAAAATAATTTTGAGATGCCTTTCATCATATCAGCCGAAGAAGCCGCAAAGCGTATTCTAGCAGGTATTGGGTCCAAGAAATTTGAAATAGCATTCCCAAAACGTCTGGTTTTCCCTATGACTTTACTGAAATTCCTGCCGGATAGCCTGTTCTTCGCTTTCACCAAAAAAATGCTCAAATAATGAGTGTCGATCTTAACGAATATATAAAGTTTCTGGAAAAACTGAGTCCAGAAACTTTGGACAAAATAGCTATCCATGTTGCACCAAATATTCGCTTCAAAGACCCATTTAATGACGTAGAAGGCATTGAGGAAATGAAAATGATATTTTCTCATATGTTCGAGGAAATAAAAGACATCTCGTTTAAGGTCACTAAGTCATTCGCTGGGGATAGCAGCGGTTGTATTGAATGGACTTTTTCCGGGAAACTTAAAGGAAATCCCTGGATGTTTAATGGAACGAGCATTCTCGTTTTTGATCATTCGGGGTTAATTGTGGAACACACCGACTACTGGGATGCAGCGCGGGAGTTTTATGAGAAAATTCCATTTATCGGATGGGTTCTGACCGTAATTCGAAAGCGGCTTGCAGTGAGCTAGGAATATAGTTTTCAACATCAGGTTTATTCTTAATAAATGTGATGGTGACTACCCCAATTTCGACACCCAGTTTGCTCACCCTTGCCTTACTCAGTAAAACATCTTCAGGTTGAAGGTACATGCGGTCATTAAAGTGCACATTAATAGAACGATCATTTATTTTTATCTTCATGTCATACTGCCAGGTTAATGTATTTCCGCGACATTTACCCAGTGCTGTTCCTATAATATCGTCAGCATACCCTTTATACTTGTTTCCATCTTCTTTTTTTATGGTCCAAGTTCGTTTTTCTAGTTCCCCATCGATATAAGTGAAGTCCTCCTCTAGTTGGAGTACTTTACCATCCCATTTACCATCAATTTCAACGGAAAATTGTTTTCTGACGTTTCCAAATCGATCTTCAAACATTCCCCAAGCTTTTGTTTTTCCGTTAAAGAAATCTTCAATTACAAACATCTGGGGCACGTTGACACACTCATCTAAAGACATAACATTAAGTCCACTTTTAAAGTGAGAAAAAATACAAGTTTTTAGGACCGATAATGGGAACCACCACGGGACCGATTTACCTGTGAGCGTTTTTCAAACGCCGGATAACTACGTCGTGTTTCCGCTTATCGAGCGGGAAATTCCAAATTACCCAAATCGTCATAGCCTTCAATACGACTGGCACTAGGGCATAGATCACAACCAAAAAGATCTTTCCTTCAGGATCAGATTCGCTTGGATCAAATCCAAGTAAGTCAAGTGCGGGAAAAGCGAAGCCAATGCTGATTGCTAACGCTAACTTTGTACTCATTCCCCACAGTGAAAATAGCAGCCCTGTCCTGCGTTTCTTGAACTTTAGTGCGTCATAGTCCACGACGTCGGCTTGCATGGCCGGTGGTAGGCTAAGATCTGCGGCCAGACACATCCCCGTTATTACACATACTACACCGAAAAATATAAAGCTTCCCTCGGGAAGAAATATAACAGTTACGAAACTGACGCTGGCAATAACCATCGCCCAACACCAGACCTTATGCTTTCCAATTGATTTGCTGAGGTTCAGCCAAACAGGCATTGCTAGAACTGTACAACCGAAATATAGAACAACATATATGGCTCTCTGTGTCTCGGTTGTTCCTAAAATATTGTCCAAGTACAAAAAAAATAAAACAGCTGGAATACCATTAGCTATTCCGTTTAATAGCCAGGCTGATAATAAACGCACAAATAATTTATTTTTTATTAGAGATTTTACTGAACTCAATAAAGAAGTTGTAGTGGTATTGGCCACTTTGGCTCTAGAGATTTCTGAATCAGGTACCACGAATAAGAGAAAAGGCAGCGTTATCGCCCCCGCCGAAATTGTTATCCAGGCTAGCAATCCTATGCTTTTTGGTTCGGACCAACCCATGAAAGTAGCACCTGCTATTAACGCTCCAGCAGCAAGAATCCCAAGAATACTTACACATTCACGGTATGACGTTATTCGGGTTCTTTCATGGTAATCAGACGACAATTCAGCGCCCCAGGCAAGGTAGGGAACCGCAAACATTGTCCAACCAATATACAAGGTGATTGACCATATTAGCAAATAGACGATCCCCGCATCGGGGTCGGGATTCAGAAGTTGGTGGATCCCAATACCGGCAATTAATGCCCCAGCGAATATCCAGGGTTTCCTATGATTGTTTCTGAAGGCGAATTTATCACTAAGAAGTCCTATCAATGGATCAGTCAGTGTATCAATAAGTCTTGCTATTAAGAGAATGATACCGGTTATAGTTAAACCTAAATCTAAATGAACCCCGTATAGCGTTGGTAGGTAGATATACACGGGGATAGTTGGTAAAGCCGTGGCAAATGCGGGACCGGTGTATGATGAAAGAATACGGAACCGCATGTTAATCGTTATCTGTGGTCAATTACGAATTGTCCAACATCAATGTGGCCATTTTCAAAGCCCGCTTCGCAGTAACTTAAATAGTATTTCCACATCCGTCTAAATCGCTCATCGAATCCTAAAGGTTCGATGTCGTCCCACCGATAGTCAAACGTTTTTTGCCAACGGCGCAAAGTTTCTGCATAAGATTTTCCAAAAAAATAGGCGTCTGAAATAACTAATCCAGCTTTTGTTATCGATGAGTTAAAGGCAGTAGGGCTCGGCAAAACGCCACCTGGAAAAATGTATTTCTGTATAAAATCAGGTTCTTTTTTATACTTATCGAAGAAGGGGTCAGCAATGGTAATGCTTTGGATGGCAGCCTTACCCCCTCGTTTGAGCCGGTCGCCGATTATAGTAAAATAGTTGTGCCAATTTTCCTGTCCGACAGCCTCGAACATTTCTATGGAAACAATCTTATCATAGCTGCCTTTGACATCTCTATAATCCTGTATTCGGATATCCACTAGATTACTTAATTGTGCTTTAGCCATTCTATCTCTGGCAAACAAGGCTTGTTCTTTTGATAATGTTAGGCCAACTACATTGCACTTAAATTCTTTTGCGGCTATTTCCGCAAAACCACCCCAGCCGCAGCCAATTTCGAGGATTGTTTGGCCTTCTTTTAAATTGAGTTGTTCTGCTAGCCGAAGATACTTGTTCCTCTGGGCAACTTCATGATCAACAGTGAGATCGTGAAATAACCCAGATGAATATGACATAGAGTTATCGAGCCAATTAGAATAAAATCTATTCCCTAGATCATAGTGTGCCGCGATATTTTTTTTACTGCCTCTGCGACTATTAGCTCTCCATCCGTGTTTTATTCTATTGAATATACTCATTAATTTTGAAGGGGTGGCGGCGCTTCCCAAGGCTCTTTCATTGAGTTCACCCAGGCGAATTAAGTTAGTAAGGTTTGGGGTATCCCACTCTTCTGCCATAAAACCTTCAGCAAGGCCAATATCGCCAGATATTATTAAACGACGAACCAAATTGGTTTTGTGAATGTTTATTTTTGCGCCTGGACCATCAATAGAGCCGGTGAATATTCTTTTATAACCAGAGGGAAACTGGACCTCTAGGGTCCCTATTTGTATGCGACCTAGCCATTTGGTCAGTATATATTCGCTCCCCCATAAAAAGGGTTTCGTATATCTATATTGGTTCGGTTCTGGTTTAAATTCATCTCTAATCATTTAATTTTGATCACCTTCGGAATTTGTATCTATGGTAGTTACGCGCACACGGGAAATTGCAGTCTTATGAGCATAAAAGGGTACCCCTTTCAACCATAGTTTTAGTGCTTCCCAATGAATACCGGCTATTATTTTAAGTGACATCATCGGATAATAAAACAGACATTTAAATAAATTTATTTGATTGAATAGAAATTTATCTCCGATAAACGAAGCAACCAGAAAAACCCCATTTGTATCATTCTCTTTAATAATAATTTTGACGTCCTGGCTTGGGGGGGAAATCTTAAAATTATATGTCGCTTCCATATCAATGAAGGGCGATACATAATGTAATTTCTTGCATGCGTGCTGGATAAACCCAAGATGATGCTTTTGGTAGGGTAAAACATAGGTGTGTCGCTCTTTAAACGTGTTGCAAACCTCATAGAGAATAGCAACGAGACCTCTGTCTTTATCATAGCAGAAATAAACACTCAGTGGGTTGAATACATATCCGAATATCCTCGGATAGCACAATAATTTCACCTCAAGTGAATTGAACTCGATTTTAGCGTTTTTTAATTGATCTTTAACCCACTCTTTCAACGGATATTTAGTCAGCGACCCGTGGTCTTTTTCGTAAAAAGAAAAAATCCCCCATTTATTAGATGAAAACAAACGTAATGGCTGATTTAGATCATTGATTTCATCTAGGTCTAATAGTAATGAAAATACCTTATATCTCAAAAAATGTTGTTTGGGTCGCAGTCTTTTATGGTCAACGAAACCTCGATAAATTGCTGATCTCAAACTCATGCGGCTGCCGGATTAAAAGATCTCAGTATTATCCTATCATTCATATCTATCGAACTCCAAGGTCGGCTCATTCCCCCAAGTTGTTCTGCAACGGCTAAACCCGATTGTAAACCATCCTCATGGAAACCATAACCAAAGTAGCTACCGCAAAACCAGGTCCTATTTAATCCCTGAATATCCCATAAATCCTTTTGGCTTTCTAAAGCCGCGGTATCAAAATAAGGATGCGTATATTCATGCTGAGAAATTACAGCCTCACCCTTTATCATTTCATTAGGGTTTAACGTTACAAATAAAGGTTTTGACTCAGTTATATTCTGTAATTTATTCATCCAATAGGTGAGGCAAACTTTTTCATTTTGATCTGCCTTTCCATTCGCAATAAAGTTCCAACTGGACCAAATTCTTTTTCGCTTAGGCATCAGATTGGGATCGTTATGCAATACTGCGTGATTTTTTGTATACTTCCATGTTGAGAGCAAGCTTTTTTCTCTTGCAGATGGATCTTCGAGAAGAAGTAAAGCTTCATCTGCGTGAGTTGCTATAACTACGTGATCAAATATTTCTGCTTCGTTTTTGCGAGTTTTTATCTCCACACCCTCACTTGTTCGGGAGATCCCTAAAACTTTTTCGAACCGAATGTCCTTTTTATAACTCTCCGTTAATCGCTGAACGTATTCCCTACTGCCTCCTTTCACGGTTCTCCATACAGGCCTATTGGTAATAGTTAATAATCCATGGCTTAAAAAGAACCTTACGAAGGCATTCAAAGGATAATTTTTCATTTCCTCAACGGTAGTCGACCAAATTGCGGCACCCATCGGAATGAGGTGATCATTGATGAAACTTTCGCTGTAATTATGGTTCTCCAAAAAAGTGCCAATGGTGTAGGCATTATCGGAGTTGGAACAAAGAAAGCGCGGAGCTTCACGATAGAAACGTTGAATATCCCGAAGCATTCTCCAAAAACGTGGGCGGAAAATATTTCTTCTCTGCCCCACTAGACCGTTTAGATTGGTTCCCGAATATTCAAAGCCCCCATCTTGCAAAGAAGCCGAAAAAGACATCTCACTTACCATTGTTTGAACATTTAAATTGTTGAATAGAGCGGTTAGGTTTGGATAAGTTTGCTCATTGTAAACAATAAAACCCGTGTCAACAGGAATCCGGTCACCATTATCATAAGCGGTGACAGTGTTTGAATGGCCGCCGATATAGTCATTTTGTTCAAATACTGTAACTTTATGTGACTTGGCCAATAGCCAGGCACTGGACATGCCACTGATTCCGGTACCAACGACAGCGATTTTAAGAGGTTTCGTGTTCGAAAAACGGTCCTTCATAAAAATTGATACCTTTTTAACAGGATTAGTATTTTCAGGAGCCGCATCTTATAAACAGATTTCGCATAGTATCAAACGTTATAAAAAGCAAAAGGGGCATTAAATTATTTTGTGATCCAAAATCACACACACCTCGTATTAGCTATATGTATACAGAAACGTTGACTTCAACCGAATCCACTTCTATTACAGCTTTAACTGCGATATGCGCAGATAACGAGCGCTCGGTCGTGTCCGAACATAAAATAGAGAGTTCAAACCAGATGGATGCGCGGACGGCAACAACCAAGAATGAGGATTTTAAGTCTGACGCAAACTACCTCAATGGCTTATTAATAAAGGTTGCGGTTAGTCAGGACAAAGAAGCTTTTAAAGAATTGTTTACGCATTTCGCACCCCGCATTAAAGGATTTTTCCAGGGGCAAGGTTCGTCCTCTGATAAAGCCGATGAGGTTGTGCAGGAGGCGATGGTTAACGTTTGGAGAAAATCACACTTGTTCGACCCGACTAAAGCAAAAGCGTCGACATGGATTTTCACGGTAGCAAGAAACGCAAGAATCGATTTGCTAAGGAAAGAAAACCGGCCAGAGCCCGACTTCACAGACCCATCTTTTTTTACAGACAGCGAACCGCAGCCGGATGAGATTTATGAGAGGGATAATGAGGCTCAGAGATTGCAGGTTGTGTTAGCTCAGTTACCAGAAGAGCAGTCAAAAGTCTTGCGTTTAGCTTTTTTTGAGCAAAAAGCGCATGCCGAAATAGCCGAGGAGTTAGAGCTGCCTCTCGGAACAGTTAAATCAAGAATACGGCTGGCATTTAAGCGGCTTCGCAAGGAATTAGGGGAAAATATATGAATATCACGCACCGTCCGAGTGATGAACTGATGTTAGATTACGCCTCGGGAGCCCTAAGT
>TARA_B100001057_G_scaffold444657_1_pt1 | contig 19218 bp, 17 predicted proteins | sample TARA_B100001057 | Tara Oceans TARA_B100001057 (sample SAMEA2621839) | marine metagenome | biome: marine biome (ENVO:00000447); feature: surface water layer (ENVO:00002042); material: "saline water (ENVO:00002010), including plankton (ENVO:xxxxxxxx)" | depth 5 m
AATATTATGCAAGATTTATTTGATAAAATTTATAAAAATAAAGGTCCATTGGGAAAATGGGCTTCAATTGCTGAGGGTTATTTCGCTTTTCCCAAGTTAGAAGGCCCTATATCAAATCGAATGAAATTTAACAATCAAGAAGTTATAACTTGGAGTGTAAATGATTATTTAGGACTAGCTAATCATCCAGAAGTAAGAGAAGTTGATGCTAAAGCTGCAAAAGATTATGGAAGTGCATATCCTATGGGAGCAAGACTAATGTCTGGTCACACTAAGTATCATGAAAAGTTAGAGTTTGAACTTGCTAATTTTACTTCGAAGGAATCAGCTTATCTTCTTAATTTTGGTTATCAAGGAATACTTTCGACTATTGACTCTTTAGTATCTAAAAATGATATTATAGTTTATGATATTGATGCACATGCTTGTATTGTTGATGGTGTTAGACTACACTTAGGAAAAAGGTTTACTTATCAACATAATGACATGAAAAGTCTTGAGAAAAATCTTGAAAGAGCAACTAAAATGGCAGAACAAACAGGCGGAGGTATATTAGTTATTTCTGAGGGTGTTTTTGGGATGAGAGGTGAGCAAGGCAAACTTAAAGAAATTGTCCAACTAAAAAATAAATTTAAGTTTAGACTGCTTGTAGATGACGCTCATGGTTTTGGAACTTTAGGTAAAACTGGAGCAGGAACTGGTGAAGAGCAAGGTGTTCAAGATCAAATAGATGTTTACTTTGCGACCTTTGCTAAATCGATGGCCTCTACAGGTGCCTTTATTTCTGGAGATAAGGAAATAATTGGTTTTCTGAGATATAATATGCGATCGCAAATGTTTGCAAAATCTCTTCAAATTCAATTAGTAATAGGGGCTTTGAAACGTTTAGAGTTACTTCAAACGAAACCTGAATTGAAAGATAAATTATGGGAAAATGTAAATATGCTTCAATCTGGACTAAAGCAAAGAGGTTTTGATATTGGTTCTACACAAAGTTGTGTTACTCCAGTCTATTTGGAAGGTAGTGTCCCAGAAGCTATGGCATTGGTTAGAGACCTAAGAGAAAATTATCAAATATTTTGCTCCATAGTTGTTTACCCTGTGATTCCAAAGGGATTAATACTCTTAAGATTAATTCCTACATCATCTCATAATGAGAATGATATCAATGAAACACTGGATGCTTTTGCCTCAATAAGGGAAAAACTAGAAAAAGGTGTTTATAAAATTGCTTCGAAAGGTGTTGGAGAAGAGGTCAATTAGTCATTCAACATAACTGGCATTACCAACATGGTTATGGACTCTTTAATATTATCCTGGTCGCTTACTGGTCTTATTATACCAGCTCTATTTGGGTGAGACATTGACAGTGTAATTGTTTCTGAATCTAAATTATTAAGCATTTCAATTAGAAATTTAGAATTGAAGCCAATCTGCATATCATCGCCTGAATATTGACATTCAAGATTTTCGTCGGCTTTATTACTAAAATCAAAGTCTTCTGCACTTATGTTTAAGAGTGAGCCTGCAATCTTGAGTTTTATTTGATTGGTTGTTTTGTTTGAAAATATGCTAACTCTCCTAACAGAATTCAAAAACAGTTGCCTGTCAATAGTTAATACATTAGGATTTTCTTTAGGGATAACAGCTTCATAATTTGGGAATTTTCCATCAATTAGTCTACATGTGATTGATGATTTTCCAAAAATAAATTTGGCATTTGAATCATTGTGTTGAATTGTTAGGTCAGAATCTTCAGTTTGAAGAATACCTTTTAAAATTTGAAGAGGCTTTTTTGGCATTATAAATTCAGATACATTATTTGCAGTATACTCTGAAGTCTCAAACTTAACTAACTTGTGCGCATCAGTTGCTACAAACTTTAGACAATCACTGTTAAACTGAAAAAAAACTCCACTCATAACTGGCCTTAAATCATCAGTACCCGACGCAAAAATTGTTGAGTTTATAGCAGTACCTAGATATGCGCTATTTAAAATTGTTTCATGAGCATCAAGTATCTCAACTTGTTTAGGGAACTCTTCTCCTTCAAGATATGCGAGAGAGTATTTGCCGTTACTTGCACTAATTTCTATAGTATTATTTTCAGTCTTTGAGAAAGTTAATGGCTGTTCCGAAAAAGTCTTAAGAATATCAGTTAATAGCTTAGCAGAGACAGCTATTTTGTCTCTAGAGGTTGATTCAATAACAATTTCGCTGGTCATAGTAGACTCAAGGTCAGATGAACTTAGAGTGAGTCTATTATTGTCAATTTCAAATAAAAAGTTATCGAGAATTGGGATTGTATTTGATGAATTTATAACTCCACTTAAAATTTGAAGTTCCTTGTATAAACTTGATGATGAAACAATAAATTTCATATGTTTTTTTTCAAATATATCTAAATGAAACTATTTTTCTAATTATTAATTATAAAAGTTATCTACTAAATACAAACACTAAAAATATACACTTACTGCATCCCTATAATTAAGTCCAAAGAGAGTACTTGCACTTCCAACCGTCTGAGGGTTGCTTCTATATATACAAAGTTGTAAATAACCTAGATTATTAAATAAAGCAATTTTTTTCCCATCCTCTTCTCTATCTTTTTTTTCAAGATTAAAGTCTATTGCATCGGAGTAATTTTTATGAATCTTTGAAAATTTGACATTTCTCGCATTGATTGTGAATGGCCTAGTCTTTGATACTTCTTTAAATAATTTTTCTGTAATATTTGTTACTACATTCCCATAATTATCAATATATATAACACTCCCTAATATTTGATTCATATCCTTATTTATTACAGGTCTTAAATTTGTAATTTCTTTAATTTTTTTTATTTCAGTTCCAACAACGTTTAATGGGCCTGACCTATTTATATGAGATGCAACTTTAACAAACAATTCATCAGCAGAAATATCATAATTATAATTACTATGTAAGTTGACTTCTACAATTTGGTCAGGTTTTTTATCCCGAAAGATTAAAGAGAATACACCATTATCTGCTCCAATAAAAAAACTTTCCTTGTACATAATTGCAATATGTCTATTTTCAGGTGTAAGTTCTGAATCTACACTTAAAATGTGAATTGTTCCCTTTGGAAAATCATTAAATGCTCCTTCAAGAACATATCCAGCTTCAGCAAGATTAAATGGGCTTATATCATGCGTGACATCAACTATTCTTATATTATCTATATTACTAATTAATTTTGCTTTCAAAGAACTTACTGAATAGTCTTTATTTCCATAATCAGTGGTTAGTGTTATGATAGCCATTTTAATTGATAAACTTTACAAAATTTATGTAAATTTGAATCAAATAATCTACTATAACAAATTTTTAAATACAATCTATTGAGTGACCTTCAATTTGAGTTGACAGATGTTGATCCACAGTATTTTTTTTCCAGGGATAATTTAAACTCTTTAAAATCAAGTTTTCCAAAGATTAAATTAGTTCAGAGAGGACAGACAATAAAAGCCCTTGGGGATAAAAATGAATTAAAAAAATTTGATAAAAAATTTAGAAGTCTTTTAAATTATTATTCGGAGTTTAATTCAATGGATCCAAATGTTATTAATGATATTGTTGTAAAGAACATAAAATTTAATGGTGATAAACCCTCCTTAATCCTGCATGGGATATCTGGAAAACCAATTTTTGCTAAAACTGTTAATCAAAAAAAACTTCATGACTCAATTGAAATGAACGACTTAATATTTGCCGTTGGACCTGCAGGAACTGGAAAAACCTACACCGGTGTCGCTTTGGCTGTTAAAGCTTTAAAAGAAAAACAAATAAAAAAAATAATCTTAACAAGACCGGCTGTTGAAGCTGGAGAAAATCTTGGATATCTTCCTGGAGATTTAAAAGAAAAACTAGATCCCTATATGCAACCATTATATGATGCGTTAACCGATATGATTCCTCGAAATAAACTTGAAAAATTTTTAGATGACCGTACTATTGAAATTGCTCCTCTTGCCTTCATGAGAGGAAGAACTCTTGATAACGCATTTGTTATTCTTGATGAAGCTCAAAATACCACACCTGCTCAGATGAAGATGTTTCTAACGAGAATGGGTATGAATGCTAAATTTATGGTGACAGGTGATCCAGGACAAGTAGATTTATCTAAAAAGGAGAATTCTGGACTAAGAGAAGCTATTAAAATTTTATCCAATAATAAGGGAATTAAAATTATTTATCTTGATGAAAAAGATGTAATAAGACACCCAATTGTTAAAAAAGTTATTGACGCTTATAATAATGTTGAAAAAGATAATTAGTGAATAGTATCTATAGAACAGACTTTAGTCTTCCTGGTCAAACCTCTAAATATCAAGGTAAAGTAAGGGATGTATATACCATCAAGGATGATATTTTGGTAGTAATTGCTTCCGATAGAATATCTGCTTTTGATATAGTTATGCCCAGGTCCGTTCCCTACAAAGGTCAAGTACTTAATCAAATATCAATTGAAATGTTAGACTCTACAAAAGACATAATTGATAATTGGTTGATTTCATCACCAGATCCAAATGTTTCAGTAGGTCATAAATTAAAACCCATAAAAATAGAGATGGTTATAAGAGGCTATTTGAGTGGTCATGCCGACAGACTATATAGATCAGGTATACAAAGCATATGCGGCGTCAAAATGCCTGATGGTCTTGTCTCAAATCAAAAATTTGATGAACCAATAATTACACCAAGTACAAAAGCTGATATTGGTCATGATGAAGACATATCTAAAGCTGATATATTGAAAGCAAATATTCTATCAATTGATCAGTATGATGAAGTTGAAAAAATCACCCATAAATTATTTGAAAGAGGCACTAAAATTGCTGAGGAAAGAGGCCTGATTCTAGTAGATACAAAATATGAATTTGGATATGATAATAAGAATAAACTATATCTAATTGATGAAATCCATACTCCAGATTCTTCTAGATATTTTTATATTGATGGCTATAAGGAGGCAGTTGATAAAGGTTTACCTCCTAAACAACTTTCGAAAGAGTTTTTTAGACAATGGTTAATTAATAATGATTTTCAAGGAAAAGAAAATCAAGAATTACCAGAAATAGCTGATAAAATTATTAATGATGTTTCTAATAGATATATTGAATTATTTAATTTAATAACTGGAAATCCTTTTGAGCCAAGAAAATCAAATAATATATTAAAAGAAATAGAAGATAATATTATAGAGTTTTTAACTACTTAAATTCAGATGAAAGTATCCCAACAAAACTTTCAATTCCTTTTACATAATTAATTAATTTAATATTCTCATTAGGACTATGTTGATTGTTATCTTTATTAACAGTTGGTACTCCGACTGCAGGAATATTTAAAACATTAACAAATGGAGAAATTGGAACAGATCCACCACTTGTTCTTCTAAGAATAGGTTTTACTCCAAATGTATTTGTAAGTGTTTCAGATAACCATTTTCCAAGATCACTATCTATGTCTGTTCTAAAGGCAGGGTAAGATACTGTAGAGTTAAACTTAACAATTTTATCATATTTCATTCTTTCCTCTTTAGTAGGCTCATGGTCAAAAATAGTATATCCAAGACTTTCAATATGTTTTTTAATTAAGTAATGTAGTCTATACCCATCTGACTCTATCACTAGTCTTACATCAATTTCTGCGATGCACTCTGATGGAACAATTGTTCTAACTTCATCTTCTACCCAACCAGCTCTGATTCCTCTTACATTTAATGAAGGAAACTGAATAGCCTCTTGATATGAATTTCCAACTGATTCAGGTTTTTTAAGCTGCATTTTATCTAGCATGCTTTCCTCATTATCAGGAACGTTATCTAAATATTTTCTCACTTGATCTGATATTGTAATTCCTTCATAGTATCCTTTTATCTTTACAACTCCTTTCTCATCTTTCATAGATGATAATATATTTGACATCCTAAACACAGGATTAGGGGCATAGTTTCCAAAATGTCCACTGTGTTGCGGAACAACCGGTCCATATGTTTTTATAGTAATTGATGATATCCCTCTATTCCCAAAATTTAATGTTGGAAGATCTGATTCATGTTGAGGTCCATCAAATATTAGTAAGGCATCACTTTTAAGAATTGAGCTATGTTTCTTTACTGCGTCTGGAAGACTGGGTGACCCTTTTTCCTCTTCAAAGTCCATTATTAGTTTTAAATTAAATTTTTGAACAATATTTTTTGAATTCATAAATTTTAATGCTTGAATAAGCATCATTACAGGTCCTTTGGCATCTGAAGAAGCCCTTGCAAATAATCTAATGTCTTTATCTTCTAATGTTTTATAGTCAATTTCTGCTATTTTAGCTGGGTCATAGTTAATAAATTGTCCATTTTCTTTTAATTTATAAACTGGTATAAATGGATCTTCCTGATTCCACTTAGATAAATCCACAGGTTGTCCGTCGAGGTGCATATAAATGAGAATGGTTTTGTAATCATCACTAATATGTCTAGTTGCCAACATAAGAGGAATAGTCTCAGTATCAAGTCTGTTTATTTTAAAATCTAGCGATTTAAACTTTTTCTCAGTCCAATCCATAAGTTTATATATGTCTGATTTATAATTTGCATCATTTGGATAAGATAAAAAATCAATAAATTCATCAATATTATCAATTCCTTGTTTGAAAATTTCATTTTTGAATTCTCTTTGACTATTAACAGGGATACAAACCAATACTGATATAGTAATAATTTTAAATATTTTCATGATAAGTTATTTATTTCTTAAAGATGGACTTAGTGTTTTGGGTTATATTGAATATTAAAAATTATCAGTTAAAATTCCTAAGTAAGTTTGAATTCCAGTAATGTAATTTTCAATTTTGATATTTTCATTTGGACTGTGCTGATTATTATCTTGATTCACTGTGGGAACTGTTACAGCCGGAATACCTAAAGTATTAACAAATGGAGAAATTGGGACAGATCCACCACTTGTTCTTTTTTTTACAGGCTCTTTATTAAATGTATTCTTTAAAGATTTTACAAGCCATTTACCAATATCAGAATCTATGTCTGTTCTAAATGCATCATAATCAAAAGTTGATATAAATGTCACAATTTTATTAAATTTTAATCTTTCCTCTTTTGTAGGTCTGCGATCCATTATGACATATCCTAAGTCCTGAATGTGTTTTTTAATTAGATTATGAAGTCTCTCAGGATCAGATTCTAATACAAGTCTCACATCAATTTCAGCTATACACTCAGATGGAACTATTGTTCTGACTTCCTCTCTTATCCATCCAGATTCAATACCCCTTACATTTAAAGATGGATATTGAATTGATTCTTGATAATTTGAACCAACATTATCAAAAGTATTAAACTGCATATCTTCCATCATCTTTTTTTCATCATCAGGAACTCCTGCTAATATTGCTTGAGTTTCTTCGTCAAGAGTTATCCCATCATAAAAACCTTCAATTACAACTCTTCCGTCTTTATCTTTCATTGATGATAGAATTTCAGACATTCTAAAAACAGGGTTTGGAGCATAGTTACCAAAATGACCACTATGTTGAGGAACAATTGGTCCGTAAGTAATTAAAGTTATATCAGATATTCCTCTTGCACCAAAAGTTAATGTAGGTAGATTAGATGGATGTTTTGGTCCGTCAAATATGAACAATGCATCACTCTTTAATTTTGAAGAATATTTTTTGACTGCAGATGCAAGATTTGGTGAACTAATCTCTTCCTCAAAATCCATAATAACTTTGAGATTATACTTTAATTTAAGATTATTTCTCTTCATAATCTCAAGAGCACTTAACATCATCATTACTGGTCCTTTTGCATCAGATGATGATCTTGCAAAAATTCTTAAGTCCTTTTCTATAATATCTTTCATGGTAATATCCTCGAGTGTCTCCCAATTGATTATCTCATGTTTTTGATTTATTTTTTCTTTTAATACGGCTTTATATGGATCCTCTTGTTCCCATTTTGAATTATCAACTGGTTGCCCATCAAATTGAAGATATACCAAAATAGTCTTAGCTTCTTCAGAAATAATTTTCGAGGCCAAAAGAAGGGGTAATTCTGGTGTTTTAAGTATATTAATTTCAAAGCCATATTTTTTAAAATTATCTATTCCCCATTTAATTAATGGTTCCATCTCTTTTTTGTAATTAGCATCATTTTTAATTAATAGAAAATCTCTGAAGTCGTTAATGCTCTCCATACCCATATCAAATGACTGATTTTTATAATCTATTTGCGAAAATAGATATGTACTATTTATAATTATAAAGATTGTAAAAATTAATTTTTTCATATTTGTAAAATTTTATTAATGTTTGCTGTTATGTTTTCACTTATATCTATTTTTTTAGCATCAGAATATTTTTTGTTCCAAGTTATTTGTCTTTTTGCATAGTTTCTAGTATTCTGTTTAATTTTTTTTACTGCTTCATTATACGATATTTTATTTTCAAAATAGTTAATAAATTCCTTATAACCAACAGTATTTAAGGTATTTAAATTTTTAAATTCTTTTAAACTATATACCTCATTTTCTAAACCATCCATAATCATTCTGTCTACTCTTTTATCAATTTTTGAATATAAAATTTCTCTATCGCAATTAATAATTATGATTTCTCTGCTAAAGATCCTTTCCTTATTATTAGCTTTTCTAAAAGATGTAAAACTTTTACCAGAGCTTTCAATTACTTCAAGTGCCCTAATAAGTCTGCGTGAATTCTTCTTGTCAACTTTACCATAATACTCTGGGTCAAGTTTTTTTATTTCTTTTTGTAAATATTCAATTCCTTTCTCTTTATACTTTTTATTAATAGTGTTTTTTATTGTTATTGGAATAGCTGGAAATTTGTCAATACCATACAATATTGAGTCTGCATAGAGACCTGATCCACCAACAAGAATTAAATTATCATAATTTAAGAAAAGACCATCTATTAGATTAATAGCATCTTTTTCAAATTTTCCAACATTATATTCGTCATGAATACTTTTATGATGTATAAAATGGTGTTTGACTGTGTCTAATTGTTCTAAAGATGGTGGAGAAGTTCCAATTTTAAATTCTTTGAAGAACTGTCTTGAATCACAGGAAATAATTTCAGTTTTTAGTTTTTGGGCTATTTTAATACTTAACTCTGTTTTTCCTATACCCGTTGGCCCAGCAATATATATTAACTTCTTACTTGTCATCATCTAGATGAGAACCACACTGATGACAAAATATAGCATTGTCTTTATGAATATCACATAAACACTCAGCACAAACTCTTGTATTAACATCTACTTTTTTTCTACTTTGAACTATTTCTGCAGAGATTATACCAGTTGGTACTGCTATAATTCCATAACCTAATATCATTAAAACTGAGGCAAGAAACTTTCCTAAACCAGTCAAAGGTACAATATCTCCATAACCAACAGTAGATATGGTACTTATACACCAGTAAATACTTTCTGGAATATTATTAAATCCTGCTTGTGGACCCTCAATAATATACATAAGTGTTCCAAATAATATACACATAATCAAGACAAATAGAAGAAATATTATAATTTTTGCTCTACTAACAAGAAGTGATCTGTACAGGAAATTTGATTCACCAATATATCTAGATATGTGAAGAACTCTAAATATCCTAAGAATTCTCAAAGCTCTAATTGCCATCATTGTCTCGAGCTGAGCACCCATAAAAATTAATGATATATATTTAGGTATGGTTGCGAGTAAATCTATAATTCCATAAAAACTAAATATATATTTACTTGGATGATGAATTGATATTACTCTAAGAATGTACTCAACCGTAAATAATATTGTTATAGTCCACTCAGCAATATTTAATATGCTATAATATTTTTCGTTAATCCATCCAACTGTCTCTAGTGCAACAAGTACTACACTGATAATTATTACTATAATAAGTAATATATCAAAGACCTTTCCGGCAGGAGTATCTGCCTCATAAATTACATCGTGTATTTTCTGACGAGTTTTATTCAATGCCTGAAAATTTATATATTTCGTTCAAAGTTAGTAGTTTTTTATATCTATTTTCAGAAATTACTCGATATACAAAGTTTTTTACTTTTTTACATTCGTTTACTTTTACCACTCTAGAATTTAATTTTTTCTCTGTATTTATATTGTTAAAGAGGTCAAAATACCCGTAACCATTAACTTTTTTATTTTTAATTAGAATGAATCCTTTTTCATCATCTTTTTTTCCAGAAAGTGTAATTATAAAGTTTTTTTTATCAATAATGACTTGTGGTATATCAATTTTGTGAAATAATTTTGGATCTAAATTATTATTAATTTTAGGCTTTAAAGATTTTATTTCTTGAATAGCTTTTAAAATTGCTATTTCAACGTTTCCTGTTTTATGAGTTTTAATTGATTTAAAATTGTTTTGAACATACTTTGGAATAAACTTTTTACTTGTAAATAATTTTACGACCTTATTTTTAATATCCTTGCTATAATCAATATAAATCAATTTTTTATTTTTATTGAAGATGTAAAATACTCCAGTAGTATTTTCTATAGTTTCAATTGTCTTTTTAAATATGGAACTTATACTCTCACCTGGGAACTCAACTATGCTTTTTTTGATAATTTCTTGATTAACATCCTTTTCCATCAAAATTTTTAGAAGTTCAACAGTTGCAAGTGCATCTCCACTTGCTCTATGTCTATCTTTTAAAGGTATTCCAAGACTTCGAGATAATCTTCCAAGTTTATATGACTCTTGTTCTGGAAGTAATTCTTGAGATAATATTACGGTACAAAGAGACTTCATTGAGAACTCAAATCCAAGCCTTTTATATTCTAATTGAAGGATTCTGTAATCAAATTGAGCATTATGAGCAACTAGGATTGAATCAGATGTTATTTCAATAATTCTTTTAGCAACTTCTTCAAACTTTGGTGCTGACTGAACCATTTTAGAAGTAATACCAGTAAGTTTTTCAACATATGGATGAATATCTCTTTGTGGATTAATAAGACTAATAAATTGATCAGTGATATTTACTCCATCAAATTTGTATGCAGCAACCTCAATAATTGATTCCTCGTTAAATTTACCACCCGTGGTTTCTAAATCAATAATTGTATACATTAATAATTTCTTTTACCAAAAATTTTACTCCCAATTCTAATCATATTAGAACCATTTTTAAGTGCTACATCATAATCATCACTCATTCCTATGGATAGAACTCTAAATTTAGAATCAATAGAGGCAACATCATCATAAATTCTCTTTATCATTTTAAATTCTTCATCAATTATCTTAGTATCCTTAGTAAAGGTCGCCATACCCATTAACCCAATAATATTAAGGTTTTTGTATGTTTTTAAACTTTTATAAAATCCTTCAAAATCTTCTATTTTATGTCCAAATTTTGAATCTTCTTTTGAAATTTTAATTTGAATAAGACAATCAATTATTCTACCCTCTTTTTTGGCCTGTTTATCAATTTCTTTTGCTAATGATATTCTATCTAATGAATGAATTAGGTTAATAAACCTAGCAATATATTTTACTTTGTTTTTTTGAAGATGGCCAATCATATGCCATTCTATGTCTTCTGGTAATCTACTTTGCTTATTAACTATTTCTTGAACTCTATTTTCTCCAAATTTTATTTGTCCAGAGTTGTATGCTTCTTGGATCTCCTCAATGGTTCTAGTCTTAGAAACAGCAATTAAGTCTGCCTTATCCATTATTTCGGTTTTAATATTTGAAATTTGCTGATTTATATTCATAATTGGCGCATTATCTCCTCAGCAACTTCAAGAGCTTTTAGACCATCACTTAAGCTTACTTTTGAATCACTTTCGGACTCAATAGATTTATAAAAATCACTAAGCTCTGCTTCTATAGAATTTATACTCTGAACTTCAGGACTTTCAAAGAAAATAACTTTTTCCTCACCTAAATTATTTTTTACAATTAGCGAACTTTCTTTATCTCTTTTATGCTTATCTCTAATTTTTACCACCTGATATTCTTTTTCTAAAAAATTTATTGATACATATGCATCTTCTTGAAAAATTCTAGTTTTTCTCATTTTTTTTAAGGAGATTCTACTTGATGTTAAATTTGCAATACAACCATTTTCAAACTCTATTCTAGCATTTGCAATATCCGGAGTTGAGCTTATTATAGAGACACCTGATGCATCTATTTTTTTGACATTTGACTTATTAATATTTAATATTATATCTATATCATGGATCATTAAATCCATAATAACAGAAACATCAGTTCCTCTAGGATTGAAGTCAGATAGTCTATGAGATTCAATAAATTTTGGATTCTTAATGAACTTCTTACATGAAATAAACGCTTCATTATACCTTTCAACAAAACCAACTTGACCAATTATACCCTTCTCCTTAGCCATAGTTTCGATTATCCTGGCTTCATTAGAATCTTTTGTTAGTGGCTTTTCAACAAATATGTGTTTTCCATTGTTTATGCATTCTTTTGCAATTTCAAAATGTGTAGTAGTAGGTGAGACAATTACAGCTGCATCAATCTTCTCGATTAGTAAATTAAGTTCTTTAAAGAAAGAATAGCCTTTTTCTTGTGATAGTTTCTCGGAGTTGAACACATCCGTATCATAAAACCCTACAAGTTCAAAATCTGAGTTATTTAGTATGTTTAAATGGATCTTTCCAAGATGTCCGGCACCTATTACACCAACCTTAATCATATGCTAAAAATACAATCTTCTTTTGGAATTTTCGACTATTAATTTAATATTAGTGAAAGTGGAAGATAACTTTAAATTTCAAGGTAGAAGAAAGCTGTTGGCCTATGAGCTTAAAAAAAAGGGAATTGTTAATAAACAAATAATTAAGTCAATTGAGAATATTCCTCGACATTTATTCATTGATCCTGGTTTATCTGAGCAAGCATATTTTGATAAGGCTTTACCAATTGAATCTAATCAGACTATTTCACAACCCTTTACAGTTGCTTTCCAGACTCAATTGTTAAATCCTCTTAGTGGAGAAAAAATTTTAGAAATTGGAACAGGATCAGGATACCAAACTTCAATTTTATGTTTTCTTAAAACAGATGTATATACTATCGAAAGAAATCACAATTTGTTTAGATTAACTACCAAGCTATTTAATAGGCTTAATATAAATCCAGTTAGATTTAAATATGGAGATGGCTATAATGGAATGATAGATGATTCCCCATTTGACGGTATTATAATTACAGCAGGCTCCCCAACTGTTCCAGAGAATCTGCTAAAACAACTTAAAGTAGGAGGGAGGATGATAGTTCCAATTGGAAAAAAGATACAGGTTATGACAAAAATTACCAGAATTAGTATTAATGATTTTAAAAAAGAGACTTTTGGTAATTTTAAGTTTGTTCCAATGTTGAAAAAAAAAGATTAGTTATTAAAATTTTTTTTAATCCTCTTCAAACTAATTTTACTTTCCCTGTCTTTTATTACATTTCTTTTATCAAACTCTCTTTTTCCTTTTGCAACTGAAACATTAAGCTTTGCAATTCCTTTTTTACTAATAAACAGTGATAATACTACAACAGTAATTCCAGCATCTTTGACCTGTTTTTTAATTTTTTTTAACTCTTGTTTATTTAATAATAATTTTCTTCTTCTCTTAGGATTATAGTTACTCTCATTTGAATTTTTATATTCATCAACATGCATATTTACAACAAAAAGCTCATCACCATTAAACTCACAATATGAGTTATTCAAGGAAGCTTTACCATTTCTAATTGATTTAATCTCATTACCAGTTAAAACTATACCACATGTATATTTATCTAATAATGAATAATCATATTTAGCTTTCTTGTTATTTATGTTTACCGAATTATTCACTATGTAAAATTACAAATAAGAATTGTTTATAACTAGTTGATTTATATAATAGAAAACAAATAAAGTCGAGTTCCTATTTTATTAATTTAGCATTTTATAAAAAACATGAATAATCAAGATCAAATCTTTAGTCTTATTAAAGAAGAAAAAAATAGACAGCTAGGTGGATTAGAATTAATTGCGTCTGAAAATTTTACCAGTGATAATGTAATGGAAGCAACAGGATCAATTCTTACTAATAAATATGCAGAAGGTTATCCAGGAAAAAGATACTATGGTGGGTGTGAAATTGTTGATAAAATTGAGAATATTGCTATTGATCGTCTGAAGACACTTTTTAACGTTGAATATGCAAATGTTCAGCCTCACTCAGGTTCACAGGCCAATACAGCAGTATTTGATGCTTTTTTAAAACCTGGAGATAAAATTCTTGGTCTTGATTTGGCTCATGGTGGTCATCTAACTCATGGATCAAATGTTAATTTCTCTGGTAAAATCTATAATTCAAGTTTTTATGGAGTTAGTGAAGAAGGAATTTTTGATTATGTCGAAATTCTTGAGAGAGCTAAACAAGCAAAGCCAAATCTGATAATAGTTGGAGCTTCAGCCTACTCAAGAGACATTAACTTTTCAAAGTTTAGAGAGATAGCAGATGAAGTCGGAGCATTTCTTCATGCAGATATTGCACATCCATCGGGATTAATTGCAAAAGGTTTTCTCAGTGACCCTGTTCCACATTGTCATGTAATAACCTCCACAACTCACAAGACTCTGAGAGGTCCTCGAGGTGGTATAATAATGATGGGTAAAGATTTTGATAATACATTTGGTCTAAAATTAAAAAATGGAAATTTAAAGAAAATGTCTTCTGTTCTTGATTCAGCCATATTTCCAGGAAATCAAGGAGGCCCTTTAGAACATGTTATAGCAGCTAAAGCTGTTGCCTTTGGGGAAGCTCTTGACCCTCAATTTGAAAAATATATTAATCAAGTCATCTCTAACGCATCAAGATTATCAGAGAACATGACAAATCTAGGTTACAATATAGTATCAGGCGGAACAGATAATCATCTTCTTCTAATTGACTTAAGAAATAAAAATATATCTGGTAAAGATGCTGAGAAAGTCTTGGGTCTATCCAATATTACAGTAAATAAAAATATGGTTCCCTTTGACGATAAATCTCCTTTTGTAACAAGTGGAATCAGAATTGGTACACCTGCAATTACAACCAGAGGTCTAATTGAAAGTGACATGGACTTCATTGCAGAATCTATTGATGCATCTATACTCAATAGTGAAAATTATGAAATATTGGCTGATATAAGCAAAAAGGTTGAATCTTACATGATAGATAGACCTTTATTTTCAACTATTTAGAAACTACTTCAACTTCAAAAAGTTTATCCCAATTCTTTCCTGTAACGAACATTTTTCCGTCAAAATATGCTATACCATTCATGACATCTAGATCAGGTTTTTTTGTAACTCTATCTCGAATACCAGAAAAATCTATTACCCTTTCTACGACTCCATTTAAAGGGTTAATTACAATTACAACATCACGATTAAATTGGTATGTGTTAGCATATATTTTTCCATCGATATATTCCAATTCATTAATATTTTTAATTTTTGACTTATTAGTTAAGACTTCAATAAATCTTATTTCCTGCAGAGTCTCAGGATCTAAAACCCAGATTTTATTAGTTCCATCTGATTTATAGATAAATTTTCCATCATTACATAAACCCCATCCCTCTTTACTGTTACCATAATCAAAGGTTCCAATTTTATTAAAATCTAAATCATAAATAATTCCAATATTATTTTTCCAAGTAAGTTGATAAATTTTGTCATTAATAACAGTAAGACCCTCTCCAAAGTACTTGAAATCTAGGTTTGTTATATTAAGTATTTCCCCACTTTTATAATCTGATTTTCTTAAAGTTGATTTTCCATTTAATCCTGTACTTTCATATAAGTGGTTTTTATAAAATTCAAGCCCTTGAGTATATGCATTTTTGTCATGTTTGTATTCGGAAATTATCTTGTATGTCATTATTTTAGGCTCAATATTTGAATAAACATCAAATTTTTTATTGATTGAAATTGTTTCGTTATTTGAAAATATTTTAACATCTAAATTATTTTCTCCGACTTTGTAATCAACTAATTTTACTTCGCTTGATACTAATCCACCATTCAAGTAATATTTAATAGAGTCGATAATCTTGTTATTAGGTGAAATGATATTAATAGAGATCTCATCATCAATCAAAATTTTATTACTTGAAGATTTAATCTGCACTTTAAATCCACTACTTGGATCTGGATTACAGTTTAGTATTAATAAAAAGAAGAAAAAAATAATACTATGTTTCATGAATTAAATTTATTACTAATATATTTAATAAATAATGAGTAAAGTAATATTAATTACGGGAACATCCTCAGGTTTTGGAAAATCAATTGCTGAAAAGCTTCACTCTAAAGGTTATACTGTAATTGGCACATCGAGAAATGCGGATAAAATTAATTCTGTTTTCAAGACCATGAAGCTTGACATAAATAATTATGAAATGTCAAAGAATTTGATTGATAACATTATCAATTTATATGGTAAAATAGACATACTTATAAATAATGCAGGGATAAATATTACTGGTCCTATTGAAACTGCAGAAATGTCTGATATTAAAAGTGTTTTTGATACAAATTTTTTTAGCCATATAAATATGATTCAAAATGTTCTTCCCAATATGCGATCCAATAGTAAAGGATTAATAATTAATATTACATCTATAGCTGGTTATTTGGGGTTACCTTTTTGGGGAACATACTGTGCTTCTAAGTCTTCCTTTAATATTATTGCTGAAAGTCTAAACATTGAACTTAAAAAATATAACATTGATGTTGTAAATATTGCACCTGGAGATTATAATACTGAAATCTCTTTAAATAGAGTTGACAGTCTTAAAGATGATTCTCCTTACTATGATGAATACTTGAATGTTATAAATAGTGTAAATAGTAAAATGAAACATGGAAGAGATCCAAACGAAGTTGCTGAATTGGTATCAAAAATTATTAATGAAAAGAATCCCAAAATTAATTACCTTGTAGGCGGATTTCTTGAAAAAAAAATCACTTTGAAAAGTTTATTTCCTGACAAAATTTTTCAAAAAATAATAATGAAACTATATAACTAAATACTATGAAATTTTTTATAGATACTGCTAATCTAGATCAAATAAAAGAAGCTCAAGATATGGGAATTCTTGACGGTGTTACTACAAATCCATCTTTAATGGCAAAAGAAGGTATAACAGGTAAAAAAAATATTATTGATCACTATTTGAAAATATGTGAAATAGTTGATGGTGATGTGTCTGCAGAGGTAATATCAGTAGATTACAATGGAATCATAAATGAAGGAGAAGCCTTGGCATCCCTTCATAAACAAATTGTTATAAAAGTTCCTATGATAGAAGAGGGTGTAAAAGCCATAAGATTTTTTAGTGATAAAGGATTAAAGACTAATTGCACATTAATATTCTCCTCTGGTCAAGCCTTGTTAGCTGCTAAAGCTGGTGCTACATATGTTTCACCTTTCATTGGCAGACTTGATGATATTTCCACTGATGGTTTGGACCTAATATCTGATATAAGAGATATTTACGATAATTATGCTTATGAGACAGAAATTTTGGCTGCATCTATAAGGCATACAATGCACATAATTGATTGTGCTAAAATTGGAGCAGATGTTATAACAAGTCCTTTGTCTGCTATTAAAGGATTGCTGAAGCATCCATTAACTGACATTGGTTTAGCCAAGTTTTTAAGTGACCATAAAAAAGGAAATTAATTTTCTTTTAAAATATTTTCAATTTCACTAGTAAAAAGATTATTAAATCCATCTAGAATCTTAACTTTCTGATCAGTTATAATTGTCTTATTGAGGTATGTTAATACCCAATCCTTACTCGAGCTTTCAAAGTCTTTAAATGAAAATTGATTTGATAAGTCAAGATTTAATATATTCTGAGCTTGACTTACCATGTCTGTATATGGTTGAATACATATACCTACAAATCTATAATCTGGAAATTGCAGTTTTAATTCTTCAACTCTTCTTATGGTTCTTCTATAATGATTCATTTGGGTTTGAGACCAAAAATAAATCAGTGATTTTGTACCTTTTAATACATTCGAACTGGATTGAGTAGAACCCTTAAAGTCAAGAATTTTAATATCTGGAAGTGGATTACCTTTTTTCATTTTTTCAATATCCTCGTAAAGTTTCGTTATTTCATTTAGATATTGTTCAGATGAGTTAACATATGTGAAATAATCAATAAACTCATCATGAAAATCATTATTTCTAAAATTTAGTATTTCCTCAATAGCTGTAGCTCTTGCTAGATTGTTTTTTAAAGATTGATCAGTAATTTGAGAATCTATTATTAAAAGTTTTTTAATATTAAAATCTGTATTATTTTTTTCATATAAATATACTTTTCCACTATCTAATGTTTTTTCATTAAAATAGTTCATTAAATATGTGATATAAGGCTCAAAAAGTGATAAATCTGAATCATTCAACTCAATACCTTTTCTGTAGGTAAAATATTCTTTTTCTTCAGAAATATCCCAGTCTTTACCCCTTAAAAGTGCATATCTTTCAAGCTTGTTAAAATAATTATAGTTTATACTAGCTTTTGTAATATTTCTTGAAAGCTTTTTTTGATTTGCACTACTATTAAAAACTTCCCATATCTTATTTTTTTCATCTATGAGGGAGTCAATAGCTCTTCTAAATACTTTACTCTCGCGAGAGTATATTTCAGAAATGTATGCACTCTCTGAATCATCTAATATAGACATATCAACTAAAAAATTATTTTTAGATGAACCTTTACCACTAAATGTTAGTGATTCTCTAAAATCCTCAACATTAACTCTAATCCATATACTATCTCCGTTTTCAACTATTATGTTTTGGTTTTCTGGCACATGTTCAATTCTATAAATTCCTGGTTTAATATTTTTAATTTTCTTGAAGAATTTATTTTGAGAATCAAGTTGTATTGAATCAATTTTGATATTATTAAAATAGAAGTTTACATACCCTGAGGAAGGGTTTATGATTTCTCCTCCAAGAAAAAAACTATCACTTTGATCATCCTCATCACATGAGTTAGAAAAAACCAAAATAATAACAGCTATAATTAGTTTTAGAAATTTCAACTTACTATTTTTGCGCATATTTATGTTATCTGTATCTAATTTATCGC